>Ga0067045_1027533_pt1 | contig 99123 bp, 94 predicted proteins | sample TerdegcTABiofilm_FD_59184 | JGI IMG/M metagenome (GOLD analysis project Ga0067045, IMG submission 59184) | Combined Assembly of (Gp0054472, Gp0054536) Wastewater bioreactor microbial communities from Singapore -Terephthalate degrading...
AGAAACCAAGGACGCTGCCCACAAGCCCGCCGATGATGTGTGAAAACTGCGAGATATTGTCCTGTCTCGTGAGCGCGTCCCACACCTGACCGCCGAGATACACGATCATCACCAAAATAAAGGTGAGCGGTACCTCGCCCTTTGAAAAATTCGTGATCGAAGCGAGCATGATCATCATGAACACCACACCCGACCCCCCCAAGAGCGCAACATTCGGAAACAGAAGCGCGTTCGAGAGCCCCGTGGCAAGGGCGGTGATCAGGATACTGAGGAGCAAAAAGCTCGAACCGTAGACGCTCTCCAGTATCGGTCCCAATAGCAGTATCATGGTGAAGTTGCTGATGAAGTGCTGGATGTTCGCGTGCCCGAGCACGTGGGTGAAAAGCCTCACATAATCGACAAAGACATTCGTCCGAAAAGGTACCGGGGTCGAAAAGAGGGATAGAATGATGCCGGGCGCGATGGTCTGGCTCAGCACAAGCACAATGGCTGCGAGCAGCGTGAACGTAAGCGTCACTGGTGCATTATAACGGACATGCATGCATGAACCTCCCACACAGGCTTTTTTATTATCATGGCTCGAAAAAAAGCGACACCGGGCAGTGATCCGAGCCCATGACTTCGGCATGGATGTCCGCCGCCACGAGCGCCGGCGCAAAGGACAAATCCACGCAGTGATAGTCGATGCGCCATCCGATATTCTTCTCCCTTGCCCGAGGAGCCCGGTAGCTCCACCACGAATAGTGGCCCGGCTCCTTGCAGAACCAGCGAAAGGTGTCGATGTAGCCTGCCGAGAGAAACGTATCCATCCACGCGCGCTCTTCGGGCAGGTAGCCGGCATTCCCCTCGTTCTGATCGGGCCTTGCGAGATCTATGGGCGTATGTGCGATATTGTAATCGCCTGCGACAATCACGTGTTTGCCCGCTTCCCGCTGCCGATTACAGAAGTTCAATATGGCATCACAGAAGCGCAGCTTATAATCGAGGCGAACGCCAGCCTCCTGGCTGTTCGGGAAATATGCACTTACAAGCACAAAGTCGCCATAATCGGCAACCACTGCCCGCCCCTCGAGATCGAATTCAGGAATACCCAGCCCCGACACGGAGACCGGTTCGTGTAGAGTATAGAGGCCTGTTCCCGAATACCCTTTCCGTTTGGCAAAGGCCCAAAAGCTCTGATACCGCGTGCCGTTCCGCGCAAGGGGATGGCGGAGTTCCTCGGTCAGTTGGTCTTCCTGCAGCTTGGTCTCCTGCACACAGAGAAAATCAGCATCCGAAGCCTCGATCCACTCCAAAAGGCCCTTTTGGGCGCAGGCTCTGAGGCCATTCACGTTCCATGAATAGCTTTTCATCAACTGTGTTCCCTCACTCTTTCAAAATCACTCTTTCAATATCGAATCGATGAGCTTCTTGAGTTCGAGGTCGATATCGCCTTTCTCCTCCACGCGGCTCATGTCGATCTGGAAAACGCCGTCGCGGAACACAATCGGACCACGATCGGGCGGCAGAGGAATCTCTTCGTCTTCCTGTTCCAATTGCGCAAGAGCGCGGACGTAGCTGTCTTTTTCTTCGTTTCGAGAGTGCCTGTAGCTATCCACCGCGGGCAAGGAGCGCCATAGAGGCTGGCTATACCGGACTAGCCCAAACCGAAGGCCATTGTTCCGTCGTTCAGATTTCTGATTCATGAGAGATTACAGGATATACCCTGCGCTCTATATCTGCAACTACCTCATTTCTCCGCCGGCTGTGCTATACTGGGCTCCATGAGCAAAAAGCACACCGCCGTGGTCGATGCTGCAACACGACTTTCACCGCAGGCACGGGATAAGCTCCGCGAGGCCATTCTCGAGATGGAGGGGAGAGAAGTCTTTGCGTTAGGTGCGCTCGACGCCTCCGGAATCGTCCAGAGCCTCGATATCGTAGCCCGTGGAACAGAGCATACCGTAGCCGCTCCTTTTCGTTATAGAGAGAGCACGCAGGTGCTCATTCATAATCATCCTTCGGGAATGCTCCTCCCCTCGGAGGCGGATATCGCCGTGGCTGCAGAAGCAGGGGCCGAAGGTATCGGAAGCTACATCGTAGACAATGACGTTTCGCAAGTGCTGGTCGTCGCGGAACCCGCCCGCTCCAAGACGCTTCGTCCGCTCGGCGCCGATGAAATCGCGGCAGTCCTCGACACGGACGGAAAGCTCTCGCGCGTCATGCCTGGATTCGAGACGCGCCCCTCGCAGGTCGACATGGCCCACGACGTCTCCGAAATCATCTCCGATGGCGGCATCCTCGTCGCGGAAGCGGGCACAGGAGTCGGCAAATCCTTCGCGTATCTTATACCGGCGCTTGCCTGGGCCATCGGCAACAATGAGCGCGTCGTCATTTCTACGGCAACAATCAATCTTCAGCAGCAGATTTTCAAAAAGGATTTCCCCACGGTGAGCGCGCTCTTCAGAAAGTCGGCGAAGGCCGCCGTGGTCAAAGGGCGAGCAAACTATCTCTGCAAACGCCGGCTCTATGAGGCGATCGAGGAAGACGCGCTGTTTTCGGATTCGTCTCTCAAACTACGACAGATTCTGGAATGGGACAACAATGGGGGAAGTGGCGACAAGGCCGACCTCGCACTTGCCGACGACGATCCGATATGGAGCCGCGTATGTTCCGAGAGCGACTTTTGTCTCTCCACACACTGTGCGTACCACGACAAATGCCATGTCCTCCGCGTCAGGCTCGAGGCAGCGAGCGCGCAGATCATCATCGTAAACCATCATGTGTTGCTCGCGGACTTAGAAGCAAAGCGGCTCCGCGAGGGGGGAATAAACACCATCCTGCCCTCTTACCACGCCCTGGTGCTCGACGAGGCACACGCGCTGGAAGGCAGTGCGACAAGCCTCTTCTCCGAAACTTTTTCCAAGCGTTCGATCCAGAGGCTTTTGGTGAGGCTCTTCCGAAGAAAAAAAAGAAAGCAGGTGGGGATTCTTCCGGCCCTCTCTACCCTATCGGGCATCTCCTCCACCCTCGTCGATGCGGCGCGAATCCAAGCCGAAAAAGCAGGGACGGCAAGTGATGTATTCAATGCGGTGGCGGTAGCATTGTTTTCGGAGAACGATGCGAGCCTCTTGGTGCGAAATCTTGGTGGTCCTTCACGCACGGCCTTTCTTTCGGCGCTGCAGAATCTCGAGCGTGATATCGCTCTGCTCGTGACTCGCCTTGGGGAAATTGTCGAGACGATAGCTCCGGAGCTGGAAGAAGAAGAGCCTGTGATCGATCTCAGGCTCACCATGCACTCGCTCCAGGAGATTGCAGCCCTTGTGCCGAGGTTCAAAAGCCCCGAGGCAGACCCGGACACTATCTTCTGGCTCCAGCTCGATCACAAAAACCCTAAAGAGACCGTAGCCATCTGTACGGCCACACCGCTGGAAGTGGCGCCCATCCTCGCCGAGCGCTTATTCAGCAAGGTGCGATCCTGTATCTGTACCAGCGCGACCTTAACGATCAACAGCTCGTTCCAGTGGTGGCGAAGTCGTGTAGGTCTAGTGAACAGGCGGAGCGAGGCGGCATATCTCTCCGACACGAATTCCGAAGGTCCGAACCTACTTCAAAATACCCGAATCGTCGAAAAAAGCTACCCCTCGCCTTTCCCCTATGCGCGCCACGCAATGTTAGCCATCGACACCGAGGCTCCCCCGCCAGATGCACCCCAGTTCCAGTCCTACCTGAATGAGGCCGTGGCGCGGCTTTTACATGCCTCGAAGGGAAGAGCTCTGGTCTTGTTCACCAGCCACAAAGTTTTGCGCGAAACCTACGATGCAGTGGCTCCCATCCTCGAAAGAGAGGGGATTCTTGCACTCCGACAAGGACAGAAAGACCGCTATTCGCTCTTGCACACCTTTGTGCACGACATTTCGAGCGTGCTCTTCGCCACGGAATCCTTCTGGGAAGGCGTCGATGCACCGGGGGAGACGCTCTCTCTCGTCATCATCACAAAGCTCCCCTTCCGCGTGCCCACAGACCCCATTCAGTCCTCTCGGGCTGCAGCCATCGATGCCCGAGGCGGCAACTCCTTTGTCGAGATGAGCATCCCCGAGGCTGTAATCCTCTTCAAACAGGGGTTTGGAAGGCTCATCCGTCACTCGAACGACAGGGGAGTCGTCGCGGTGCTCGATGTGCGAATCGCCAAGAAGACATACGGCAACCTCTTTGTTTCCAGTCTGCCCACGTGCAGATTGGAAACCGCGCCCCTGGATCAGCTCTGCGCCAGTGTGGCAGAATTTCTCGACGACGAAAGGTGAACGAGTGTATGAACAGAGACCAGCGACATCTGCCGTGTATTGCCTCTCTTGAAAATCCAGTCCAGCAGTACGCCTGGGGCAACACCCAAGGGATTCTACCCTTCATCGAGGCCACGCCGAAGCCTGGCTATCCTATCGCCGAGGTGTGGATGGGTAGTCACGGCCTGGCCCCCTCGAAATTGCGACTCGACGACGGCTCTTTTCCGCTCGACGAGCTCATCCGCCGATCCCCCGAACATTGGCTCGGAGCCCGCGTCGCCGGTCGGTATCACGATCTGCCATTTCTCTTTAAGGTGCTCGCCGCAGGCTCGCCGCTCTCCCTGCAACTCCATCCGACACAGAAAGAAGCCCAAGAAGGCTTCGCACATGAGGAGCAGGCCGCCATTCCCCTGTCGGCTCCCGAGCGCACCTTTAAGGACGCCAACCACAAACCAGAGCTGGCCGTGGCCCTCACCCCCTTCAGCGCGATGGCGGGTTTTCGAGACCCCTCAGAGATTGCGGATCTCCTCGGCCCAAAGCTCTGCAGAGCCTTCGATTTTAATGGACAGGGGCCGGAAGAGCTCAGGAACTTTGTCCGACATGTGTTTTCAACAAAAAGAGATGCATACAAGATTCTCGAAGCGGAGCTCCGGGCGCGAGCTGAGGTGCTCCTTCGTTCGAATTCCGAGCGTACGTGCGAAGCGGGCGCGATGGTCCTTGAGCTTCAGGCATTGTACCCGCGCGACCCTGGTCAGTTCAGCCCTCTCATCCTCAACATCTTGAACCTCGAGCCGGGCGAGGGCCTCTTTATACCCGCCGGTGTGATTCATGCCTATGTCAAAGGAAGCATCCTCGAAATCATGGCATGCTCCGACAATGTTATTCGGGCAGGTCTTACGATCAAACACGTCGACGTCGACCTGCTCTGCGACATGCTCGATCCGGACGCCCAGCCCACACTGATAAGGCCGAGCCGCGAGCAGCATGCTTGGGGAAGCCGAAGTATCTACGCCACGCCGGCTGAAGAATTCCGCCTCGAACACCTCGACGTAGGTCCTGGAGGGGCTGTCATACCGTATGTGCCGACGGGGCCCGAAATTCTTCTGTGCACCGAAGGCAGTTTTCGTATCCGAGCCGGGTGTGATGGCGGAGAGCTTGTGCTCCCGGCGCGCGCATCCTGTTTTGTCGGCGGCTCGTGTAGAGAGTTGAGCATCGAAGGCACAGGAAGTCTCTGGCGTGCCAGCACGGGGGCTCACGCACTATGAGCGAGGAGAAACATTCCGAGCATGTGCTTGGAAACGAACAAAAAACGCAGGGCAGCCGCACGCTCACCATCTGGGTCGATGCCGATTCTATTCCAAGGGATATTCGGCCTTTTCTGATAAGGCGCGCACTGACCCCGCGCAACTATGAGGGCACAAGAGTCTCTGTGCTGTTCGTCGCCGCGCGGGCGCCCGCCGACATTCCCCGCGAGTTTCTCGTGCTTGTGGAGCCGGGCGAGGGTGCAGCCGATCGCTATATCGAAGCACACACCGCCCCGTCCGATATTGTCGTCACGCGCGACATCCCCATGGCGGAGCGCCTCGTACAGCGCTCGGTGTACGTCGTAAACGACAAAGGGGACATCTTTACTGCGGCGAACGTCGGGGAGCGCCGTTCCATCCGCGATGCAATGGCTACACTCCGCGCCGCAGGTCTTGCGCCGCCCAGCCCAAAAGGTCCGCGGCGCTCGGCGTCCGAAACGAAACGCTTCGCCGATGCCCTCGAACGCCTGATCGTACGCGCCGTGCGGGCAAAAGCATAACAAGCGGGATGCGGCTGCAGGCGTCGCGCCGTCATGGCAGGAGGTCGGCTGGTGTCTCCTCCTGCGGCGGCGCTTCCTGAGACGATGGCTCCTGAGATGCTGCTTCCTCTGCGGCTGCGGGTGCCGCCCCACCGGTCGACAGGTCGGTCGACGGGGCGGCCGCCGAGCTTTCTTTGCCTTCCCCAAGCAATTGAGAATCGGTCGACGGGGCGGCCGCTGGGCTTTCTCCACCTTCCCCAACCAACTCGGGATCGGCCGATGGGGCGGCCGCCGAGCTTTCTCCACCTTCCCCAAGCAATTCAGGGTCGGCCGATGGGGCGGCCGCCGCGCTTTCTCCGCCTTCCCCACCCAACTCGGGAGAAGGGACATCCTCGGCGGTCGTGATATCCGCGGAGGGTTCCAGGCCGGCGGGAGGCGGGGTTTCCGGGGGCAGCACCGTCGCGGCGATCGGTGCCACGTAGCGCTGCACGAGATATTCATAACGCTCCCGCAGTATCAGAGAGCGGTAGAGAGTATCGGGCCCGTACTTTATTGGCGAGGAGAGAATCGCGATGAGCCTTGCTGCCTGATCGACCTGAAGGCTTGCAACCCCTTTCCCGTAATAGATCCGCGAGGCCCTCTCTATGCCGAAAATACCTTTCCCCCATTCGGCGTAGCTAAAATACAGTTCGAGGATACGGTTTTTCGAAAGGATGAGCTCCATCTCCAGCGCCGCAATGACCTCGAGATATTTGCGGATATAGCTCTTGTTCGGCAAGAGAAAAAGCGTGCGCGCCACCTGCATCGTAATCGTGCTGCCGCCGTACATGGGGCTGCCGATTTTCTGATTCAGCTCCCTTGCTCTCTTGAAAGCCTCCATATCGATGCCGTGGTGATCGTAGAACTTGCCATCCTCAACCGAAACGAGCATTCTGCGTACATAGGAAGGAATCTGAGCAGTCTTGAGGGGAATGGGCGTTTGGACGTCCCAGTGGTTCACGAGAGAACGATAGATCATGAGAAGCGTCGTCGGTGGATTTGCAAATTTATAGATGAATATGAGGGTACTCGTGACACCTATGTATACCCCATGCGCAATGAGTATCGACAACAGGAGAATACGCACGACACGCCATACTGGATTTCTCGGCTTGCGTTGGGCATCGTGTGTGGTTGCCGAAGATCGACGCTTCATACTATGAGGCATTATATGGAAGAACAGCATTCTCAGGAAGCCGCCCGCGACTATTCAGCCCGCGAATACTCCGACATCAGAGAAAGGGTCGCCTCATTATGAAAAAGTCCGACAGGCCTCCACTTGGGCTCATCAGCCCAGAACCGCTTTTTTACCCTCTTCCACCGCAGCGATATTGAGAGTGATGAGCGCGTGTTTACTCGCCGGAAAAAAGCTTTTCAGAACACTCTCGAGCGTGTCGAGCTTCACGGCGCCCGTCACCTTGCTGAGGGCGCCCATCATCACCATGTTTGCGATACGCACATCTCCGAGCTTGAGCGCAATGTCGTTGCAGGGCACGTGGACGATCCTGGCATCGGGTCGTGCAGGATCGGTTTTAATGAGGCTCGAGTTCACCAGAATCGTACCGCCCTTTTTGCATACCTTCTCTGCGATCTCAACTGAATCTTGGTTCATGACGACGACGGAGTCCGCGCTCGTCACGAGAGGGCTCTTGATTTCGTCGCTGGAGACAATGACGGAGGCGCGCGCGATGCCGCCGCGCTTTTCCGCGCCGTAAAAGGGGAAAAATGTCACCTTGAGGCCTTCTTTCATCGCGCTGTACACCCAGAGCTGGCCGAGCGAGATGATGCCCTGGCCGCCAAAGCCTGCCATAAATGTCTTTTCGGTCATGGGATGCTCCTTTTAGTGCGCCTGCGCGGTTGCCGGGGCGCTGAGGGTGTTCTTGATTTCACCGAGCTGATAAAAGGCGATCATATTCTTTTCGAGCCACTCGACCGATTCCAGAGAAGTCATCTGCCAGTTCGTGGGACACTGAGAGAGAATCTCTACCATTGTGAAACCCTCGCCGCGCATCTGTGCCTCGAACGCCTTTCGGATATAATTCTTGGTCTTGCGGGTGTTGACCGCATTGTTGACGGCGCCGCGAGCGAGGTACTTCGTGCCCTCGAGCGTGGCGAGCAGCTCGCAGACCCTAATGGGATAGCCCATCCCCGCCAGAATGGGATCACGACCCTCGGGAGCCGTCGTCGCGTGCTGGCCAACGAGGGTCGTCGGAGCCATCTGACCGCCGGTCATGCCGTAGATTGCATTGTTGACGAAGATCGTCGTAAATTTTTCGCCCCTGTTCGCCGCATGGATGATCTCCGCAGTTCCGATTGCCGCGAGGTCTCCATCCCCCTGGTAACAGATTACGAGGTGATCGGGGAGCATGCGCTTGATGCCCGTCGATGCGGCAGGCGTTCTGCCGTGTGCCGGTTGGACCGAATCGAAGTCGAAGTAGAGATCTGCCCAGACCGAGCAGCCAACGGGGTTGGTGATGATCGCCTTGTTCTGCAAGCCCATCTCGTCGATGACTTCGGCGATGATTCTATGAATCACCCCGTGGCCGCAGCCGGGACAATATTTCGTCTGTATCGATTTCAAGCTTTTGGGATGCTTATATGCGAGTTCCATACTCTATCTTCCTCCGCTTATAGAGCCATGAGGCGCTTCACTTCGGCGAAGACCTCTTCTTGACTTGGGATATTCCCACCGCAGCGGCCGTAGAAGTACACAGGCACTTTCCCGTTCACGGCCAACCGTACATCCTCCACCATCTGTCCCATGCTCATCTCGACGCACAGGAAACGCTTGCCTCTCTCGGCGAGCCCGGCCAATCGGGCCGAGGGGAAGGGCCACAGGGTAATCGGTCTGAAAAGTCCAACCTTCATGCCCGCGGCACGGGCCATCTCCAAGGCACCATGACAGACACGGGCAGAGGTGCCATACGCCACAAAGACGATGTCCGCATCGTCAACGTCGATCTCCTCATAGCGCACAAGCTCCTCTTTGATGTGGCCATAACGCTCGAAGCGTATACGGTTGGCTGCCTCGAGCCCGTCTGGCTCGAGGTTGAGGCTCGTCACATGGTTGTAGGGCCTGTGCATCTCGGTGACATGACCGACAGCCCAGTCCTTGCGCGGCAGCGTCGCTGGGTCGATCGGCTCGGGAAGAACAACGCCTTCCATCATCTGGCCGATGAGCCCGTCCGCAAGCACAAGCACGGGCACGCGCCATTTTTCGGAGATCGAAAACGCCTCATAGGTGAGGTCGGCAGCTTCCTGCACCCCCTTCGGTGCGAGGACGATCGTATAGTAGTCGCCGTGTCCGCCGCCGCGGGTCGCCTGGAAATAATCACCCTGGCCCGGAGAGATGCCGCCGAGGCCCGGGCCGGCACGTGCCACGTTGACGATCACCGCGGGCAAATCCGCGCCGCAGAGGTACGAGATACCCTCCTGCTTGAGCGAGACACCAGGACTCGACGAGCTTGTCATCGCGCGGGCACCGGTCGAAGAAGCACCGTACACCATATTGATCGCCGCGATTTCCGATTCGGCCTGAATGAAGATCCGGCCCTTGGCGAGCATGTGCTTCGCCATGTACGCGGTGAGCTCGTTCTGCGGAGTGATGGGATAACCGAAATATGCCCAACATCCGGCGCGTACCGCTGCTTCACCTATTGCTTCGTTGCCTTTCATAAGACGGATTTCTTCAGCCATACCCTTCCTCCTTAGAGTCTATAGACGGTGATCGCAACATCCGGACACACGACGAAGCAGTTGCCGCACGAATTACATTTATCGGCCGCGATCACCTTTGCGGGGAAATATCCCCAGGAGTTCGGCTCGGGATCGATGCCGAGAACCTTGGTCGGACAGGCACGAGTGCAGAGCTGGCAGCCCTTGCAGCGCTCCCTGTCGATTTCGACAGAACCTTTCATTGCCATTCGAATCTCCTTCTGTTCAGGCTCGAATCGCACTGCTCCCCAAAAGGGAGGCCAAAGCGATCGATGCCAGTTTGGTCTCAGCGCTGTCGGCGCGACTTGTCAGCACTATAGGAACCATAGCTCCCATGATCACGGCAGCCCCTTTCGCACCGGCAAGATCGAGAAGACATTTGTAGAGAATGTTGCCCGCCTCTATGTCGGGCACCACGAGGATGTCCGCGTCGCCTGCGACGTCCGACTGTATTTTTTTGATACGCGCGCTCTCGGCGCTGATTGCATTGTCGAGCGCAAGCGGGCCGTCGACGATGCAGTTTTTGATCTGGCCTCGGCGGTTCATTTGGGTGAGGATCGAGGCGGTCGCCGTCCAGGGCATCTTCTCGGGGTAGACCTTCTCGACCGCGGCGAGAAGCGCAACTTTTGGGGTCTCCACCTCAAGGGCTTTCGCCACCGCCACCGCGGAATCGATGATATCCAGTAAGGCAGGAAGATCCGGCGCAATGTTGAGCGCCACATCGGTGATAAACAAAAGCTTGTGGTATGTCGCCACTTCCATGACCGCTACATGGCTGGCGAGCCTTCCGGCATTGAGGCCCGTCTCCTTGTTGAGCGCAGCCCTGAGAAGGAGGCTCGTATCGATGATGCCTTTCATCAAAAAGTCGGCCTCGCCTGCGCGTACCAGCGCTACGGCCTTGGCTGCCGCCGCAGTGAGGCTGGATTCTTCCACGATCCTGAAAGGTGAAATATCGACGCCACTACCTTTGTTCGCCTCAGCCGCCGCGCGCGCAATGGCGCTGGGGTCTCCCACGAGAATTGGCTCGGCAATGCCCTCGCGATATGCATCGACGACGGCTTCGAGAACGGTCGCCTCCTGCGCAGACGCCACCGCGAGCCTTCGCCTACCGAGTGTTTTCGCTTTTTCTATGATCTCTGAAATATGATTCACGGCAGATACTCCTTTATCTCCGTTTCGCCCGAGAGCGCCATGGTGCCTGCCAGCGCCAGCGCCTCAAGCTCTCCTTCTCCGGGGTAGACCACCACGGGAGCGATGAAGGATACCATCTCGGCAATGCGATCCGTGATGTCCTTCGAGTGAGCAATACCTCCAGTCAGAATGACAGCATCGACGAGGCCGTGTGCCGCGGCGGCCGCAGCGCCTATGCTCTTGCCCACCTGATACACGAAGGCTCTATAGTAGAGGTCGGCCTCTTTATTACCCTCTTCTCTCATGCGGCTGACCTCGCGCATATCGTTCGTGCCGAGGAAACTCACCATGCCGCCCCTGCCGGTGATCATCTTGAGAACGTCCTGCAAAGAATACTGGCCTGAGAAACAAAGCTTCGCAAGGTCGCCCGCAGGCAAGGTTCCGGAGCGCTCGGGCGTGAAAGGGCCTTCGCCGCTGAGCGCCTGATTGACGTCGACGACCCTTCCGTGCCGATGGAGGCCGATAGAGACACCACCGCCCATGTGTGCGACGATGAGGTTCAACGCTTCGTAAGAGCAGCCGCAGCTCTTCGCATAACGGCGAGCGACCGCCTTCTGGTTGAGCGCATGGAATATGCTGATCCGCTTAAAAAGCCTGTGTCCCGAAACACGCGCCACATCGTCGAGTTCGTCGACGACCACGGGATCTGCAATAAAAGCAGGTATACCGAGTCGAGCCGCAAATGCATCGGCAATGAGCGCACCAAGATTCGAAGCATGCTCGCCGTAGCGAGCAGACAGAAGGTCCGCCTTCATCGCCTCGGTAATACGGTAGACCCCTCCTGGAATTGGATGCAAAAGGCCTCCACGCCCCACCACCGCATGCAGACTCCCAAGGTCGAAGTGTCGCTCCTCGAGGGCACGCAGAATCGCATTTTCCCTGAACTCATATTGAGCAGCTATAGATGAAAACCCTGCGAGCTCCTCAGTGGAGTGAGACAAGCTCTGTTCGAATATGCTGTTTGTACCGCTAAATACCGCGAATTTCGTGCTTGTAGAACCCGGGTTGATCACAAGTACAATAAAAGGCATTGGCGGCTCCTCAAAAAAATAGCAGGGTTAGTATACCATTCTTTTGGAGAAAAACAAGAGGAAATTTACAAATTTTGAAAAGCTGTTTTAACTAATAAAACAGCAACATCCTCAGCAACATCCTTCGAGAGCACATCTTTTGGCCACGCAAGGCTATAAAAAGCAAAAAGCCATAAAAAGCAAAAGGCTACCCTATACCAAGGGTAGCCTCTCTTCAAGACTATTCGTGCGGCGCGATTATTTGCGGGTTTTATGCCGGTTCAGTCTTCTTTTCTTTTTTCTTTTGTGCGTCGCTATTTTCTTGAGCTTTCGCTTTCTACCACAGGGCACCTTTATTCTCCTTGGAAACGATTACTGCAGTGTCACCGCAGGCACAGCCGCATATGTCGGCAATACTACACGGACTGCCGACGGGCGTCAATAGCCCGGCCCCATTTTTGCCCTCTCTGAGGGCGTACGGCTAGTCTGTCGATGACAATATTCACCTCGGCCACCAGAATTCCGGTAAATTTTTCTATACTATCGACAATATATTCCTGGAGAGCATAGAGCTTCGACGCAAGCCTCGTGCCATAGGGCACTTCGAGCATGACGGTGATACGGTAGCCTTGCGTGTCGTTGCGAATAGCCAGGCGCATGATGCGCACATTGGGGTCGAATTCATTCACACAGTGGACGACCATCTGAGAGAGGGCAGCCTCCGAAATCGCAACCCTGCCGCGCTTGCCATATTCCGGACGCACAACCGACTTTTCATACAGCTTAGGGAAGGTCGCACCCACACCGAAGCTCCGCTTCAAAAATACTCGCACACTGTCATAGAATATCGATGGATAGTTGCGCTTTATCTCGAGGGCAGGCACGGGAATGACATGTTTGCCCTCGACCTTGCGCGACTGTACGGCTTTTTCGATTTCGGCCTTCGTCGCAATCTCTTCTATTTTTATGACCTTGATGGGATGTGGAAGCTGGAGGCGCTCGCAGATTTTCTGTACCATGCGCTCGCTGGTGCCGATGACGAGAATTTTCCTAAAACGTTCATGCTGAAGCACACGCGACACCATCTCCCGATGCTCACGGTCGTCAAAGAGCGCAGTCTTGATGGCACCAAGGTAGGTCGGATCTTTTTTGGCAGATCGCCCCGCAAGAATTTGGTCACCCCTGATCAAAAGACCATCGTCGATGATGAGGTCGATCCCATATTTCTGAGCGACGAGCTTTGCGCGAAAACTCTTCCCCGTGCCGGAGGACCCCACGAGGGCATAGGACTTTACACCGCGGAGAAGAAAAAGGGTGTGCTCGAAAATACCGATCATTCTGTCCTTCAATATACCCTTGAAACGGCGGACGGGTAAATATCCGAAGAACCCAAGGAGGCCCGCTCGTTCTCAGAACATCCAAAAGGCATTATAATACGCTTTGGAGCAACGGATGTCACTCATCACTCACCCTTCTTTGGGTTTTGCGGTCGGAGATCCGGAGAGGATACCCCTCACCAAAGAGACACTTCCCTCTACGGAAGAAGTTCAGAGGGCCGCACACTCGCTTATTCTGTCCGCATCGGGGTGGCGCAAGATCTTTGCAGACCCTTCCGCCGACGGCCCCTACGCCTCCTGGGACCCCGGCCACAGCCTGGAAAACTCTCTTGCGCGCGGGCTCTGCCCCGCAGACACCATCATCGTCGCAGGCATGGCCCTTGTCTTCTCTTCGTTCATCAAAGAGCGATGCATGGAAAAAACCGAGCGTGGCCAGCGCCCTGTCGTGCTGCTCGGCATCGACACAAGGCCTACCGGGCCCGCAATCGCCGATGTCTTTGTGCGCATGCTCATGGGGGAAGGCTGCGAGGTTCGGTATTTGTTCATCGTGCCGGCGCCCGAGATCATGGCCTATTCTGCCCAGACGACGGACCTGCCTTCCGAGCACGAATTTCATTCGGACGGCTTCGCCTATATCTCCGCAAGCCATAATCCTCCGGGTCACAATGGCCTTAAGTTCGGCATCGCCGGAGGAGTGTTGACGGGAGCACAGATAGCCCCCCTCATCGCGGCGTTCAGAGCCTTCATCGCAGCCCCCTCGGCGCCGGAGCTCGCTCTCGCGGCGATCGAAAAAGCCGATGCCCACGACCTTGCGGCGTGTTACGAGAAGGTTGCGCACTGGAAACGTCATTCGCAGTCGGCCTACATGCTCTTTGCACACCGCATCTTCACCGATGAGCCCACCTTGGACACCCAGGAAAAGATGCTGTCGGAGATCGCCGCTGCCTGCGCCGAGCGCCCCCTCGGCGTCATCGCGGAGCTCAACGGTTCGGCACGGACGCAGAGCATCGACATCGACTGGCTCTCGGCCCTCGGCGTACAGACCAAAGTGCTCAACACCGATCCGGGGGTTTTTGCCCACCGCATCGTGCCGGAGAACGAATCCCTTTACGACTGCTGTGAAGCGCTGAATGAGGTGCATGCAGAGAATGCGTCCTTTGCGCTCGGATACGTGCCCGACTGCGATGGCGACCGCGGCAACCTCGTGTATTACAGCAAGACGCTGCGGCGGGCTGTCCCCCTCGAGGCGCAGCAGGTCTTCGCGCTCGTCTGTCTGTCGGAGCTCGCCTATCTGCGCCGGCGAGGCGAGGCGCGGCAGATTGCGGTGGTCGTCAATGATGCGACGAGCATGCGCATCGAGGCGATTGCCGGGGCATTCGGGGCCAGGGTTTTCCGCGCCGAGACGGGTGAGGCCAATGTGGTTTCGTGTGCAGAAAAGCTCCGCGCGGAAGGTTGGATCGTACGCATCCTCGGCGAAGGCTCGAACGGCGGCAATATCACTCACCCTTCCAAGGTGCGCGATCCACTCTCCACGCTCGGCTCGATGATCCGGCTCTTACGCCTGGGCAACGCGACGCAGGGCATGACATGCTTCAATCTCTGGCTCAATGCCGTCGGTGCCTCCGAACGATACAGGCAAGACTACGATCTCGACGATGTGATCGCCAGTCTCCCTGTCTGGGCCACGACCAGCGCATTCGAGCCCTATGCTGCCCTTAAGATCACTTCTGACGACAAAATCGCCCTTAAGGATGCCTATCGGCGCCTTTTTTTGGAAGCCTGGCCCCAGATGCTACCCGAATTGGCAGCCCGATTCGGCATCGCTTCTTGGAAAGCCTTCGCCTCGATCGGCCCTGACGAATATGAAATAGGAGATGATTTCGGCGCCTCAAAGAACGGGGGCCTTAGGATCGTTTTCTATGATCTTCGGGGAGAATCATGCGCCTTTCTCTGGATGCGAGCTTCCGGGACAGAGCCCGTGTTCCGTATCGGCGTCGACATAAGGGGCGGCACGGGTGCGGACGAGGCGTGGCTGCGGCGCTGGCACACGGACTTGGTGAACAAGGCCGCTCTCCTTGTCTCCCACTCATAGAATGTTGTAGGATAACGCGATTCAAAGGAGTATCGATGGGTATTCGCGGTGAACTGTTCTCCACGAGATTTAGCTGTGAGGGGAGAACATATTTTTTCAATGTCAAAGAAAACAGAAACGGCGACATCTTTCTGTCGGTAGTAGAGAGCAAACCGACTGAGACCGAAACCTTCGACCGGCGCTCCATCGTGGTGTTCCAGGAGAACATGGAGGGCTTTATGCGGGCAATGAGGACTGCAGCCGGCTATATGGAGAAGGCGAGCTCACGGCAGAAACATGAGACTGCCCCTCGGCAACCACCACTGCGGGCTCGCCCTGAAGGACACAGCGAGACGAAAAGTACGGGGCGCCGCATCATAGTACGAAAAAAGACTCAATCCTCCGAACCCTCTGAATCGAAAGAATCAAAGAGCAAAGAGTTGGGTTGAACCAGAAGCTGAAATCCCTGTCGGTGGAATCTGGATGGTCCGCAACGTTCGATGGCTTCCCTATGTGCCTTGGTCGGGTATCCCTTGTGTCTCCCAAAGCCGTATTCCGGCATGAGATCGTCGAGGCGGCACATAAGGTGGTCTCGAGCCACTTTTGCCAAGATCGATGCAGCCATCACTGCAGGAATGAGGCTGTCGGCCTTCGGCATCGTCGCCGCCTCGACATAGGTTCCGTTCATCCATAGGTTCGGCGCGAAGATGCCGTCCACCACCACAAGCGCAGGCACCTGCGTCAACCCTGCGAATGCCCTCTCCATCGCGCGCAGACTCGCCACGAGAATGTTGGAGTGGTCGATCTCTTCGACTGTCGCCCAGCCCACTGCCCAATCGAGCGCCCCTTCGACGATCGCCCGATAAGCATCTTCGCGCCGCCGAGCGCTCATCCTCTTCGAGTCGTCGAGCAATCTCATTGGAAAGTCTGCCGGCAGAATAGCCGCAGCCGCAGTGACGGGCCCGGCCAATGGCCCCCTCCCCGCCTCGTCCAGCCCGCACACAAGCCCGACAGGCATCCTGAGCACCGAGTCGAGCGTACAAACATTGGCCGCTTTTCTCATGACGGGCGCCTTGCCACCTTCGTCCTCATACCATACAACCCACCGATCCGATCATAGCGATATCCGCGCGCATTCGTATTGATGTTACCTATAGGCCTGTCCCCTCTGCTCATCGATATAATTTGCCGCCGAGTGCGCGGCGATGGCCCCGTCGGCCGCCGCAGTGATGAGCTGACGGAAAGGTGTGACCCTCACGTCGCCCGCCGCAAAGAGGCCCGGAATGCTGGTCTGCATGCCGCAGTCGGTGACGATATATCCCGACTCATCCATCTGTAGCCCCATGTCGGAGAGAAAGCCGGTCTGTGGAGTGGAGCCGATAAAAACAAAAACCGCATCAAAAGGCTCCGCAACCACTTCGTGCTTCACCACATTTTCCAGCACAACCGAACGGAGCTTCGTGTCTCCTCGTATCTCTTTTGCGATAGTATTGAATCGAACTTCTATCGAAGGGTTGCTGAGGACGCGCTGCGCAAGTGCCTTCTGCGCCCGAAAGCGATCACGACGGTGGATCATGACGATCTTATCCGAAAGCTTCGACAGGTAGGTAGCCTCGTCGGCGGCGGCATCTCCACCTCCCACCACGAGCATACGCTTGCCCTTGAAGAAGGGGCCATCGCAGGTGGCACAGTACGACACGCCTTTGCCGATGAACTCCTCTTCGCCGGGGATCCCTAGGTGTTTGTGTTTCGCCCCTGTGGCGACAAGTACCGTAAGACTCTCGATGGTGCCGACGTTCGTCTCGATGACAAAGTGTCCGTTTTCCTTACGCACCTTCGATACGCTCGCATCCAAAAAAGAACTGCCGAAGCGTTCGGCCTGTGCGCGCATGCGTTCGGAGAAATCATAACCGTTGATCGGCTCGGTGATACCCGGATAGTTCTCAAGGGTATCGATGAGAAGGGCCTGGCCCCCCGGTGCCATCTCTTCGATGACTAGTGTCTTCATGTTCGCACGGGCGCCGTACTGGGCCGCCGCAAGACCGGCAGCGCCGGCGCCGATGATTACAAAATCATAGCCTTGGCTCATGCATTCTCTCCTTTAGTGCTATATATATTTGAATATATAGAATTTAATATATATATTCAATCATGCGATTCAATCGTCACGCGACAGCGTTCTTGATGGTCTTCCCCTTTAAGCAGCTCAATGTTTGCACCCGCATATTTAAGCAAGGCGTGCATTATGGGAGAATCGGCCCTCACTAAAATGCCTTCGCCATCCACGTCCAGCACGTAGCGCCGGCCCTCTGCGCAGCTGAACGTAAGCGTCACGGTGAGATCGGCTCGCTTCTCGTACGCAGTCTGATACGCGCCTCCCAGCAGCTCGAGAAGCGCAAGCGAGAGCGGCACGAGATGATCCGGATCGATTGGACAATCGTCGGCCGAGAATTGCAGGTGCACGGTCGACCCTACTGTTTCGAGCGCTTCTTCTGCGGCACGGCAGAACTGCGCAAAAAAGTCTCGAGCATGTAAGCGATCTACCTCTTCCGAATGGTAGAGCGCCTCGTGGACAAGGGCAATGCTCTTAATCTGCGCCTCGAGCTCTCTGAGCACCCTGCCCGAGGCCTGCGCATCTATAGCAGTCTGCAGATAGTCAGCCTGCTGCAGGTGAACCAGACTCGCCACGAGCTGCAGATTCGTCTTGACGCGGTGATGGATCTCACGCAAGAGCCGCTCCTTTGCTGCCAACGAATCTTCGAGGCTCTGCTGATAGAAGTGCATTGCGCTCACGTCGTGCACCACGCCGATGGTCTGAGGCTTCTGCCCGACCAACTCAGAGAGCAGAGGAACCTCGAGCCCTCTCTCCCCATAGGCGTTGACGAGGCCATACAGAATATGCCCATCTTTATGGACGAGTCTCACTTCGAGCTCCCTCGTCATGCGTTGGCCTGACCTGCGCTCGTCGAACAATTTGGGAGGGGTGTCGGGGAATTTATTCGCCCGACGGATTTTCTCTACTACGATAGAGCGCGAGATATTCGGCTTGTCCTCCGGATGGATGATGATGCTGAAATGCCTGCCGACCAGTTCCGCAGGCTCGTAGCCCAACAGGGTCACCGATTCATTCAAATATATAAAGTTGCCCTGTTCATCGAGTATGTAGACAATGTCCGGTACGGACGAGAGAAGCGTATGCACCTCATTATGAATGGCGCCGACGACTGTCCTAGAGGCGAGAATGGCATCCCTTGCGGCGCAGACTTGTCGCGCTGCGGCGTATACGGTGGCCGGAGAGGCGCGGAGTGGCAATATCCGCACGAGAGGGGAAGTCTCTATGGCTCTTAGGATTTTACCTCGAGTTCCCAATACGACCAAGGCCAGCGGCACTTCCAAAAGCGAGCGGGCTTCCTCGGCATCGAGCAGTGTGGCCTCGGCGATTATACATTCAGAAGAGCCAGAGACCACAGTCTTGTCCCTATCGAAGAGCTCGACGACGGCTCCTTGTCTTGTCAAGAACCGCATACATGTTTCTCGCCTGTCCAGATCCGCCATGAGGAGTGCAAGAGATCTGACCGACGGCGCAGCGATGACTTCGGAAGCCATTCCTTCATAGTAGAAAAGGGCTCCTGTTGCGTCAATACGCGCCGAATGGTAGGATGGCCCGTGGCCTTTAGTTTTCACACCCACACGACATTCTGCGATGGCAAGGCAGACGCGGCGACCATGGCAGCCGCCGCCTTCGAGCACCACTACACGCATCTGGGGTTTTCTGCCCATGCGCCGGTGCCGATCAAGACACGTTGGCATATGCCCTGGGCAAAGGCAGAAGCCTATGTCGCAACGGTGCGCCCCCTTGGGCAGGAATATGCTCACCACGGCATGAAAATATTCTTAGGCCTCGAGACGGACTATGCACCTGGCATAACGATGCCGGATGAACCTGCGTATGAGGTTTTCCACCTCGACTTCAGTATCGGCTCGGTCCACTACATCACGGCCCCGGGCGAAGCATTTTTTACGGTGGACGAACCCGAGGAACAATTTGCCCATAAGGTTCGCGCCTGGGCGCCGGAAGGCGATTACACAAAAATCTGGAAGCGCTATTGGCAGTATATGGCCCAGATGATCGAGCGTGGAGGATTCGACATAATCGGGCATTTTGATCTCGTAAAGAAGAACAATGCGGATGGACGCTGGTTCGACGAGGAGGACCCTCTCTACATCGATGCTGCCTTTCAAGCCGTAGATCTCGCAGCAGAAAAGGGGCTCATCGCAGAGATCAATACCGGCGGGCTTGCCCGCGGCAAACATCATGAGCCCTACCCATCGGCGCGCATCCTAAAGAGGATGCACGACAAGGGCCTAAGAATAACCATCGGGGATGATGCCCATGCCCCGCAGCACATCGGGAACTATCAGCGCATCGCGATCCATGCGGCACGAAATGCGGGTTTTACTTCGCTCTGGTACCTCGATGAGCCTGGCCTATGGAAAGAAATGTCTCTCGAACAGATCGAGAGGACGCTCTAGCGATTCTTGCGCTCGTCGCTCTTCTGGCACTCGACGCAGAGCACCGCATAGGGAATAGCCTCGAGCCGTTCCTGGGGTATCTTCTTGCCGCATTTTGCACAGAGACCATAACGCCCTTGATTGATGCGTAACAGTGCCGCTTCGATCGCACGATAGCGTTTAAGGTCCTGAGAGCTGAGAGCCTCTATCATAATCCTATCCACATCGTCGGATGCAATATCCGCCGAATCCTTAGGATCGGCCTCAGAGAGCACTGTTTTGAGCTGCTCGTTCGACTCAGCGATGGTATCCAAAATTTCCTGTCGCTGGGCGAGCAAGAGTTTCTTCATTTTTTCGATGAAGGCATTCTCCATCTCTCTCCCCCTCATCAAGCGCTGGCATCCAGCAGCTTACAATGGATGGGCACAATGCATCACATTGTCAAAAATGTCAAGATAGGCGGCGAGAGGTCACTCCTCGTCATGTTGACATTCGATGCATTGGCCCATACTATTCCAGCAGGGTATAGGGTGCAAGAGAGGGCCCCTCTGCCTTGTGGGCTGGTCAACATTCAGTCATTGCTGTATATGTAGGAGTTTTTGTGGCTAAAGAAGAAGCGATCGAAGTGGAGGGCATAGTCCGAGAGGCTCTTCCCAACACGATGTTCCGTGTCGAGTTGGCGAATGGACACATTATTCTTGCCCATCTTTCGGGCAAGATGCGCAAGCACTATATTCGGATTGTCCCAGGCGACAAAGTAAAAGTCGGTCTTTCTCCCTATGATCTGAACCGAGGGCGAATTATTTACCGCGAGAAATAAGCTCACCGGATACGAACCCACGTGGCTCCTCTCCCGCCATGCCGTCCATCCGCAAAGCCGAATTCCCCTGCATGTGGGTTGTGTTCGAGCTCTTCCCTCACGACATGCACCAACACCTGTTCCTCACGTGAATGATTTCCCTTCCCGTGTATGATACTCACCTTCTCCAACCCCTGGGCGACACAGCGGTCTATGAAAGCTTGCAGGGCTTGGCGCGCCTCCATTTCGCGTAGGCCGTGAAGATCGAGCTCTGCCTGCGGCAACATGTGTTTGAATCGTGTATAGGCCGCGATCGTCGCCGCTTTGTCCTGGTCGACGGCCTGTTCTATTGATGCGTCTTTGTCGGTTGTCCCGTGCTCGTCGAGCCACCGTTCAAGTTTTTGCTGAAAAGCTTCAGAATTATTCCGGGATTCATCCCTCTGGAGATCGCTCTGGGGATCTCCCTTCGGGATTCTCTTCGACGTCGAAGGCTTTTTGGGGGAAGACTGCTGTTCTTCCCACTGCCGGTAAATTTTGCCAAAATCCATACTGCACGAATACATACCACAAAATTCGATTCATTTCACGGGGGAAGGGAAAAGATGGGCTTTGGTCCGATGACTGCCCCTTCTTGTTCTGCCGCCCATCGGCAGCTATCATACAGTGTAAGGATTATCCATGATTTCCAAACGCCGATATCACCCGACGAACTTCAAGTTTTTCACATGGCTGCTGCGGCACACCTACGGCCTCTGGCTCAGGTGGGCATACCGGATCACCGGCATCAATGTCGAGCTGTTCAGAACAGTCAAGCCCCCTTTTATTCTGGTCGGCAACCACACGACCCTGCTCGACCCTTTCATCGCCAATGCATTTGTGCCCTTTCCTGTCCATTGGGTGGCAAGTGACGGCAATATGCGAAATCCGATCATGCGCTTTCTGCTCTTGAAGCTGGTCGGCTGCATACCCAAATCGAAGGCGATTCCGGATATCGAGACCGTCAGCTGGATCGTCGATATCATTCGCCGCAAGCACGGGGTTGTCGGGATGTATCCCGAGGGACAGAGTTCATGGACGGGCACACAGTTTCCGGCCTTTTTCTCGAGCGCAAAGCTCCTGCGTCTCTTGCGCGTACCCGTCGTGCTGGCAAAGACGAACGGCGGCTATCTCACAAAGCCAAGGTGGTCGCATGTGCGCCGCCCCGGAAAGGTCGAAATCACCTTTTCCGTATTGTTCACCCCCGAACAGCTGCACAACATCTCTCTCTCGGAGATAGACGGCGCGCTCAACAACGCGCTCTCGTATGACGATACGGCATGGAGCAGAGAGAGGGGTATTCAGTATAAGAGTCTACATGGAGCGGAGAACCTCGAGCTTGCGCTCTATATCTGCCCCAGCTGTGCCGGCAAAGCGACGATGCACAGCGCAGGAAATACCTTTACGTGCGATCGCTGCGGCTTTTCCGTCGAATATCGGTCGGACGGAGGATTCTCTCTGCGCTCGAAAGGGGATCGTCGTGGGTATGTTCCCCCCTTCGATGAAGCGCCTTTCCTCGACTCCATCGTGGTCTGGAACAGTGCCCAGAGCAGATTCCTCTCACAAGAGCTCTCGGAATGGAAGGATAAAGCACTTTCGGGGCCGATCTTCTCCGACGAACCGGTCAAACTGAAACGCGGCAAGCGCATCGACTCCATGAAAACGATGCTGAAAGGGCGGATCGAGCTCTACGCCGACCAGCTCGAATTCCACGACAGTCGGGACGCTGCGCCCGAGCCGGTGATCTTCTCTCTCGAGAATGTCGAGGCGGAAGGCGTGCTCAAATGGAATTTCTTCGAATTCTACCAAGGGATGAATGTCTACCGCGTTGTCTTTACAAATCCGAAGGCGTCGGGCAGAAAGTATGCCGACGCCATAGGGCTTCTCCGGAACATCTCCGCCGATCATTTGCCTGGGCGATAGAAGTTCTCTCCCGGCAAGGCAAAACGGCGCTTTCGTGCCAGAATCCAGTAGACGACAGCGACGAAGATCAAATAGCCTAGAGCAATTGCGAAAAATATCCAGTACGGAACCATGGAGCCGCTCGTATATGCGTTTGCCGGCAGGTTGATCGCCAGAATAAATGGAATGGCCAGCACAAAGGTGAGCCCTGCCGACAGCATATAATCCGAGGTAACCTTCGTTCTGAATTCAGGATCCATCACTCTCAACAGCGCAAGGCCAGAGGAGAGCGTCCCCGTGGAAACGCCATAGATCATGAGCATGCGCTCGAAGCGGAAGTCGCGAAAAATCCTCGAACTCACCCACGGAATCGTGTAGTACACCATAACGCCACATAGCGTCGACATGAGGAGGATGGGGAACCAGTATCTTCCCACAAACACGAGGGATATGGCCGCAAGCGCCCCTGCAACCATGTAATCGACCGACATGCCCGAAATCCTCGTCAGCGCATCGTCATCGAGCACATAGCCGATTCGGAGCAGGTCCATAATCTTCCGGACGACAATGGCTATCATTGCGGAGAAAATGAAATTGATACCCCACAGGTTCGTTGCAAGTTCGGCGCCCGCCTTGCCCGCAAAGCCGAGCAAAAACGACACTCCCTTCAAAAACAGAAAGCTCAACAAATATACGAACACCACCATCGCCGTATGAAAGCTGAAAGAGTCGATTGCCTCGGAATCGGTGGTGAGGCGGTCGCCCACATTTTTTTCGTTTCCCCGAGGCACGATGCCGGTCAAGAGTGCCTTGTCCTTCATGATGGAGAGCTGTTCAGGCTTCATCCATCCCTTGCGCACACCTTTATGCATCAACAGTATGCCTCCGAAACAGGCCCAGAGGTACCCGAGGGCCGCAAAGGTCAAGCCCACGCTTGCTCCGCCCTCAAACCCCATCGACTCCCAGCCCTTGCCGATCGCATATGCCTGTCCTGGCCCCAAAGCGAACCCCAAGGGGAGGTGGAGGCCGAAGGCCGGATGGATTTTGGGCAGAAAAAGCAGAGTGAGCAGAAGCCCCAAAATGGCTTGCGACGCATACCCGAAGAGTATCAGCGCCGACATGCCGAGCACACTGCCGTTGGACCGTGACCCCTTGATTTTAGGAGGCGAGGATCTGAGCGACATGCTTATGAAGGAGATGTTCAATAGATGATAGACAAGGTCTCCGAGCTTATTCGTACCATAGCCCAGCGTCGGCATCAGATAATTGTACACAGGGAGAAGCAGAAAACCGGCAGTCAGTGCATTGGGAACAAGATATTTCTGAAAAAAAGGAATTTTCGACCGCAGAAATGTCGCAAGGACAAGAGCGACGGAGATAAGTCCTGCATCGATGACAATGTTCCAGCTGAAATCCATGGGGGCCTCCTTGACACGCAGTGTAAAATTTTTTGTATGAGTGTGCAACGGGGAGCAAAAAAATGCATAACCGTGATATCGCCAAGCCGGCACTCAAACAGATACGGAGCACAAAGGGGGCGCCAATCGTCCTCCCGGACCTTGCCCGAGACTTTTAAGGCCTTATGAAAACTATAGCTCCGAGAAGCCGCCCCCGACAAAGGTGTCGATGATGAACCGCGCTATGCTCCCTTTCATCGGCAGCTCAGGCAAGGTGTCGGCTGTATACCAATCGAGGTGATCGATTTCTCGCCCGTCGGGACGCGCGTCGCCACTCTCCCATTCGGCGATGAAGCCGAGCATGAGGGAGTCAGGGAAGGGCCAGGGCTGTGAGCGCAGGTATCGGAGATTTTTCACCTCAATTCCCGCCTCTTCGCGGATCTCGCGCACTGCCGCCTCTTCAAGTGTCTCGCCTATCTCGACAAAACCGGCGATAAGGCTGTGGCGATTGCCGGGAAAACGCACATTGTGTTCCAAAAGTATTGCATTTCCTTTTCGCACCAACACGATGACCGCAGGCGACATGCGGGGGAAAAAGGTCCTCCTGCAGCGGGGACAAAAGCGGGCACCATGCGCGTGTTCGTCGAGCGGTTCTCGGACATCCTCGTTGCCGTTGGCATCGACGAGACGCCCCCCACACGCGCCGCAGAAGCGCGACACCTCGGCCCAGTGAGCGTGCGCCTTGGCGAGAAGGGCAAAACGCCCAAGCTGCGAAGAAAAATCGGAGGCTAGAGCACGCACGGGAAAATGCACAGCATGCTCAAGACCGGCGGCCTTGATAAAACCTTCCTCCCCTTCACCGAGAAGGACAGCACCATAGAGAACGTTCTGAAAGGTAAATGCCGAATATGAATAGCCCCAAGGCGAGTCACCGAACAATGCAAGAGGAATCCCTGAAGCCGGCCAAGAAACAAGCTCCGGCGCGATAGTCGACAGCAGTGCACCGTCCACCACCTTGGAATGCAGCACCTCAGCAAGCTGGGGAGGAATAAGACAGTCCTGCCCTTGAAAGACCGCAAATCGCTGAGGATCGAGGATCATTGTCTGTGCCTGAGTACTGTCTCTTCGATGATGCGGAGCTGGGAGCGGTACAGCCCCGTAATGTTCGTACCGTAATCGGCTACGAGCCGCAGCATGTCCCTCGGATGCTCGTCCTCGTCTCTGCCATTGATGCGGTCGCCGGCATCTCCAAGGCCCGGCATGATATAGGCGCGCTCGTTGAGACTCGGATCCATCCACAGCGTGTAAATCGTTATGTTGTCGATGGCCCGAACGACGCGGAGGCTTCCCTTGAGCGCGCTTATCACGTTGAAGAACTTGACGGATGCCGGCCTTATGCCCTGCTCGAGCAGATATTTGACGACCGTCACGAGCGAGCCGCCCGTTGCGTTCATGGGATCGGCAAATAGCAGATGCTTGCCATCGAGCTGCTCCAAATCAAAGTAGGAGTGATCCAGATCCAGCACATACTCCATCGTCGTTTCGCTCTTCGTGTCGTCGCGCTTTATCTTGAACAGCGCAAAGGGAGTAAGATAGCCCGACGAGGAGTACTCCTGAATCTCTTTTGAGAGGATCATCGAGGGCAGAAGCGCACCCCTCAGCATGACGCACATCACGGTATCGCGGACAGCCTCGTCTACGTTTGGAATCTTATGAACCGCAAAGTTCTGCACGGGAGTCACGACTGGAGTCTGCACGATGAGATAATTTTTGTTCGTTTTCTCCAAGCCGCCGAAGCCGAGCGTGAAAAGAAGCTCGAAGGCGCGCTGAATATAATAGACAAACTCCTGCCGGCCGGTATTCACATCGCGCAGCTTGGCGATGAGGCGCGAGGCCTCACCGTGGGTCTCCTGGGGAGAGACGAAGGAGTAGACCTGGATGCGCGGCTCGGCAGCGCATATCTCCTGCATGAGTAGGCCCATCCGATTATAGAGGTCGATGAGTACCTCTTGCTCGTGGTGCTTCTGCGAAGCCGATGCGCTGGTCGCCAGAATGTCGAACGACACCATCGCCTGTCGGTAGAGGCCATCCATCCGCGAAAGGTATTCGAGATCACTTGCCGTAAGATATCCGTCGAGGTCTTCAGCCTTTAGAATAACCTTGCCCACGCCCTGCTCCAATCGCATGCTGCTTCTCGGCGATCGGTCTATCGATTCAAAGCTGCACAATTTCGCCAAATACGCCACTCGAGATACCCGCCGCATTGCCTTCGTCGAAGTCGAGATGGCACTCGAGCGCATATGTAGGGTTTACTCGGCAGATCACATTCAAAAATATCACAGCGCGCTCGGCCCCGACCTTGAGGGCCACGATCTGCTTGTCGACGACACCATAACGCTTCGCGGTCTCTGGATCGAAGTGGATGTGGCGCATCGCAATGATGAGGCCGCGTTCCTTTTTGATCGAACCCTTGGGGCCGATGACCTCAAAGGGAAAACTGCCTTCGAGTTGGCCAGATTCGCGCACCGGGCAGCCTGGCACACCGAGCTTGAACACATCGCTGGTGAGAATTTCACACTGAGTCTCTTTGCGTTCCGGACCGAGAATACGCACACCATCCAGCTGACCTTTTGGTCCTTTAATGATCAGAGTTTCCGCACACGCGAACTGACCCGGCTGAATGAGGTCTTTCGTCTTCGTGAGTTGGTAGCCCTTTCCGAAGAGTGTCTCGAGATCATCGCGCGACAGGTGAATATGGCGGTTGGAAAGATTTACGAGTACCTTGGTTTCGAGCATTCTGTCCTCCTGGCATGCACACATACAAAAAAATGCTTATTTGAAATATGGTGTCTTTTCGGCAGAGTATTTCCTGCCGCAGAAGTATACTAGCGTAGAAAGGCTTTTATCGCAAGGAGAAAATATCGTCACGCAACACGTCACGCGCCACGATGCGCGTGCGCCACGGCCTTGTCGACTTCCCAGCCGCCGTGGACCAGCCCCACCATGGCTTCCAACACGCGCAATGGATTCGGCTGCCCCCAGATGTTGCGGCCCATCGCGATGCCCGAAGCCCCACGCTCGAGCGCCCCTGTGATATTCTCGAATAGGATCCTGAGAGAATCGCGCTGTTCGCCTCCTAAAAGCAAAATCGGCACGTGCGAGCCGCGGGCTGCCCACGCGAAGTCTTCGATGTTTTCAGGCATAGGAGCTTTGATGAAGGCAGCGCCAAGCTCTTCGGCCGCACGCAGTGCGACAGCGAGGGCGTCGGCGCGTATCGACTGCCGCCCTTCTTCGAAGGCCATCGCCTCGATCATGACAGGAAGGCCGCGGCGCTCGCAGGCCGAGACGAGGCGCGCGGCGACCCTGATGAACTCTCCCTCGCGGGCGTGACCGAACTTGACGGTAACCGCGGCGGCGTCGGCTCCCCAGCACAGCGCATCGCCTGCGCCGTAAAGAAGCTCTTCCTCGAAACGACCACCAAGAACCGTAAAGCCGCCGCTTGCCCGCAGAATGAGCCCGAGCCCCCTTTGCCATCCCTCTAGGCTAGCACGCACGAAGCCCTTGTGAGCCAGGATCGCATCGGCACCCCCTTGCGCACAGAGACGGACAAGCTCCAGAGGCGACTCGATACCCTCAAGCGGACCGGCGATCGCTCCGTGGTCCGCGGCCACGACGACCGCACGCCCGTCCTCCGAAAAAATGTGGCCTAAGCGAAGCCTTGCTCCTTCTAGCATGACGTTTCCTCCTCAATCCGCTCTCAATCCACCTTCAATCCACCGGGCGCGCAGCTCAATCAGCCAGACGCGCAGCTCCTTCCGCACCCATCTGCACCTTCGAAATCGAGGGAAAGAGGCTGGCGAGCCGCCTGTATCCCTCGAGATAGATGGCGAAGAGCTCATCGTACACTGCTGCAGTCTCTTGTCTCGGGTCGAATATATGGGCGGGCACGAAAACTTTCTCGGAGGCGGCGACGAGGTCCGGTTCCTCTCCCAGTGCGAAGCGACCGATGGCGAGACAGCCGGCCAGCTCGGGCTCGGAGAAATCGGCCACCAGCACTCTCTTGCCAGTGATGTCGGCCTTTATCTGATTCCATACCGGCGAAAGGGAGGGCATGCCCGTGGCGCGCATGTCTTCGACGCGAGCACCTGCGATCTCCATGACATCCAGCACCTCGCGCATGGCGAAGGCAGTCCCCTCGAGCACCGCGCGCGCCATGGTTCTCAGGTCGTGATGGAGCCCAAGACCGAGGAACACAGCCCGTGCATCGGGGTCCCAGTGGGGCGAACGTTCGCCGGCGAGGTAGGGCAAAAACACCAATCCTCCTGCGCCGGGCTTCGTCGCAGCGACTCTTCTGTAGATCGTATCAAAGTCTTCTGCAGGCAAAACATGGCTCTTGAACCAGGAGAGCGCTCCCCCACTCGTCGAAATGACACCAGAGATATTGAAATACGGCTTCACGATGTGCGGCATCACAAGGAGAGCGCCCGCGTCTCCTATGTCCTTCTCTGAACAGAGGTTGATGCCCTCGGAGGTCCCACCTTTGTCGCAGGTACGGCCTGGCCGGACTGTCGCAGTCCCCAGAAGCGAGGCGATGAAGTCGGGGCCTCCCATCACCACCGGCAGACCCTGCGGCAAACCAAATACCTCGGCCGCTCTGGCGTGCACGCGACCGACAATTTCGCCGATGCCCACAAAGGGAGGAAATTTGTCGGTATCGAGCGAGAGCGATTCGAGCGCGGCCCTGTCCCAGATGATGCGCGTATAGCCCTCATTCGGAAGGCAGGTCGTCCATTCACCGCTGAGATGCCCTATGACGAACTCGGGGCAAGAGACGAAAAAGCGCGAAGAGGCATAGAGCTGCGGGAAATGGCGTTGCAGCCAGAGAATCTTGGGAAGGTTGAAGGCCGCATCGAGAGGGTAGTTCAATGCGGCGGACGCCTCTTTGGCCTCTTTCTGGGCGCGCCTGTCGAGCCAGGTGATCGCGGGCGCGAGCGGTTCGCCGCGCGCATCGATGGGCAGAATCGTGGGGCCATTGCCGCTCACGACGATGGCCCGGAGACTGCTACGCGAGATCCCTGAAAGAAGCCGGGACGCTATGTCGGACAGCGCCCCGAGCCAGAGCCTGGCATCCACCTCGTGATAGGTGTTCGAATCGCTCTCCCCTAACTCCACGGCGGCGAGCCCCGTGCACCTGCCTTCTGCGTCGAAAAGCGCGGCCTTGACGCGCGTAGTCCCAATATCGACCGTAAAAATCAAAATTAAACTCCTAGGGAAGGCTGTGCATCAAGAGAACCCGATACGCGTCCCCGGAGAGCGCAGTGCGAAAGCCCTCCTCCAGCCTAGAGAAAGATGTTCTCGCCGATACGAGCGGGTTCACATCGATTTTGCGGAACGACAGAAGCCTCACCGCCTGAAAGAAATCTTCCTGAACCCGACCCTCCGTGCCGGTGATCAAAAGCTCGTTGCGATGAATTGTGTTGAGATCGAGTGGAATGTGCATGACATCTTCGTATGCGGTGTAAATATTGATGCGAGCGGCCTTGGCCATCGCAAGGATTGCAGGCTCGAGCGCAGAGGGTGCGGGGCTCGTGACGACGCAGCTCGAAAAACCGATGCCGTCGGTGATGTCGTGGCCAAAATCTGCGATATCCGTGACTGTGGGGTCGACGACAAAATCGGCCCCGAGCGCCGCGGCCATGTGCCTGCGGGCGGGGTTCGGCTCGCTCACCGTGATGCGTAGCCCCATCGAACGCGCCGCCATAAGGTGCAGAAGCCCCATCGTCCCCGCCCCGACTATGAGCAGGTCCTCTGTCATGGCGACCTTGAGGCGTTTGAGGGAGTGGATACAGCACGCGAGGGGCTCGGCGAAACTCGCCGTCTCGTAGCTCATAGAATCGGGCACGGGGAATATCTGGTTCGGCCGCACGACGATGTACTCTGAGAAGCCCCCAAGCATGCGGGTGGCATCCTTGTACCGGTTTAGACACAGATTCGACTTGCCGATGCGGCAGTAATAGCATTCCCCACAGCGCTCGACTAAGTCGAGCGCGACGCGTTGGCCGATGCTCAGATCTTCCACGACCTTCGAACCGATCGCCTCGATGCGCCCCGAAGCCTCGTGCCCCGGCACAAGCGGCAGAGGCAGGCTCATCTTGCCGCTGAAGAGCCGCTGCTCGAGCGTGCAGATGCCGCAGGCCTCAACCTTGACCAGCACCTCATTCTCTTTGGGCTCGGGAGTCGGCCGCTCCTCGATGCTGAGTGTGCCCGGCGCCGTCAGAATAGCAACTTTCATCGACGATTATTCCTCACTACGATTATACATCGAATCGAGACAGAATGGAGTGAGATCACAGTGCTCGCACTCCTCTCCCGGGCAGGAAAAGAAAGTCTTTTTCTTGCTTATTGCATCGATATGTTCCTCGATCTGAGCGATGTGCTGCTGGGCCTCGCGGATTTTTGCCATCTCTTCTTCTTTCTGATCCTCGTAGATCTGCAGGAGGAGAAGTCGGCATCGTTCGCCGCTCGGATCCTCGGCATAGAGTATAAAAAATTCGCGGATCTGTCCGAGAGTAAGACCGAGGCGCTTGAGCTCCTCGATGCGCTTGAGCCGTATAACGACATCTGCTGGGTAGCGCCGATGCAGTCCCTCGGTGCGATTCGACGCCTCGATGAGGCCAAGCTCTTCATAATACCGGATGGTTCGAGCAGTTACCCCAAAAAGAGAAGCAAGTTCACCGATTTTCAACAGTCGGTCGGTCAATCTCGGCACCCCTTGAACAAATGCAAAAAAGTACTATACTAAATCTTACGTGAAATAAAACCTCACGTCAACTTTTATGGCAGGTAAGATTTTTAACCAATTATCTCCTGCCTACACTCTCATTCGAGGAGAATGCTATGCGTCGCTCCGTCATCGCATCTATTCTTGTCATTGTGGCAGGTACTGCTCTTTGGGCACAAGCCCCTCGCATCGGTGTCTTTATCCCTGGCGCACGCGAGGGGAGCCCCATCTACGACACCATGGCAAAAGGCGCCGAGCGCCTGGCATCAGAGATTCCCGGCGCAAGCGTCAGGGTCATCGAGGCTGGCTTCAACCAGGCCGAATGGGAAGAAAAGCTCACTTCCTTCGTGGCTTCAGGGAAATTCGACTTGGTCATAACCTCGAACCCCTCCATGCCCGAACTCATACACAATATTTCAAGGAGCTTTCCGAAGCAGAAATTCATCTGTCTCGACGGGTACCTCGCAGGGAACCCAAATCTCTACACCGCACTCTACAATCAGCTCGAGCAGGGCTATGTGACCGGCTACCTTGCGGGCCTCGTCTCGATCTCCGGCATGAAGGGAACCAATCCGGACAAGAAGATAGGCATGATCATCGGCCAGAACTATCCCGCGATGGATAAAATGATCATCCCCGGCTTCACCCAGGGGCTGAAGGCGGTCGACCCCGTATTTCAGCTCGACATCCGCGTGCTCGGCAACTGGTACGATGCGGCGAAGGCTGCGGATTTAAGCCGCAGCATCTATGCGGGCGGCGCCGACGTCATCCTGCCGATCTGCGGCTCGGCAAGCCAGGGCGCGGTCAAAGTCGCCCAAGAGGTCGGCAAATACCTCGTCTTTTTCGACGATGACGAATTTGCCCGCGCACCGCAGAACATCCTCGGCTGTACGGTGCTGCACCAAGAAGAGCTCGCGTACCGCAGCCTCAAGGCGGCCGTCGAGGGTACACTGCCTTTCGGCAAGGCGGAGGTCGTGGGAATGAGAGAAGGCTATATCGAATTTCTGGATAAAAATCCTGCATACATCAAAAATGTACCGGAGTCGATCCGCAAGAAGGTCGATACCGTGATTCAGGCGATCAAGTCCGGTCAGCTTACTTTCCAGGTGCCTTCGCTGTAGAATGCTGCCCATGCCTGCAGTCCGGATGCGTGGAATCTCGAAGCGCTACCTGCCCTCTGGCATCCACGCCAACGACGGCGCAGAACTCGTGGTAGAACGAGGCAGCATCCACGCGGTGGTGGGAGAAAATGGCGCCGGCAAAACCACGCTCATGAAGATCCTCGCCGGCCTCGAGCTGCCAGATTCCGGCGACATCGAGATCGACGGCAAGCCCGTTAGGATATCTTCCCCCGCTCATGCGCGTCGTCTCGGCATCGGTATGGTGCACCAGCATTTTCTCATGTTCGACGAGCTGAGTGCTGCGGAAAACATTTTTTTCGGACTCGAACCGAAATCAAGGTCGCATATCCTGCGTATGCTGGGCATTATCGATTCAGCCAGTCTCAACGAGCAAACGAAGGTTCTGGCACAGGCGTACGGCTTTGCAGTCGAACCTTCGGCCCCTGTGAGGAGCCTGAGCATCAGTAGCCGCCAGCAGGTCGAAATTCTGCGCCAGTTGGCCGCCAAGGTACGCATCCTCATTCTCGATGAGCCCACGTCTGTGCTTACCAAACAGGAAACCGAAACGCTCTTCGGAAAACTTGCGGAGCTGAGGCGCATGGGGCGTACGATTCTTCTTGTGACGCACAAGATCGACGAAGTGATGCAGATTGCCGACAGGGTGACCGTCATGCGCGGTGGAAAGACGATCGGCACCTACAATACCGCCTCGATCTCTGCGAACGAACTTGCATGTCTGATAATGGGGTCGTCCTCGTACGAAGAAGGTGGGCCTCATACAAAGACTTCGACCACCGGGGCATTGGTACTCAGCGTTCAGGATCTATGTAGCCGCCATCGACATCATGGAGGAACAGGCCTTTCGGGGCTTGCCTTCGATATCCATGAGGGAGAGGTACTCGGCATCTGTGCCCTGAGCAGCAATGGTCTGGACGAACTCGAGGACGTGCTGGCCGGTTTCCTCACGCCTTCTGCGGGCACCTTTGTCTTCCGCGGACATCGTTTCGATGCGCGGAGGTCCCACGAATATCGTCGACTTTTAAAAGAAGGCAAAATCGCCTATTTACCCTCAGACAGAGTGCGCCGCGCCGTGGCGCTTTCTCTCCCCGTGGTGGACAATTTCATTGCGCTCGACCGCCGCATGTATTTTTCTCGAGGCTGGATCCGTTCGGCCCTCGCACAACGCGCCACACAAGAGGCCATCCGCGCCTTCGACATCTCCGCCCGAGCCGAACAGCCCACCGTGGAACTCTCGGGCGGAAATATACAAAAACTGGCTCTCGCGAGGCTATTCTCGAAAGAGCGTGCCGAGCTGTTCATTCTCTGTGAGCCGACCTGGGGCCTCGACATCCGATCGACTGAGCAGGTGTACAATAGAGTCCAAAATATCAGCGATGTGGGATCGGCCGTGCTGCTCCTCTCCTCCGATGTCGACGAGATTCTCAGACTTTCCGACCGCATCATGGTACTCTATCGGGGAAAGCCGGTGGCCGATCTCACCAATTCAGGATATCTGAACCGAACCCTGATCGGAGAATATCTTCTCGGAATACGGAGCACATGATGGAGGCAGAGAGAGAACTTCGGGGTCCTGCAAGAGTCGTGCTCGCCGTGGGTGTTTCGATCGCCCTCGCGGCAGGGGTGCTCGCCCTGTTCAGTCAAGACTTCGGCAGCGCACTCGCCCAATTCTTTCTCGAGCCGTTTTCGAATCGCTATTTTCTGGGGAACTATCTCGCGGACACCGTTCCACTCATGATCGCGGGCCTTGGGGTCCTGATCGCGTTTCGTTCGAAGAATTTCAATCTGGGCGGCGAAGGCCAACTCTACGCCGGCGCCCTCGCGGCAGGAGTGCTCGCACTGCGTCTGCCCGCGGGAACAGACCCCTTCGCCCTCTGGTGCTGGACAGCTCTTGTGGGCACGCTCACCGGTGCCGCAATCGGAGCCCTCTCTGGCTTGCTAAAAGCCTTCCGAGGCGTCTCAGAGATGATCTCCTCGTTTCTCATCTCGGCCACCGTCATCAACATAAGCGACTTTTTAATCACAGGACCTTTTCAAGACCCGGCCAGCAACTTCCAGACAACACGCCAGATTGCCCCGCAGTTTCTCCTCCCTAGAATACTTGCGCCTTCGAAACTCGATATCTCCATCGGCCTAGCGCTCGCGCTCATCCTGGTCTTCATGGTCGTGGCCAAGCGAACGAGAATCGGCTTCGAGCTTAAAATCTGTGGAGAAAACGAGGAGTTTGCGCGCTACTGCGGCATTCCTGTTGCTACTTACCAGATCGCAGCGATGGCTGTCTCCGGCGGTCTGTATGGGCTTGCAGGCGCACTCCTCGTCATCGGGCCCCAGGGCCGAGTGATCCGCGGTTTTTCCTCGGGCCTCGGGTGGAGCGCCATTTCCGTGGCCCTCCTCGCTCAGGGGAGCGAGGCGGGTGTCGTGCCGGCCGCGCTCTTTATCGCCTTCCTCGGTACGGGTTCGGATCATGTCATGATAGGTTCGGGAATCCCCTCGGAGATCATCTCGATACTGCAGGCCGTGGCGATGTTCTTCATCACGGCGAGGTCACTGCCGCGCCTGCGGCGGAGGCGGCCATGAGCGACATCACGACTGTTCTCGTCGATATCCTAAAATACACGATCGTCGCAGCCACTCCCCTTCTGTTTGCCTCGATCGGGGGCCTTTTCTCCGAGCTCTCCGGCATGCTCAACATCGCGCTCGAGGGGCTCATGGGCATCGGCGCATTCTTCGGTATGGCCGCAGCGGGTCTCAGCCACAACGTGTTCATCGGCGTTCTGGCCGCAATCGCCTCTGCCGTCACAGCTTCTCTGTTAATGGGTGTCGTCATTCTACAGTTCAAGGCCAATCTCTTCATCGCAGGGCTCGCCATCAACCTACTCGCCGGAGGCATCACCACGGTACTTTCGCAATGGTGGTACCACACGAAGGCTGTGGTCGCGTTCAGCCTGCCGGCTCCCCTCCCCGCCTTTCCTGCAGCACTTGCGCAGATACCCTTCATCGGGCCCGTGCTCCTCTCCCATTCGGTGCTCACGGTGAGCGCATGGCTCTGGACTCTCGGCGCGGCCCTCATCATCAACAATACACGGCATGGCATCCGTATTCGGGCCACGGGGATACATGCTCAGGCGGTCTCAGCTTTGGGCTATTCTCCGGACCGAGCCAGAATGGCGGCACTGGTCTGGTCAGGTATCGGAAGCGGGCTCGGCGGCTTCGCACTGGGGCTGTCGATCTCAGCCTTCGTGCCCAATATTGTCTCGGGCAGAGGATGGATCGCCCTCGTCGCAATATACCTCGGCCGGAAAAAGCCACTCTGGATCGCCGCATCGTGCCTGCTCTTCGCCTTCGCCGAGAGCCTTTCGAACTACATTCAGGGCTTCTCGTCGATTCCGCCCCTCATCGTACTTGCTCTCCCCTATGCGGTCACACTCGTCTCACTGATCGTCGCAGGCAATAAAAAATAGAGTTTACGCTCTACGAGGGCACCCCCATTTTCTCCAACAGCGAAGCTATCTCGTACACTGTCCTTATTCGTCGACAGGGAAGATCACCAAAACGGTCCATTTCATCTTTCAACACGGCCTGCCCACCAAGATCGATGTACCCCTTAACATACTTGGGCAGATCATCTATGAAAAGCGTCTCTTCCAGCGAAAAACCGGCATCCTTCAAAACACGCAGATAGGCATTGGGGTTTGGTTTTCCTATAAGATTATTGAAGCGGATATCATAGACACGAATAAAGCAATCCTCGATGCCGAGCCTCTTCAGCACGCGCTCGGCATGCTCGCTCGGGGCGTTCGTCAGCACCGCTTTCGGGAGACGGATGTCATTGAGCATGAGTCTGAGAACATGATCGGGTTCGAGGCAGTCCTCTTCGCCTTCGGGATGAATATACCGAAAATACTTTTCGGGCTCCGTGAATCCTTGTTCCTGCATGAGCCATTCGAGTGTCGTGCCGTAGGGCCTTGCATGCTCCCGACGAAACCGAACGGCCTCATGAAAGGGAAGACCGAACATATCTGCGATAAACTGGTTCATGCGCTGAGCAACGCCTGTCTCGAGCCCGGTCGCCTCGGAATAGAGGGTGTTGTCAAGATCGAAAAGAAGAGCGCGTATCATGTGGTTATTGTAGTATCATAGACTGGCCTTCGAGAGCAAGTTGAAGCAATGGAAAGGCATCAACCTAGCCACTACAGGCGAGCTATGATATCTTAAACAGAGCAATCTATCCAAGGGAGCAACATATGATTCCGATTGGAGATGACAACTCCGGGCATCGGGGAAGAGCTGTCGTGACATGGTCCCTCATTGGGCTCAACATCCTCGTCTTCGTTTTTCTGCAGAAATTTGCGCTCGACGATTCTACGACACTGGCCCTCGCCGCGATTCCCGAAGAGATTTTGTCGGGGCGTAGACTCTTCACCCTCATCTCGTGTCAATTCACACATGCAGGCTTTTCGCACCTCATCAGCAACATGTTATTTCTCGGCATTTTTGGCGACAACATCGAATGCCGCATCGGCAGACTTCGGTATACGCTTCTCTATCTGATCTCCGGTACGATAGGAATTCTGTTGCAGATTCTCTTCGCTGCCATGGCGGGCGGCGCAGCGCTCCAAATGCCGCTCGTGGGTGCATCAGCAGCGATCTCGGGCATACTCGCCGCATACCTTGTCCTCTTTCCTGGCAACAAAGTCGTGGTGCTGCTTTTTTATTTCATACCCTCGGTAATGTCCGCATGGATGGTGATCGGGCTCTGGTTTTTTCTGCAGGTGCTCGGCGGACTGTCCGGCCTTACGATTCTCCAGAATGGAGGCACAGCCTACTTCGCCCACATCGGCGGTTTTTTGAGCGCTTACCTATGGGCAAAAACATACAAACGAAAAGAACTGGAGCTCCTCTATGCGCGACGGAGGAAAAGAACGACATCCGGTAATGCAGACGGCTTCCAGTGGTGGATCGTCGACGACGAATGAGCCATGGCTGAAAGAAACGAGCGCCACAAGGGCTTGGTCCTCCATGCACGGGACACGGCCAGAGGCGACAGAATCATCGATTTTTTGTGTGATGAAGGCCTCCTTTCGCTCTTTCTCTTTGGAGGACCGAAAAGTACACTGCGGTCTGCCGCGACACCGTTCGTGTCCGCTGAGATCGAGGTGTATCGCGATAGACGCAGCGATTTCATCAAGCTCACTGGGGTCAATATTCTCGAAACCTACGAGGGTATTCAAAAAAGTTTTTCTCATATGCAGACGGCGAGCGGGGCGGCGGAGTTTATACTCCACACATCCGCGTTCGGAGGCGAGTACAGCCAAGCGCTCGCCATGATGACGAGTCTGCTCCGCGAACTTGATGAAATCGATGAGGGACATGCCGGCCTCGCCCTCCATATTTTTCTATGGAAGGCGCTCGTACCCCTAGGCCTTGCTCCCGACACATCAGCGTGCGAGCGCTGTGGCAGGCCGTTCTCAGAGAAAGGAAGCCTGCCGGGCAGACTCTTGATGGGCGAGCGTAGCCTTTTGTGTGCAGCCTGTGCCGAGGAACGCCGAGAACAAGGCTTTCCGGTTTCGGCGATGATCTGGTTCGATGCAGAGGCTCTCAGCTGCCTCAAGATGGCTCTGCAGCGTTCCTACGGCGAGGCCGCCCAAATGGTTGGTGCCTCCAGTTCATCCTCCAGTGTCAGGGCAATCATAGAGTCGCTCGCAGAATCCGCCGCGGAAGGGCCTCTGCAGAGTCTGCGGCTTTTTCACTAGTTCTTCTCTATTGTCCAATTTTGAAGTAAAATGCAGTTGTATGACGATATAGGTAAAGTGCAGAAGATGAAGAGAAAATGAGGAGAATCACCGAATGCGAGCCGTCGACATCATTATGAAAAAACGTTCCGGAGAAGCCCTCAATGATGAAGAAATACGATTTATTGTCGAAGGATATGTAAGAGGAGACATCCCCGACTATCAAGTTTCAGCCCTCTTGATGGCAATATTCTTTCGCGGCATGACCCCGAAGGAGACTGCAATACTCACAGAGGCGATGCTCGATTCTGGTGAGCGTATGGACCTCTCCGGCATTCAGGGGCCATTTATAGACAAGCACTCGACAGGGGGCGTAGGCGACAAGATTTCTCTGCCGCTTGCTCCAATGGTCGCCGCCTGCGGTATTAAGGTGCCGATGATGTCGGGCCGTGCCCTGGGCCACACGGGTGGCACACTCGACAAGCTCGAATCCATCCCCGGCTATGTCACGGCCCTTGATCTTCCAGCCTTTCGGAAAGGCCTCATCGAGGACGGCTTTGCCATGACCGGCCAGAGTGCGCGCGTGGTCCCTGCGGACAAAAAGCTCTATGCGCTTCGGGATGTCACGGGAACTGTGGAATCCATACCGCTCATCACTGCCTCCATCCTCTCCAAAAAGGTTGCGGAGGGTGCCGAAGGCATCGTATTCGATGTCAAATGTGGTTCGGGGGCCTTTATGAAGACCCTCGAGGACGCAAAGGCGCTCGCCGAAAGCCTTGTGGCAACGGCTTCGGCCATGGGCAGACGTGTCGTCGCGGTGCTGACCGATATGTCCCAGCCCTTAGGATACAAAGTCGGCAATTTCCTCGAAATTGAGGAGACCCTCGACTGCCTCGAAGGCAAGGGCCCCGATGAGGTCATGGAGCTCGTCTACCATTTAGGAGCATGGATGTTGGTGCTCGGCGGTGCGGCCCGGAATATCGATGAGGGGCGTGCCCGCTGTGAAAAGGCAATCGGTTCCGGGGCAGCTCTCGATCTTTTCTATCGCAATATCCTGAGGCAGGGCGGCAGTGTCAGCGAGATGCTTGCGCGCAGAGGAACATGGCGCTCCGAATTTTTCCGCGAATTCCGTGCAGATCGGGAAGGGTTCATCGCATCGATCGATGCGCTCAAAATCGGCCTTGCAGGGGTCCATCTCGGCGTCGGACGGAATCGTACCGACGACCAGGTCAGCCCCACTGCAGGTTTCATATTCGAAAAAAAACGGGGAGACCTTGTCAAAAAAGGGGAACTCATCGTGGTCGCATACGGTAAAGACAGCGAAAGCCTCGATTCGGCCGAAGCCCTTATCGCCAGCGCCATTTCGATATCCAAAACCGCCCCGGACTCAGTGCCGCTCATACTCGAGGAAATCACAGCCCAATGAAGTGGACAAAAAAAAACATCGATCCAACCTTGGTCCGCACGATAGCCCGCCGTTATCAGATCGATCCCCTGACGGCCTCAATTCTCGTGCGGAGAAACCTCACCGAGCCTGAACAGATTCGGTTCTATCTCGAAGATGACCTCCAGCTTCTCAACAACCCCTTCCTCTTTGCTTCCATGGAAGACGCAATCGACCGCATTCTCGTGGCACGCGAAGAAGAAGAGAAAGTCCTCGTCTTCGGCGATTCCGACACTGACGGCATCACCTCGACAGTGCTTATGACGGATGCCCTCAAGGACTTCGGCCTCGAGGTGTTTCAGAAAGTGCCCGAGGGCGAAGAGCCATATGGCCTCTCGAATGCTGCGGTCGATTTTGCCGAAAATAATGGCATTAGCCTTATTATCACGGTCGACTGTGGCATCTCGAACCATGCGGAAGTCGCTTATGCGCGCCAAAAAGGCATCGATGTCATCATCACAGATCACCACCACATCCAGGCCCCAAGCCCTCCGGAAGCCGTCGCCGTGCTCGATCCCAAACTTCCGGACTCCGGCTATCCCTTCCGTGATCTGTCGGGTTGCGGCGTTTGCCTCAAAGTCGCACACGCCCTCGCAATCGCCCGTCTCGGCATGTACAAGGAGCCTCTCGCCCTCCTCTACGCAGGCACAGATCCTAGCGCTCCCGAAGCAAAGCCGACCTTCGTCCTCGAGGCGGCAAGGCTGGATAATCTTATCGAGACTTCTCGCCTGAGGATTCCCTTCGATCCCGAAAGAGCGTCCGACACGCTCCAAAAACTCGAAAATTTTTTTCGAGGACGCGTCATCATCTCATGGAACAAAAAAGAGACCGATGCCTTTTTCAAGGTACACTTCAGGGGAAACGTCGATCTCGATGTGATGGACCTCAGTCAGCTCGTAGGTGCGTTCTGGCCCAGCATGACGAAGAGTTCTCTTGCCGATCTCATGCAGGCCTCGAAGCTAAAAAAATATGCCCGCGAGGCCCCGACTGCCGTCGACACCTTACAAAGCATCTTCAGTGCCTATATCATCCACACCCTTCAATCTCAAGGACTGCTTAACGAACGAATGTTCCAACTCGCCGCGCTGGGCACGATTGCCGATCTCATGCCGCTCAAAGATGAAAACAGACTCATCGTGCGCACAGGCATCGAAGGCATCAACAGGGCGCCGACAGGGGGCATCCGCGAGCTCAAAGTGAGCATGAACCTCGCGAAGCCACTTGAGGCTATCGACATTGCGTGGCAGATAACGCCGACCCTCAACGCGGCGGGACGGCTGGGCACCCCCGGCCTCGCACTCAACCTTTTGCAGGCCGACATGGTGGACCATGCCATGGAAGCGGCCTCGCAGCTCATTCAGGCCAACAACGAACGCAGGCGTCTCGGGACTGAAGGCTGGGACATTGTCCGCGACAAACTCAATGAAAGCCTTGAGCAGCATGGCGGGAAATTCGCCGTCGTGGGAAGCGCGGAGATAAAGTCCGGCATCACAGGACTTCTCGCCTCCCGTGCAGCCAATATGATGAAGGTACCAGTGATTGTCGTGGCATTTAAAGCCGATGGAACTTGCTCAGGCTCAATCCGCAGTGCCGCCGCCTTCCCCCTTACGAAGCTCCTTGCCCACTGTGCAGACCTTTTTTTGGATTACGGAGGGCACGACTCCGCCGCGGGCTTTACTCTCAAGATAGACCAATGGCAGGCCTTCCTAACCCGTCTCTCCGAGTTCATGGACCGCACCGAATACAACACAGAAGAACCGGAGCTCGCCATCGATGCGGAGCTTCCGCATGCGTATGTGAAGCCCGAGCTTCTCCGGCTCTGCCGTCAGTTCGAACCCTTCGGAGAGGAGAATGCCCCGCTTGTCTTCTACTCAAAGCAGGTCCCCATGGTCGACGCCCAGGTTGTCGGCAAAAACGGTAAGAGCCACCTCAAGCTCACCCTCGACTTTGGCGCCTACAAGTGGCCCGCCATGCTCTGGGACGGGGCCGAGCGCCTGGAACGGGATTTCTCGTTCCGCAACAAGGATAAGGTCGATATACTGTACAAGGTCACCACAAACTACTGGAACGGAGAAGAACGCCCGCAGATAGAACTCTACGACATTCGTCGCGCCGAAGACTGAGACGGGCGAAAAGCACGGGAACAAGTACAGCCCGCTCACCTGCTTCCGAGCGAAAAAGCTCTTGACCAATGTGTGAAAAATCGTTATGGTACTCGAAGCATTCCCCGGTTGTGTAATGGTAGCACGGCAGACTCTGGATCTGCTTGTGGGGGTTCGAATCCTCCCTGGGGAATCTTATTTTTGTAGAGCTGTCTAAGGAAAAATCCTCAGACAGAGGAGGTCTACGAAGTCTCCAATGTTCCATACCGAGGCCCCTTCGTCTATCGGTTAGGACAAAAGATTCTCAATCTTTAAAGAGGGGTTCGATTCCCCTAGGGGCTAACAACGATAAAATAAGTCCTTGTTTTACAGGGGCTTTTTTATTATTCGAAATACTCCGCGACATTCGTGATGTGGTTGCTGGGCTGGCTCGATCCCGTTTTCGCCCTGTTGGAGAAATAGTGCCGAAAAACGCGGGTGCACGACAAATTTGTGACAAGCGCTCGGGCAGTAGCCCGCCGGGACCAGTAATCATCGAAGCGGGAGCTTTTGACTCTTCCCGAATTTTCTGTTATACTAAATTATCTATGTCCAATGAGCAGCCTACAACCTTTTTAATCGACCAACGCATCGTCTATCCAAGCCAGGGTGTCGGTCGCATCATGGAGATTCGGGAAAAAGTCTTCAATGGCCAGAAGACTCTCTATTATATCATCTATCTCGAATTCTCCGATATGACCGTCATGGTCCCTGTGGATAAGGTCGACAGGCTCGGCATCCGCCCCCTCGTGTCCAAGGAAGAGGCAGAGACGGCCCTCAACTATATCTCTCAGGCGGCATCCACAATCCCTTCCGACTGGAAACTGCGCTACCAGATGAACCTCGACCTGCTAAAAAAAGGCTCGATCATGGACATTGCAGCTGTCGTTCGCTCGCTCTACCAGCGTTCGAAGATCAAGGAACTGCCGATCCTCGAGCGCAAGCTCTACGAATCGGCCCTCAATCTGCTCCAGGATGAGATAGCCTTTGCCTTGGGACGACCCAAGGAAGAGATCGTCGCAATCATCAGAGAAAATCTAGACAAATGAGCCATTCTGTGCCCAAACCCATCCCCGCTCCAAGACTGCCCATTGCAGGGCAGGCCTTTGCCATCATCGCTGCGGCGGGATCCAGCACCCGGTACGGGAAAGTCAAAAAGGAATTCGAGCCTCTTGGTGGTCTCACCGTCCTCGAGCGCGCGATTGAGCCCTTCATAGCATGCTGTGCAGGCATTGTCGTCACCTGTCCAGTAGGAGCAAAGGCTGCATTCGAAGCCTTTTTCGCTCAATCGGCGCTGCGTCCAGCCCTCTTTCGGCTGGCGGTAGGCTTTGAAATTGTCGAAGGCGGCATAGTCCGCCAGGAATCCGTGCGGCTCGGACTGCGAGCGCTCACCACATTGGGCTGCACAGAGGGTGTCGTGCTCATCCACGACGGAGCCCGTCCATGGATTTCCCGAGTGCTTATCCAGAAAACCCTCGAATGTGCGCGAGCCGGGGGCGCATGCCTGCCCCTCATGCCGCTCACCGAAACGCCCAAAATAGTCGAGGGAGAATATATTGCCGCGCATCCTGCGAGAGCTCACACGATGACGGCGCAGACGCCCCAGGCCTTTTCATTCCCAGAAATCCTGGCCGCCCATGAACTGGCCCACCAGGATCACTACAAGGCCACCGACGATGCGATGATATGGGACCACTATGTGGGACCGGTCTGTTGGATCGAGGGCGAACGCCAAAATCGGAAAATAACTTTTAAGGAAGACATTATGAATGGTCCGGCACTGCGCACGGGCATCGGTTACGATATCCATCCGCTGGTCGAGGGCCGGCCCCTCCTCCTTGCGGGCGTGCGCGTCGAGAGCGATCGCGGCGAAGCGGGGTACTCCGACGGCGATGTGCTCTGGCACGCGATCATCGATGCTGCGCTTGGCGCGGCGGCGCTTGGGGATATCGGCTCGCACTTCCCTCCCGGGGCACCCGAATGGAAGAACGCCGATTCGACTGAGCTGGCGCGGGCAATCTTCAGAATGATCAAAGAGCGCGGCTTTGCGATCGTCAATCTCGACTGTAATGTAATCTGCGAAAGACCCAAACTCGGTCCGTATCGGGAACGGATACGCACCGCCATTGCAGAGACCTTTGAGCTTCCGCCCGAGGCAGTCTCATTCAAGGCAAAGACAAAAGAAGGCCTCGATGCAACCGGCCGCGGCGAAGCGATCGAGGCCCAGGCAGTGGTGCTGCTGGAGCGCAGATAGCCCTTCAGGAAGATAGCCCCTCAGAGTGAAATCAGAACGATCGACAGACTGATACCCCCAAAGGTGAGGAGCTGTGGTACGTGGAGGGGCAGTTCCGAGACAAAATATGTCGCAATCGAAGGATACAATACGAGAAGTCCGTAGAACGAGGGTGCGACGGCCGTCATCTTCCCCCGCTCAAAGGCGATCTGCTTGATGAAAAACGAAGAAATACCACAAAAGATGTACACATAGAGATACGCTGAAACGAACCAGCTCAAAAAGTTCGAGCCATGGCTGAGCCGCAGTGCCTCCAGGGCGAGCACCATGAATCCTCCAAGCGCGCCCGCGGCGCTTCCGAGAGACACTCCTACCTGTTTAGGATTCATGTGTCGACTCGCAAAGAGCATGAATATGGCAAAAGCCGTCGGGATGAAAAATGCAATCCAGAATGCATCCACATTAAAATGCTGTGATGACTCCTGTCCAACAAACCCTGCATATGCCAGCAAAGCCGCCATAACGATAATCCAAGGGAATTTCTTCAGCGAGGTTTTCTCTCCAAGCATCCAATACGAGAGTACAATAGTGAAAATGATGTTCGAGCCACCAATGGAGGCTACGACATTCGGGGGTAAGACCCCGAGGGCAAGGTAGTTGAAAATCGGCTGCACATTCATGAGGATGAAGCCGCTCGTCCAGCCGATCACCTCGCCCTGCCGGACTTTTTCTCCCCGGCGCTTCGCGGAAAGCCAGCTCACATGCTTTTTTTGAAGCGAAAAGCCCAAAGACAATAGAAAGTTCCCCAGAAGAGCGGTGAAATAAGCTGCTACCGTGCTCATAGTCTACTCGCTATCTGTCGAATCGAATCGAAGAGCCATGCATATTCGCTCTCGGTCCGATAAAAAAGTGCCGGCATGCCGAAGGGGGCATGTACCGTTACTCTTCCAGAAGAATACACCCTCGACGTCCAAAAATGAATCCACTCCCCCTTGGGGAGTATGAACGAGCACACATCGCCTCTGCCCGACAGATTTGGAGAGAAAATGAGATCAGGCCCCGAAAAGAGCAGATCGTCCCTCTCCGCGAACGTCGGATCGCGAGGTATCGAAATCGATGGGTGCTGAAGTGCGGGGAGCCCGGTTTCCTCCCAACGTCGTTGACAGAACTCCCAATATTGCGTCAGCCCTGCCCGTATTTTGGCATAACGACTGTGTGCGCGCGTTCTGTTGACTGAAATGGTCAGTTCCTGAGGAATTCCCCTGCGGAACACCGGGGGAAGCGTGATGTCCGGCTGGCACAGCATCAGATCGGCGATTTTCCAATCCTCCTGTCCACAGGCCGATTGGACGATGGCGAGATTCAATTGCTGAAACGCCTCCGGCCCTGCCCCCGAAAACGACAGCGATCCCAAAAGGCCTGCACCGTCTCTCGCATCGAGATGAGGTGGGTATAACGAGAGCACCGACGAAGAGGATAGCGCCGGCGCGCTCCTAGCCTGTGCCCTTCGATTCCAGCCATACCAGAGCGAGCAAGCATCCTCAGGGCTCTGCGCATACCCCATATGGACCTCTGCAGGGAGCTCCAGCGTGAGCACAAGGGATCCATCTTCAAAGGATAGAGAACGAAGGCCTTGGGATACGCACTGTAGAAATCTGCCGTCCAAGGCAAAGGCCGCAGTCTGTTGCATCTGCGGCAGCACGATACGACCTCGCACAACATGCGAACTCCGCGGGCCGAGACCGTTCCACTGGGCACCTGGAATATCATGGAATCGAAGCTTCAAGAAGTCGATCGCCGGGTCAAGGGAAGAGAAATAGAGGGAAAAGATCGCATCCCAACCGGCAGAGGGGCGGTATGCGGCATGGTCTACGCCTTCGAATTCTTCGCGCATGACGAGCTTGCTCGAAAAGGCAAACTGAGCGCTATTGCCAGAAGCCATGGTAGGCATGCAGGTGCCTGCCCCTCGCCAGGCCGACCTTATTTCCCCCAGTCTATGCACAAAAACTGCCGGCTGCCTTGTCGTGTGCCACAGAAGCCGTTGTCCGGCAACGGTCACAAGCAAACCCTGCTTCCAATATTCAAATGAAATCAAAGCGATCTCCGGTATCTCTTCGATTCCTGCCCAGCCGACTACCTTCGCAGCGCTGAGAAGTTCGATATAGTACCATATACGACTGGCGCACGATGAGCAACACCGTCGCCAATTCGCGATATTGCGCTTTTTTTTACTTCTCCGGGAGCTTTTTTTTCATTGCGTTGTGTTCAAAGACAGTGTATAATCCTTTTATTCTTTTTCGTTTCATGCATACAATACTATAACAGGAGGTAAAGAAGCATGAAGAAAATCGCAGCAATTCTATTCTGCCTGTTGCTGGCAACCAGTGTATTCGCTCAGCAACAGTTCATCACCATCGCCACAGGTGGAACTGCGGGAACATACTTCCCGCTCGGCGGCGCTCTCGCAGACATCTGGAACAAAAACATCCCCAAAATGAACGCCACGGCTCAGTCCACCGGTGCGTCCATCGCCAACATCAACCTGCTCAAGGGCAACAATGTCGACATCATTTTCACGCAGAACGATGTGGCTAATTACTCCTACAACGGTACTGAACTTCTGAAGGGACAGGCATATAAGGACCTGCGCGGCCTGGCTTGCCTCTATAATGAGACTATCCAGCTCGTCGCCCTCGAATCCAGTGGCATCAAAACGATTGCCGACCTCAAGGGTAAGAAAGTCTCCGTCGGCGCTGCAGGTTCCGGTACCGAAGCCAATGCCCGCCAGATTCTCGAAGCGGCGGGGCTCACTTACAACGACATCAGGGTGCAGTATCTTTCCTTCGGCGAATCCGCAAACAACATGAAGGACGGCAACATCGATGCAGCGTTCAATACCGCAGGCATCCCGACGGCAGCCATACAGGACCTCTCTGTCTCCAAAAAGATGGTACTCGTGCCCATCGACGGAGATGTCGCCGCGAAGCTCATGGCCAAATATCCTTTCTACGCGCTCCAGGTGGTGCCGGCAGGGACCTATCAGGGACAGACGAAGGACGTGACCACCGTGGCCGTCAAGTCGATGCTCGCCGTGAGCAGCAAAATGTCCGAAGACCTCGTCTATAGGCTTCTTGAAACTATGTACGACAATACAGACAGGCTGATCGCCGCCCATTCTCAGGGTAGGAACATTAAACTCGAGACCGCGCTCGAAGGCATGTCGATTCCTCTACATCTAGGTGCCGAGAAATATTTCAAGGAAAAGGGTGTTCTGAAATAATTCTTTCTGGAATTTAGAAATGTTTTACAATAGCGGCGCGGAACAGTCCGTTTCGCGCCGCTTGTCTAGATGGGAGAATTATGAAACAAGGGGGGAAGAACAGCAAAGTTTCTATTTTTTGGGGCGCTGTCGTCATTCTTGCCCTCCTCGCTTTTGCATTGAGCGTCCGGATTGTGCCGGCGCTGATCATCAAAGACAGTAAGGGAGCGACGATCGTAAGGCTCCCCCTCTATGATGGACAGTTCATCCATCATTTCATTCATTCGGTGCATACAACGCCGGTCGATGAATATTTCGAGGTGCATGGAACAAAGCTCGAGCTGACCAAGGTGAAGTACGACACGTACGGCGTGGGCATGCCCTCCGACGGGGGAGAAGGCTTTTCCATCGAAGACGGCCGCTTTGTCGTCTCCATGCACCGGACTTTTTCCAGCATTCCCATCGGCGTATCGATCGTTCCGGACCATGGAGTGATCATCGGAGGAACGTTGTTGCCTTTTACACGGTGGGTACCGCAAGAATCAGCAATTACGCTCTCCGCGGGGAGAATGCTGACATTTCAGAATGGGAGGATTTCTCCAAAATGAGTGATTCCCAGAAAATCCAAGAGGAGAATACGGCTGTAGACGCGCAGGAAATCCTGAAAAAATTCGACAAGGAAGCGAACTACCGCACCTATGTGGGCTTCTTTGCGAAGGTAGTCTCGGCGTTGGCGATCGCGTTCTCCGTATTCCAGCTGTATACGGCGATTTTCGGCGTTCTGGATGCCATGATACAGAGGTCGATTCACCTTTCCTTCGGGTTGACGCTGATATATCTTCTGTATCCCACAAGAAAAAAGTGGTCGCATTCGAAGCTCCATCCCTTCGACGCGCTGCTCGCCGTTTGCGGGGCGCTGGCTCCCATGTACATTGTGCTGAACTATCAGAAATTGGTGCTGAGGGCGGGCACGGCCACGCCGCTCGATATTGTGTTCGGCGTCATCGGGCTTCTCCTGGTGCTTGAGGCCGCACGCAGGGTCGTCGGCATTCCGATGGTCGTGATCGCGCTTGTCTTCATTGTCTATGCCTTTGCAGGCCCCTACATTCCAGGTAAACTTGCGCACCGCGGCGCCAACTTCGAAACGCTCATCCAGCATCTCTATTTCACGACAGAAGGCGTGTTCGGCATCCCCCTCGGCGTCTCAAGCACATTCATCTTTCTTTTCATACTATTCGGGGCCTTCCTCGAGAGAACGGGGCTGGGGCAACTCTTCATCGACCTGGCGAACGCCGTGGCGGGCTGGGCAGCTGGCGGACCGGCAAAAGTCGCTGTGCTCTCGAGCGCCCTCATGGGTACGGTCTCCGGTTCCTCGGTTGCAAACGTCGTCGGAACGGGCTCCTTCACGATCCCAATGATGAAGCGCCTGGGTTACAAACCGGAATTCGCCGGCGCGGTGGAGGCCACCGCTTCGACAGGCGGCCAGCTCATGCCGCCCGTCATGGGAGCCGCGGCCTTCCTGATGGCAGAATTCACCAGCATCCCCTATGTCCGAATCATCGGCGCGGCGGTTGTGCCAGCAATTCTCTACTACTTCGGCGTCTGGGCTGGTGTTCATTTTGAAGCCAAGAAAAACGGACTGAGAGGATTGAGCCGCGACGAACTGCCTAAATTCAAGAAAATAATGGTAGAGAGGGGACACCTGATAATTCCTCTTGTGGCGATTATTTATCTTCTGGTCACTGGTTTCACTCCAATGAAGGCGGCCCTCTGGGCGATTATTCTCTCGATTGTGTCGTCCTGGCTCAAAAAGAGCACGCGCATTTCGCCGATCGAAATCGTGCGGGGCCTCGAGGCCGGAGCCCGTTCGGCACTGGGGGTGCTCGCGGCGACCGCGTGTGCGGGCATCATCATCGGTGTCGTCACGCTGACTGGCCTTGGACTTAAACTCGGTTCGATCCTTGTCGACCTGGCGGGAGGACTTCTAATTCCCACGCTGTTTTTCACCATGGTGACCTCGATCATTCTCGGTATGGGCGTACCGACCACCGCGAACTACGTCATCACGTCGACCATCACCGCGCCTGCGGTCATAATGATACTCTCAAAACAGGCAGGCCTTGACCCGTATGCCGTCGCCCCCGCGAACATCATCTTGCCGGCACATATGTTCGCCTTCTATTTCGGCATCATCGCGGACGTCACACCGCCTGTTGCGCTCGCGGCGTTCGCGGGCGCGGGCATCGCAAAGGCCAACCCGATGAAAACCGGCATCAATGCGTCCAAGCTCGCAATAGCCGCATTTCTCGTGCCGTATATCTTCGTGATGAATCCTCAGATGCTTCTGTTCGACGTCAATGTGATCTCTTTCATCTGGATGCTCATCACCAGTCTTGTCGGCATCATTTCCATCGCGGCCTCCGTCAATGGATGGTTTATGACGACGGAACTCTGGTACGAACGAATCATAGGGTTTGTAGGCGGCATTCTGCTGATTGACCCCGGGCTGACCACCGACCTCATTGGGATGGGGCTCATCGCGCTCATGGTGATAAGTCAAATCACACGCGTCCGAAAGGCAAAGCGCGCCACGGTATCGCCTTGAAATGTGCGCATAGATAAAAGAAGCCGCCGAGCACACAGTCGCCTGGCGGCTATTTTCACCTACAATGTACTATATTAAAGATAGGATTCCGCAGTCTTCAAAATATCGGCGAACACCCCACCTGCCGTGACATCCGCACCCGCACCCGGTCCGCGTATGACGAGCGGATTCTGTGAGTAGCGTCTCGAAGTGATCACCACCATATTATCGGTGCCCGTCAGGCTGTAGAATGGGCTGTCAGGGCCGTAGGCGCACAGGGAAAGTTGGGCACCCTGCGGCGTCACGACCGCCACATAGCGGAGCGCTCTGTTGTGCCGGAAGGCCTCGGCCCGGCGAGCCTCCAAGACATTGTCCATTTCGGGCAGGAGGGCCATACAGGCATCCACCGAATCGGCTTCGGCGACCTTCCGCGAGATGAGCGACTCTATCTCCACGGCCGATTCCTCGAGCGGATATCCGGCCTCACGAGCCAGAATGACCGCCTTCCGCGCAATATCCTTCGCGCTCAAGTCGTCGCGTGGATCCGGCTCCGTATATCCGAGCTGCTTCGCGCGCCTCACGAGTTCCGAAAAGGGAAGGTCGGGGCCGAGGTTGTTGAAGATGTAGCTGATCGTCCCCGAGAGCACCGCTTCTATCCTGAAAATTTCATCGCCCGAAGCGACAAGGTCCTGGATTGTCCCTATGACGGGAAGACCCGCGCCCACGGTGGTTTCATAGCGATACGAAACATCCATGTCCCGCGCGACTTCGATGAGGCGCCGATATTGCTGGATCGGACCGCTGTTCGAGCGCTTGTTTGGGGTTACCACCGAAATCGAGGCGAGGAGCAGCTTCTCATAATATTTCACGGGAGCGTCGCTTGCGGTGCAGTCGCAGAAGCAGGCGTTCGGCAGATTGAGTCTGAGCATCTCCTGGACAAAGCCTTCAAGGTCGGCCTTCTGCCCTTTTGAAAGAAGAATTTCCTTCCAGTGCCCGATGTCGATTCCCTTCGGATCAACCAGCTTGTTTCGCGAATTGGCGATGCCTGCGATGCGCACGCGGATCGATCGGTCCTTGAACAATCGCTCGTGCTGGGCCTCGATCTGCGAGAGCAAGGTACCCCCGATGAGCCCCGTACCCACCAGAAACACGTTGACCGTGCGGACACCGGCCAGAAAGAAGGCGTCGTGGATGACGCTCATGGCCTTGTTTCGATCCTGCGCGCTCACGACGATCGAAATATTGAGCTCAGAGGACCCCTGCGCGATTGCGACCACGTTGATGCCGTTCCGTCCAAGGGCCTTGAAAACCCGCCCCGAAATGCCCACGCGGTGCTTCATCATTTCGCCGACCACGGCGATGACGCTCAAATCCTTTTCTATCGTCGGCACCTGAACGGTGCCGGCTCCGATCTCGTACTTAAATTCTTCTGTGAGCGCGCGGGTGCCTTTCTCCGCATCCTGCGGAAGCACCGCACAGCAGATGGAAAGCTCGCTCGACCCCTGGGTGATGAGGATGACATTCACACCGGCGGATGCGAGCGCGGTGAACATTCTGCCCGCGATGCCCGTCACGCCAGGGAGCCCGGGCCCCTGCAGCAGCAGAAGCGAGATCGAGGAGATGGCGGCGATGCCGCGCACGGGCCATCTGCTCGGTGCAGCCTCCCTGACAATCCGTGTACCCAGAGCTTTTGGATTGAAGGTATTCAGAATGCGGACAGGAATACCCCTTGCCATTGCAGGAAGAATCGTGGGTGGATGCAGCACTTTCGCGCCAAAGTGCGACATCTCCATCGCCTCGAGGTAAGAAATCTCTGGGATGACGAAGGCGTCCGGCACGGCTCTTGGGTCGGCGGTCATAATGCCGTCCACATCGGTCCATATCTGAATTTCTTCGGCGTCGAGACAGGCGCCCAAGATGCCGGCGGTAAAATCGGAGCCGCCGCGGCCCAAAGTCGTGGTAATCCCGTCCACCGTCGAAGCGATGAAACCCGTCACCACGGCGGTGCGTGAAAAGTTCGCAAAAAATGACCTAACGCGGGGGAGTGTTTCGGATTCAAGCCAGTGGGCTGCTCCAAATTTGTCATCGGTGATGATGAGCTGCCGCGCATCTACGGCTTCGGCCTCGATACCGGCTTGGGTCAACACCAGGCTCAGAATGCCGGCGCTCAGACGTTCACCGTACGAGGCCACAAGATCGAGCGTCCTCGGCGACAGATCATGGATAAGAGAAATCCCCAACAACAAGGAAGAAACTTCATCGAGGAGGGCCTGCGTGCCCGCCCTCGCCTTTTCCTCGAGAGAAGACTGAAGGAGCGCAGCGATCATCGAATGATGCCGCTCCGAGATGGCTTGAAACGTGTCCTGCCATTCGTGTCCTTCGCTTGCGAGCCTTGCCGCTTGCAAAAGGGAGTCAGTGACGCCGGAGAATGCGGATACGATCACAATGCGCTCACCGGAACGCTGTACAATGTCGACGAGCGCATGAACCGCTTCGGGACTACCCACCGAGGTGCCGCCAAATTTGAGAACCTTCATTGCCAACTCCACACATCCATACTTCTGTCTGGTACACTTCTCTGTTTTGGCGACTATATCATAACCATGCAAAAAAACGGAATATCCTTGCAGTCGAACCCCCAGGAAGCCTTTAGCCGAGCACCGAGAGCAGCACTCCCGCCGCAACCGCGGAGCCGATGACGCCGGCGACATTCGGGCCCATGGCGTGCATCAGTAGGAAATTGGTCGGATCTTCCTTTGCCCCGACCACTTGGCTCACGCGGGCCGCCATCGGCACCGCCGAGACCCCGGCCGATCCGATGAGCGGGTTCACCTTGCCGCCAGTCATCCAGTACATGATCTTGCCGAACAACACTCCGCCCGCTGTGCCACAGCTAAACGCAAATAGACCGAGCCCAATGATCATAAGGGTCTGGGGATTCAGAAATTTCTCCGCGCTCGCGGTGGAACCCACCGAAACGCCGAGGAATATCGTCAAGATGTTGATGAGCGCGTGCTGAGCGGTATCGGAGAGGCGGTCCGTCACGCCCGTCTCCCTGAACAGGTTGCCGAGCATGAGAGAGCCGACGAGGGGGACGGCTGCCGGCAGCAGCAGTCCGATCAGAATGGTGACAAAAATGGGAAATACGATCCGCTCCGCCTTCGAAACCTCGCGGAGCTGCGCCATCTTCACCTGGCGCTCTTTCTTTGTGGTGAGCGCCCTCATGATGGGAGGCTGAATGAGCGGCACAAGCGCCATGTACGAGTACGCAGCAATCGCAATCGGCCCGAGGAGCTCGGGTTTTAGGCGCGAAGTGACATAGATCGCCGTAGGTCCGTCGGCACCACCGATGATGCCGATGCTTGCACAGGCCTTCAGATCAAAGCCAAGATAATAGGCGAGGATGAAGGGAATAAAAATGCCCAGCTGGGCCGCCGCGCCGAGAAGGAGACTCCAGGGATTTGCAATGAGCGGGCCGAAATCGGTCATCGCGCCGATCCCCAGGAAAATGAGCGGCGGGTAGATACCGAGTTTTACTCCCTGGTAGAGGTAATAGATAAGCCCTCCGGGAAGTCCATCCTTGGGCCCGTCGGTGATGCCGCTCATCGGAAGATTCGAAAGCAACATTCCAAAGGCTATCGGCACAAGGAGCAGGGGTTCAAACTCACGCACGATGCCGAGGTACAAGAGAACACAGGAGATCACCAGCATCAAAAGCTGTCCCCAGGTTATGGCGATAAAACCGGTTGAAGCAACAAAATGGGAGAGAAATTGTTCCATGGGGAAATCCTCTCTCGCTTAGGCGAGATCGACGAGTGGATCACCGGTGTTCACGGCGGCGCTCGCAGCAACGCGCAGGGCAACGACGGTTCCGTCCTGAGGCGCAACAATCTCATTCTCCATCTTCATGGCCTCGAGCAGGAGGAGCACATCGCCGCGCTTCACCTTTTGGCCGACGATCACTTTAAAGGCGACGACGGTGCCAGGCATGGGAGACTTGACCGTCGTGACCGAACCACCGTTTGCAGGGGCCGCGGCAGACTGAGCTGCGGTAGGCTGTGCCGGGGCAGGCTGAGGAGCGGCTTCAGGCGCGGTGACCGGGCCCGCGACGGACGGGGCGGTGGACGTGGGCGCCGAAGCGCCGCTCGTGGCGGGTGCATATTTGGATGCGCCGAGCTCTTCGACCGTGACATCATACGATGTGCCGTTTACCGTAATTCTGTAATGTTTCATAGTACGTTACTCCTGATCAATGCTGAGCATTAGTTGCGAGCGAGTCGCTCGACCCTTCCCCATATCGGGGTGTTGAAGCCGCCGATTTCCGGCGCTGTAGGATGTACCTGTGTAATTGCAAATGAGCCCGGTTTTGAACCGCTTGCGGCAGCGACCGCGGCCGTCAGGACCGCAATCAGCGATGCATCTTCCTGTGCCGTGTCCGTACTCGCCGGAGGGGCAGGTTTCTTCGTCACCTCGACAATCTGCGGGAGGGGGGCAAGTTGTCCATGCTCTCTGCGCTTCAACGCGGCAAAGAATGTCGGAAACCCCAACAAGAATATGATGATAAGGAAAAGAGCCACAAATACCGTGAGGATGCCCACGGCCATAATCATCCAAGGATTTGTCATGGCCGGCCCCTTAAACAGGAATATTCCCGTGCTTGCGGGAAGGTGTGCTCTGGCGCTTGCCCAAAAGAGCATTCAGAGCATTGCACAGGCGCATCCGCGTATGGGCCGGGTCGATGACATCGTCGACATAACCCCGCGCCGCAGCCATATAGGGGTTCGCAAAGCTTCGCTTGTACTCTTCGATTTTGTCCTTTCGCATGGTGGCTGGATCGGGGGCCTCTTCGATCTCTTTTTTGAAGATGATGTTGGCTGCACCCTCGGGCCCCATAACGGCGATCTCCGCGGTCGGCCAGGCAAAGACCTGGTCCGCGCCGAGATGTCGAGAGCACATCGCGATGTAGGCGCCACCGTATGCCTTGCGCAGAATTACGGTCAACTTGGGCACGGTTGCCTCTGAATACGCATAGAGCAACTTTGCACCATGCCGTATAACACCACCATGCTCCTGGCCGACGCCAGGCAGGTAGCCGGCAGTGTCGGCGAGCGTCAAGAGAGGAATGTTGAAAGCGTCGCAGAAGCGGATAAAGTGCGAGGCTTTATCCGATGCATTGATGTCGAGCACGCCGGCGAGGTACCGCGGCTGATTGGCGATGATGCCTATGGACCGCCCCGCAAGGCGCGCAAAGCCGGTGACGATATTTTTCGCATAATTGGGCTGCACTTCGAAAAAATCCGAGGAATCCACAAGCCGTCCGATGATATCGCGCACATCGTAGGGTTTATTCGGGGAATCCGGCATGAGGTCAGCAAGAGAATCGTCGGTGCGGTTCGGATCGTCGCCGACATCTATGAAGGGAGGATCCTCGACATTGTTCTGCGGCAGATAGGAGAGCAGTTTTTGGATCGCTTCTATGGTCGACTGCTCATCGGGGAAACTGAAGTGCGACACGCCCGAAACTTCCGAGTGCACGCGGGCGCCTCCCAAGTCTTCTGCGCTCACTTCTTCACCAGTCACCGCCTTGATGACCTGCGGCCCGGTGATGAACATGTTGCTGGTTCCCTCGGTCATAAACACAAAATCGGTGAGCGCGGGGGAATAGACCGCACCTCCGGCACAAGGCCCCATGATGACGGAAATCTGAGGGATGACGCCCGACGCACAGGTGTTCCGGTAAAAAATTTCCCCATATCCAGAGAGCGCATCCACACCTTCCTGAATACGCGCCCCCCCCGAGTCATTGATGCCGATCAGTGGGCAGCCGATCTTCACCGCAAGGTCCATCACCTTGCATATCTTCGCAGCGTGCATCTGGCCGAGGCTTCCACCGATAACCGTAAAATCCTGGGCAAATATGCATACGTTTCTGCCATTGACGGTTCCGTACCCCGTCACGACTCCTTCGCCCGGCGCATCGATCTTGTCCATGCCGAGCTCGGTGGCCCGGTGTTTGACAAAAGCATCCAGCTCCACGAAGGTTCCCGGATCGAGCAACATCTCGATCCTCTCTCGAGCGGTCATCTTGCCTTTTTCGTGCTGTGCAGCAACCCTCTTCGGGCCACCGCCGGCAAGAACTTTCGCTCGTCGTTCTTCGAGCTCCCTCAGTTTCTCTTCCATAAAAACCATCCTTATTTCATTACCTCCAGCGGGGAGGCCACTTTTCAAAACAACAGACACAACAAATTAGGGCGAATTTTACGCTCGTTCGCAGAGCTCGACAAGCACGCCCCCCGTCGCCTTGGGATGAATGAAGGCAATCCGCGCCCCACCCGCACCGTAGCGAGGTGTCTCGTCGATGAGCCGTACCCCCTTGGCCTTGAGTTCGGCCAGCGCTTCGTCGATGTCGGCCACGCGGAAGGCAAGGTGGTGGACACCCTGCCCTTTCGCCGCAAGGAACTTTCCGATAGGTCCCTCAGGATCGGTCGTCTCGAGCAGCTCGATTTCGCTCTCTCCCATGGGCATGAAGGCGGTCTTCACCTTCTGCTCGGCGACCTCTTCGATGCCGTGAAGAGGAAGCCCCAATATCCCTTCCCACACGGGAAGGGATGCATCGATCTTTTCGACTGCAATACCGATATGGTCAAGCGTGAGGATCTTCATGCGTCGCTCCTTGGATCGGAATGCTGTGAAAAAGCGCCATCCCGGCGCTGTAGATGTCCAACGTGCGCGAAAACACTTGCTGCGCAAGATCATCCCAGACTTTTGAAAGCTCTGGAAGGCTAAGAAGGTGGGCTATTTCGTCGAAGACAAACTGGCTCAACTGATAGTGTATGGACTCACGCCGTTTGCGCTCCAGTTCTCCGGTTTGTAGAAGCCGCTCAAAATGGTGGATAAGCGTGTCGGCAAGCTCTGGGACACCAGCCCCCGTCTCTGCAACCGTCTTGAGGATGGGAGGGATGAAAGACTCTTCGCCCCCAGCATGAGATAGTCCACTCACCAACCCTGCGTGATGCATGAAATCGGGGTCGCGGGCCACCAACGTATCAGGTCCGCCCAGGGGAGTCTGACCGTGGCTCAGCTGGGCTTGCATCTCGAGCATCGCCCGCAGTTCGCGCACCACACGGTCCGCGCCATCACGATCCGCCTTATTCACCACGAAGATGTCTCCAATTTCCATGATGCCCGCCTTGATCACTTGGATATCGTCGCCAAGCCCCGGCACGGACACGAGCACCACGATATCTGTGACTCTCACGATGTCGATTTCGGACTGGCCGACCCCCACCGTCTCCACGAGCACAATATCGTAACCTGCAGCGTCGAGCACGCGAATCGCCGCGTGCGTCGCCTTCGAGATACCGCCGAGGCTCCCTCGCGTGGCAAGGCTCCGTATAAAGACAGCCGGATCGGTCGCGTGCCCCTGCATGCGCAGACGGTCACCTAGAATCGCCCCGCCGGAAAAAGGGCTCGAGGGGTCCACGGCGAGCACCCCTACCTTCAGCCCCCGCGCCCTGAATTGCGTGATCAATTTGTCCACGAGCGTGCTCTTCCCTGCGCCCGGCGGCCCCGTAATGCCGATGATCTGGGCTCGTCCCGAGTGATCTTTTAGGCGATACAGCGCAGCATAGGCATCTCGATCCTGATTTTCGAGCAGCGTAATGAGGCGGGCTGCCGCGCGGACATCCCCTTCGATGCAACGGCGCACCAATTCTTTCATGGACAAAGCGCTCCAACCTGTCGCATTTCAGTGTAAGGGGCGCTTGATGTTTGCTTTGATGAACTCTATGGTCTTCGAAGTCGGCGTTCCCGGACCGAAAATTTCAGCGATACCCTTCGATTTCAAGAAAGGAATATCCTCTTCGGGGATGACACCACCTCCGAAAACCAACACATCATCGGCACCCCGCTCCTTAAGAAGCTCGACCACACGGGGAAAAAGGTGATTGTGCGCACCGGATAGAATCGATAAGGCGACGACATCGACATCTTCCTGAATTGCCGCGCTGACGATCTGCTCCGGCGTCTGCCTAAGGCCGGTGTAGATCACCTCCATGCCCGCATCGCGCAGAGCCCGTGCGATGACCTTCGCACCACGGTCATGCCCATCGAGTCCGGGCTTCGCCACCAGCACTCTGATTTTCCTTTCCATTCAAGCCCCCATTAGAACATCACGTTCGGTCTGTATTCGCCGAATTCTTCGCGTAGAACACCGCAGATCTCACCAAGCGTCGCGTAGACACGCACGGCCTCGAGAATCGGCGGCATGAGGTTGTCGGTACTCCGAGCCGCACTTCTCAGCGATGCCAGGGCCGAATCCACGGCCTTTTGGTCACGGCCGGCCTTGAGAGCGGCAAGTTTCTGCTTCTGGCGCTCGCCCACCGCCGGGTCTACCCGCAGAAGCCCTTGGGGTGGATTTTCCTTTACCTGGAATTTATTGAGACCGACGATGACCCGCTCACCATTCTCGACATCCATCTGCCAGGCATAGGCCGAATCTTGTATTTCCTGCTGAATGTAGCCCTGCTCGATGGCCTTGACCGCGCCGCCCAGATCATCAATGCGCTTGATGTACTGCAGCACTTCTTTTTCGATGCGGTCGGTGAGACTCTCGACATAGTATGAGCCGGCGAGCGGATCCACCGTCTCCGCGACGCCCGACTCGTATGCGATGATCTGTTGGGTGCGAAGGGCAATGCGCACGGCCTGTTCGGTGGGAAGTGCAAGCGCCTCGTCGCGCGAGTTGGTGTGCAACGACTGGGTGCCGCCGAGGACCGCGGCGAGGGCCTGCAGCGTGACGCGGATGATGTTGTTGTCGGGCTGCTGGGCAGTAAGCGTCGAGCCGCCGGTTTGTGTGTGAAAGCGGAGCATCCAACTCTTCGGGTTTTTCGCGCCGAAGCGGTCGCGCATGATATGCGCCCACACCCGGCGTGCAGCCCTGAACTTCGCAACCTCCTCAAAGAGGTCGTTGTGAGCATTGAAGAAAAACGACAGGCGAGGAGCAAACTCATCGACATCGAGACCTGCCCTGATCGCAGCTTCGACATAGGCGATGCCATCTGCAATGGTGAAGGCAACCTCCTGCACTGCAGTGGCGCCCGCCTCTCTGATATGGTAGCCGGAGATAGAGATGGTGTTCCAGTTCGGCACTTGCTTCGAGCAATATTCAAAAATATTGGTGATAAGCCGCATCGAAGGCGCGGGAGGGAAAATATAGGTGCCGCGGGCGATGTACTCTTTCAATATATCGTTCTGGATCGTCCCATTGAGCGCCTCGGCACCCACGCCCTGCTTCTCGGCCACGGCAATGTACATCGCAAGGAGCACGGCCGCAGGGGCGTTGATCGTCATGCTCGTCGACACCTTGTCGAGCGGGATGCCGTCGAACAGCACCTCCATGTCCGCAAGCGAATCGATGGCTACGCCGACCTTCCCCACCTCGCCTTCGGAGAGCGGGTGGTCCGAATCGTACCCTATCTGCGTGGGCAGATCGAAGGCCACGGAAAGGCCCGTCTGTCCCTGCTCGAGTAGGTATTTGTAGCGCGCGTTCGATTCCTCGGCGGTGCCGAAACCAGCATATTGTCGCATCGTCCACAGCCGTCCGCGATACATAGTCGGCTGCACGCCGCGCGTATAAGGAAATTCGCCCGGCAGCCCGAGCTGGCTTGAGTAATCGAAGTCTTTCTGGTCGAGCGGTGTATACACGCGGTTGACGGGGGCATTCGAGCCTGTGACAAACTGTTTTTTGCGCTCGGGATATTTTTCGTTTGCCTTTTCGACTTTCGCTTGCCAGGCCTTAAATTCCTGTTCAAGTTTTTCGAAATCGGTCATCTGATCCTCCTACGACATCACGAATGGGCGGCATCGGTCTGTGCCTCGGCCCGCACATCGGCCTGCGCATGCGCCGCAAGCGCCAGGCCCTCCTCCAGCGCTGCAAGATTGAGCTCCTCCGTCCCCTTCGGCACACGATGCAGGACCGCTTCTCTCAACGCTTGCGGCGAGGCAACGCCGGATACTCCCCCCAGTACCCCGACCGCAACCATGTTTGCCACCACCGTGCGCCCCAGCTTTTTAGACGCTGTCTCCAGGATGGGCAGCGCCACCACCGGCACCTCCGCAGGCGGATCGAGCTTTACGGTCGAATCCGTAATGATGATGCCCTTCTTCATCGAAAGGCCGTAGCTCCGATATGCATCCGTCGTCAGCGCGAGCAGAAAGTCCGGTTCCGTCGCCTTCGGATAGTCGATATCGCCGTCCGAGATCACGACCTCGGCCTTGCTCGAGCCACCGCGGGCCTCGGGGCCATAGCTCTGGGTTTGCACCGCATTTTTCCCATCCTGAATCGCGGCCTCGGCCAGCACGATGCCCGCGAGCAAGAGCCCTTGCCCGCCCGAGCCGCTCAGTCTGAATTCAACTCGCATCCTGGTACTCCTTTGTTCCGAGCATAGGTGGGATTGGTACGCTGCACCCTGGCGATGAGCTCGAGGTACTGCTGCGTAAATTCCGCTTTTTCACCACGGTGCAGCTCTCCAATGAGAATCTTGCCCTCGCGTTTTTCGGGAGGAAGGACCGCCGCTGCCTTTATGTTGATGGTCTGATTCTTGATCCAGTTGAGCGAGTCCACGGCACCACCGATCTTGTTCTTGCGGCCGAAGTATGTCGGGCACTGCGATAGGACCTCCACCACGGCAAAGCCTTTGTGCATGAGTGCCTTCCCGATGAGGTCCTCGAGCAGCACATAGTGGTACGTCGTGGCCCGCGCGACATAGGTGGCCCCTGCGGCCTTTGCGAGCTCGCAGAGATCGAAGTTGTACTCTACATTGCCGTAAGGCGCCGTCGTGCCGAGCATTCCGTGCGGTGTCATCGGCGAAGCCTGACCGCTCGTCATCCCATAGGTATTATTGTTGATGATGATGGTCGTGATATCGATATTGCGCCGCGCCGCGTGAATAAAGTGGTTACCCCCTATTGCGGCGCTGTCGCCGTCGCCCGTGATGACGATGACCTTGAGTCGCGGGCGAGCAAGCTTTACACCCGTGGCGAACGCGATGGCGCGACCATGCGTGGTATGGAGCGTATCGAAGTCGAGGTAGCCGACCGCGCGGCTGGAACAGCCGATGCCCGACACCATGACAATATTGTTCTTATCGAGGCCGAGCTTGTCGATCGCGCGGATGAGCGCACCCGTCACCGTACCGTTGCCGCAGCCAGGGCACCAGATGTGCGGCAGTCTGTCCTGTCGGAAGTAAGAAAGAAATTCAGCCATTAGAGCGCCTCCTTGATCGCGGCGAACACCTCATCGGGATGGAACAGCTCACCACTGACTTTTCCGAGCCTGATGATAGGGCGTTCGCACCCCGCGGCGCGTTCGATCTCGATGGCCAGTTGGCCGAGGTTCATTTCCGGCACGAGTATCTTCTTTGCTGGGGCAAGCAGGCGACGTACCAACGCAGTGGGGAATGGCCATATCGTCTTGAGCCTCAGCATTCCCACCCTATATCCCTCGTCGCGCGACCGACGCACTGCGGACAGGGCTGCCATTGCAGACGAGCCGAAGGAGACGACCGCCAAGTCGCAATCTTCGAGTCCCTCGGCTACATAGTCAGCCAACTCGTCGACCCTGTTCTCGATCTTCAGATTGAGTCGTCGTAGCAGGGCGGAAGCGACCGCGGGTTTGCTCGACGGAGCGCCGTTCTCATCGTGGAAGAGCCCGGTACAGTGCCAACGGTACCCTGTGCCGAATGGTGCCATAAGCGGCACGCCACCGTTCGGATCCGCCGCGTACGGCTTATAGCCGGCCGGGCTCTGGGGCATGGCCCGCAGAGGTATCATATAGTTTGCTGGGTCGGGGAGCACGACTTTTTCGCGCATGTGGCCAATGACCTCGTCGGTGAGCACCACCACAGGCACACGATATTTTTCCGACAGCTCGAAGGCTCTGAAGGTGAGCTCGTAGCACTCCTTCACATTGCCCGGCGCGAGCGCGATGATCGGATGATCGCCGTGGGTTCCCCAGCGCGCCTGCATAAGGTCGCCCTGGGCGGGGCTGGTCGGCATGCCCGTCGATGGCCCCATCCGCTGGACATCGATGATGACCACAGGTATCTCGCAGAGACTCGCGTAGCCGATCGATTCCTGCATGAGCGAAAAACCGGGGCCCGAAGTCGCGGTCATTGCCTTTGCCCCCGTGAGCGAAGCCCCGATGCACGCCGAGATGGAACCGATCTCATCCTCCATTTGGATGAATTTTCCGCCGACCTTGGGAAGCTCTTCCGAACACATCTCGGCGATTTCAGTGGATGGCGTAATGGGATACCCCGCATAAAATTCAAGTCCTGCAGCAATGGCGGCCATTGTGCAGGCCTCGTTCCCCTGCATGAGTTTTGCATTCTCAGACATGATGCGCCTCCGGCGGAAGACTCAAGTCGATATGATTGACGCTCCGCTCAAATATGGCCTTCTCTTCGGCAGGATGTACCTCGATCGCAAAATCGGGGCACCGAAGTTCACACATCCGGCATCCGATGCAATCATCCGGCCTGGCCGGAAAAACCTTCTCGTTTCGAAGCTCCAAAACCTGTTTAGGGCAAAACGCTACGCAGATATTACAGCCTTTGCAATAATTCTCACGTATAACATGAAAGAACCGTTTTTTTGATTCAGCCATCTTGAATGCTCTTGTTCGCTATCCCGCCGTACTCAATCTGACAGACTGAGCGACATTCCTATAGAAAAGTGATGTATAGTGAACGGAAATTTATACAAGGAACGCATTACGGCCTGGCTGTATTGTACAGGTAATTCACTATTTTGTCAAAAGCTATCAATTTTATGCATAAATCTTATATGGTGCCGATACTTGTCGCATTCTCGGATTTTAGATACAACTAATCTATTGGAGAAAAGATGATGAAGTATATCAAGATTCGCGATGTAACCCTGCGAGACGGACAACAATCGCAGTTCGCAACGCGCATGACCAACGAGCAGGTCGAAGCGGTGCTCGACGATTATCGTCAGAGCCACTTCTATGCGATGGAAGTGTGGGGAGGTGCGGTCCCCGACTCGGTAATGCGTTTCCTTGGCGAAGACCCATGGGACAGACTCGCCACCATCAAAAAAGGCATCGGCGATGCCTCAAAGCTGACTGCACTCTCCAGAGGCCGAAACCTCTTCGGGTATACCCCCTATCCCGATTCCGTCATCGAGGGCTTTTGCAAGAATGCCATCGCCTCGGGCATCGATATCATGCGCATCTTCGATGCACTGAACGATATCGACAACATGAAATCCTCGATACGTTTTGTGAAGGCCGCCGGAGGATTGGCCGACTGCGCGGTGTGCTATACCGTCGACCCTCATTTTCGGTTCATAGATAGAGTCAATGCACTTTTTACCGGCAAAAAAATCCCACCAAAGATATTCACCGTTCGATATTATGTCCAAAAAGCGAAAGAGTTGGCCTCGCTCGGCGCTGACATGGTCACCATCAAGGACATGGCCGGGCTCATCGATCCTTCCACTGCCGCCGAACTCATCAAGGCGCTCAAAAACGAACTCGATGTGCCTGTCGACCTACACACGCACTGCACCCCCGGCTTCGGCGTGGCGAGCCTCCTCGCCGCCATGGTCAACGGTGTCGACATCGTCGACACCGCGGTGCTCTCTTTCTCGGGCGGTCCTGCAGCGCCAGCCTACGAGATCATACGCATCTTCGCCGATAGGCTTGGCCTTTCCACCGATGTGGATAATGCCGCCGTGGCAAGGATAGACAAGCGTCTGCGCCAAATACGCACAGAACTCTCCGCATACGATCAATACAAAATGTTGCCTTTCGAACTCGATCTCTCCAAAGACAGCATTCCTCCTCATCTTTCAAGACTCTTCGACGATGCGCTCGAAGCAGCCGTGGGCGGAAAATATCAAAAATCGCTCGCCATCTGCCAGGCAATCGAAAAGGCATTCTCCTATCCCGACCCCGACGAAATCGTACGGCATGCGCAGATACCAGGCGGCATGTACACCAACATGATGACCCAGCTCAAGGAGGCAAAGCTCGAGCAGCACCTGAACGAAGTGTTGCGCCTTGTGCCTCGCGTGCGCCTTGACTCGGGACTACCACCGCTCGTGACTCCCACGAGCCAGATTATAGGCGTGCAGGCGGTCAACTGCATCGTCAGCCTGCATCAGGGCAAGGACATGTACGAGAATGTATCGAAGAATTTTGCGGAACTCATTCTCGGCTCATACGGGAAGACTCCATGGCCCGTTGACCCTGAATTTCGCTATAAAATTTGTGGCACGCGCGAGGAAAAGCCCTACGACACAAGCCAATACAAGCCTCAGGACAATCCTCCTGTGGCCGAAGCGGGAGGGATGCTTCTGGCCCTCAATGAAAAAGAGCAGCTCCTCCTCGAGCTTTTCCCTTCGGTGGCGACAAAATTTCTCAGAAACAAAAGAATCGAAGAGTGGAAGAAAATGCACCCCGAAGAGGCAGTCTCGCAGCCCGACGGAGGGGCCACAGACACACCGGGCTCGCCCTACGAAGCATCCGATTACGAACCTTCGGACGGCGAACCGCCTTCGTTCTGGGAAGATGCCCCTGGCTGGGCGGGCTGGACGGATACCATCGTCACCACCGCACAATAACGCGACCAGAACGCGACCAGGAAAGATCACCGCCGACCCAGGCGCGGCGCTTGCAATTTGACTAAGCCTCAAGGCGGTGTATGCTGCGCGGTTCTGGGATTCCGAGCCTCGCCATTATCGAACGATATGACTCAGGATTTCCTGAGGTGATGATATCGAGCGAGGCTGTGGCAGCATTCGTCGAGTCGGCAGCCTCTCTCCTATCCCGAGAAAAAAGCCGCAGCACCGCATCTGCCTGTAAGTCGGCCGGATCGATGAAGTCGATATCCGGCGCAAGCGATTTGAATATATCCATCACAATCGGGTAATGTGTACATCCCAAGAGGACCGTCTTGACGGGCTGTACTGCTTCGAGCCTCTGCAGCATCGAGGCGATTTCATCGCGGATGGCCTTTTCGTCGTCGATCGCCCCATCGATGAGGGCTGCGAGCCTAGAGCTTGCGACTCCGTGCACCTTCACTGCGGGATTCAACTCCCTCACGCGCGCCGCATGCAGGCCAGACTTCACCGTAAATTCAGTGGCAAAGAGCCCCACGTCGGACTCACCACGTCCAGCCAGCGCCTCTGCCGCCGGGCTTATGATATCGACAAGTGGCACACTGCTATACGGCCGCACCTGATCGGCAATCGCCGAAATCGTGTTGCAAGCGATCGCAACCGCCTCGACGCTGTATTCCGAGAGCAACGTCAGCATGCGCATCGTAAGTGCAACTATCTCGGCAGCAGACCGGTTGCCGTACGGCATATTCGCGTTGTCGCCCACATAGATCACATCGAAAGGCCTCCATCTCACAAAGAGGCTTCGCACCACCGTAAGTCCGCCTACGCCGCTGTCGATGATTCCGATTTTGTGTCGCATGAGAGTAGTATAGAGACATGCTTCCACCTCTCTGTCAATTGAGAGGCATGCCGGAAGCGAATTCCTATTCCGTCACAAGGTCGAATTCTATAGTTACCGAGGCATCGATATCGAGTTCGCCGGGACTGTAGAAAACCGGGCTCCTCTCCGCCGCCAATAATATGCCATCATCCCCAGCATCGAACGCTGAGAAAGAATCTCGTATGTTTACGGACACGGGAGCACCGATCCGGACGCCAAGCGCCGCTGCTGCCGCATCCGCCTTCATCTTCGCATCCGTACAGGCCGCCTCGATGAGCTTGGTCTTAAAGGACTGCATGTCCTTGCGATCAAAGGAAAGAGAACGCACCGCATTTGCCCCCGCGCTCATCGCCGCATCCACCAAGCCCGCTACCGACGGCAGGTCCGAGACTTCCACGTTGATCCTCGTTTCGGCTCTATATCCTATGACGACATTCTGTATGTCCTGTTTGGTGCTGTACACGGGCGACACGCGATATGAGCTCGTCTTTATCCTGGACCTGTCGATGCCCGCCTGCGACAGGGAGGCGAGCACATTCGAAGCCCGCTCGGCAAGGATCTCCTGGGCCTTCGCCGCTGTATCGCTCTGTGTCTCCACACCGAGAGCCAGATATGCGATATCGGGCTCCACAGACATCGTCGCCTGGCCCTGCACTCGGATACTGCGCTTTTGCACCGGCGTCCCTGCCCCAGGGACGTCCATCCCCTGAGCCGCGACTCCACCCGCAGAGCCAAGAAGCACTAGCACGACTATCCCAATGCCCACAAATCTCACGCTACGCGCTGCCTGCATTGTTCTCATCCTTCAACCTCCCTCTTGCGAACTCCAACACCGAACCGATATCGATACACTGCGCCTGTGTGGCCACAATCCCCATAATCTGCTCCACCGCATACCCCGACTCACGAATCGGTAGAAGCATCCAGACATGGAGCATTCCTTCATATTCATAATAATCGAGCTTGGCACCAGTTACCACACAGATATCTCTGAATTTCCGGCAATCGGCCAAGAGAAGGTCCTTTGTCCCGATAAAGAGGCTCAGAGGAGGAAGATTCTCAAAATGTCCATATATGGGGCTTATTTCCATACGACGCGGATTTGAGCGGCCTGCCCAGGCTTTTCCTGCAACCCGCAGCGCCTCGACATTGAGGAAAGGGTCAGCCGGCGAAAGCACCTCGATCTGTGGGTTCTCGAGAGTCACATCGAGCCACGGACTGAGCATGATCACCGATGCGGGCATAGCCAGATGGGCATCCCTCAGCGCCTGCACGAAGCCGAGAACAAGCCCGCCTCCTGCCGAATCTCCCATCAGTATAATGGATGCACATGGCAAGTACTCTCCCATGCGTTTCCAGAGTGCAAAGAGCACTCGGTAGGCCTCCGACCAGCGATGCTCAGGCGCTAGAGGATAATCCGGCGCAATGATCACGCTCTTCGTCTTCTCCGCGATTTTGGCAAGAAAATTCCAGTGCTGCCGGGTAAACGTCGCGATATACGAGCCTCCGTGCAGATACAGAATGCAGCGTCCGCAGCCATCGATGTGAGGGATGAGTATATGCACCCTGGACTGTTCGACGTTGAAACTTCTCACATCGAGTCTGGCGCGTATGCCGCGCGGAGGGTCCGGCGACAGAAGGCTCTTCGTGTATTGGCGCACGATGAACCGAGGCCGTGAGGCATTGGGGCCAAGGCTGACCCCCGCACGCCGAAAGACCTGCTCGACCAGCATGCTGCGAATGCTCTGTGGCTCGCGGTGGATAAAAATCATCGGTGCCCCGAACATGCGGGGAAATACCTCTCGAAAGGTTTCAAGAGTTTTTCATATGCAAGCAAAAGATCGACCTCAAAGGCACTTTCATCCGCCGAGCCCCATCCGAGATGAATGTTGTGCACCAACGCCGCAACCAGAACCTGAAAAAGATAGATGTGCCGACGGAGCTCCTTTTCCATATTTTTGTCGATGAGCTGCTTCAACACGTTCTGAAATGTAGATTCATAACACTCAATGAAAGGAGAAAGATCGGAACAGGGTGCAAAATTCACAAAGACAAGAGAGTATATCTGCGGATATTGCTTGGAAAACACGAGCAGCCTTCTTCCAATCTCTACATACGCAAGAAGAGGACAGGAAGACTCCTTCTCGAAATACTCTTTTAAATCATTCTGGATCGCCCCAAAGGCCTTTTTGTACGCCATCCTGACAGAGGCATGTACAATTTCTTCTTTGTTCGTAAAATAATTATAGAGCGTCATAGGAGAAACCCCGAGACGGGCGGCAAGCTTCCTTGTGGAAAACTTTTCGTAGCCGACTTCGCTGATAAGGTCGATTGCCGCATCGATGATCTGGTGTTCGTCCTCGAAAAAACGTTCTCTACTCATAATCTTATTCATATATTGAAGGAAGCATGCATCAAAGTCAATATAAAAAGATTATGTATCGTGTAAGAATTCATTACTGTGAAAACAAATAGTTGAGTAATTGGATACAGAATTATCCTCGGGATCAGCCGAACACAGAGGTCCATGCACGGCATCAAGGTGCAGCCCTCAATCCAGGCTGGCCAATGCTTCTCCTTCCGAATTCAACAATACCTGTGAAACTCTAATGAGCGGCATTGATGGAGGCAGCCCTAGCCGCTTCTTTATACCCTCAACCGAATCGCCCTCCGCCGAACTGCCCTCAGCATACACGGCGACGAGCCCTTCATACCTCAAATGCAGAGCCCTGATTTTCTGTGCGCAGATCTTGTAGCAGTGGTAAAACTGAATGCCGTGCTTTATGCACGAATAGTCGAATAGAAAATCGAGCTCTGCGGGGCCCAGCAAGAGGAGGCCTGTATACCCACTGCGTCCGAGCGACTCGATAAAACCATCGATCTTTTTTCGATACAGCGAAGCGTTCCTGGAAGCCCGCATAAAATAGTCCACCGTGCGCACGGCGATCTCTTCCATGCCGGAAGGTGTGAGCGCATACTTGATTTTGCGGCCGTTGACGTGCAAAAGCTTGACCCAGCCCCGCTCGATAAAGCGCTTCAAAAGCGTGTTGGTCAGACCGAGCGACAGTCCAGACGTAGTTGCAAGCTCGCGCTGCGAGACGAGCGCGGGGCTGTTCCCCTCTTCCGTCGCACTATAGATCGACTCGAGGAGTTGCAATTCCGGATTGTCGGGACTCATGTGTTGTTTTCTATACTATAGCGAACCGTAGAGGCCGGGCAAGAGCGCTTCGACACAAGACGAAACATGTCGAAGAACAAACCATTAAGGCAATTGCCAAATCCGATGCAAGATGTAATAATAAAAAATCGTATACGGCGATACGACCATCCTTCAAAAGGACAAAAAATGAAACACCGAGGTGCACAGGGTGGAGTTCTGGTGCGCACATCTGGGCTTTTTCTTGGAATTTTGCTGATCCTCTATGCGCCGTTCATCGCATTCTCGGAAGAGAACATAGTCTACACCCTCCGCAGTGTGTCCTTCAAGATTACGGGGGTCACGAGAGAGCGCGTATTGCGCCAAAAAGCCAACATTACAACCGGAATTGAATTCGCCACGCTAGAAGACTTCGAACGCTATCTCGAACAGCGCAGACAGACCTTGCTGAACGAGCGCGTGCTCGCAGATGCCAAGGTCGAGTATACGCTCGAAAAGGGCGATGAGGGGCGCATCTTCATCGACATCACGTTCATCACCCAAGATTCTTGGAATATCATCGCGCTGCCGTACTTCAAATACGATTCGAACGAGGGCCTAGTGCTCAGCGCGAGGGGCAGGGACTACAATTTTCTCGGCTCGATGCAGACGCTCATCCTGAATATCGATTACAGGATCGACCAAAGCGGAAGACATTCGTATGGGGGGCTTGCCAGTATGAACCTGCCGTTCCAGCTCGCAGGCCACGATGCAAGCGTCAACATCTACGAAGACCTCGCAGTCCACGCCGACAGCAGACCCACATCTTCGATTTCCAATCTCGGGTTTTCGGTCGTATTTCCCACCCTCAGCTATCCGGTCACCCTGAGTCTGAATCAGGGATTTCAGATCAACCCAGACGAGGCGTACAGCGACATCGATCCATATTTCTTGGTGTCGTCGCTGACAGCCTCTTCGTCGATAACATTCGGATTTTCGGCAGGGCAGTACGGCCAAGTCTCCTATGTGCCCGCCCTCACCGCGTCTTTGAACTGGCGACCAGGGGAAACGGTCCGAGATGACAGAAAGGGCTTCAAGCTCACCTTTTCCCACGGGCTGCATTTCGGACGCATCGACTGGATCAACAACATGCGCAGGGGGATGGAAGGCCATCTGACGAACACTGACGCCTATAATCTGATGACTAGGATCCCGACCCTGGATTTCGACGGCAGCTATGTGTATCACACCACGAAGGGCGGCACCATCGGCTTTGAGGGGCGCTTCGTGGGCTTTTACAGCTTCACCAACACCACGAGGAGCAATTTGGGTGCCTATATGCGGGGCATAATCGATGGACGCCTGTGGGGCGGGGCGGCGGCTTTCCTGAATCTGCAGGTGCCGCTCAAGCTCTTCGATTTTCCCACGCACGTCATTATTGGCAAGAACTGGTTCGACTTCGAGCTTCAGATGACACCTTTTGTCGATCTGGGGTATTGTCGCCAGAACCTCGGCGACGCATTTGGGGACAGCGCATGGTACACGGCCGGGCTCGAATTCTCCGTTTACCCTCTGCGGATGCGCACCTTCATTGTCAGGGCGAGCGCCGCCTTTGACCTGGATGCTGTAATACGGAACAGGTCTCTGACCGCGCCGAGTCCCCGAGACGGATACTCTCCATATGAGATATTCTTTGGGCTGGGACTTTTTTTCTGAGGAGCGATCGTGAAATCTCCCCGAAATATACTGTTTTCTGTCCTGCTGCTGATGGCGATTTTTTCTGCCCGGGCATCAGAGAGAAGTCTCTCGTATGCGGGAGTATTTCGGGGCCTCTCGGATGCCGAAACGGCTGCGCTCGAGCGCGGAGAGTTGCTTGTTCGTCCTCTTGAGGCTTCCGGCAAGCTCAGTCTGGTGCGCGACGACAATGCGACCAGGGAAATTGTGCAGCGGATCAGGACCATTCGTCCTAACTATACGGCGGAATTCATGGCCATTATCCCTGTCAAGGATATGGCACAGGCCGACAGCATGCTACGCCGAATCGCTGCGGTGCTCTCCGACGTCGAAGGCTATATCAATATTCCCTATTGGTCGAAACAACAAAAGACGACCTACGCATTGTTCGATAGGATGGAGGTGCTGGATAGAAAAGCCCGACAAACCGACAACGGCGAGACGATCGAGGTTCGTCAGCATATGGAGCCTTTCGACGAGTTCCGGGCGCGATACGATTATAGTCTGGACAAGGAGACCCTACGCTTCTCCGTAGTCAATCTGGACTCTATCGTTTACAGCTACCAGCATTTTCGGGCCGTGACCCCTGGTAACATGGTCTGGGAACTGTACGTCTTCCGTCATAACGATGGCCTCTATGTCTATGGAGTCGGAGCGGTCAAGGCTTTCGACCTGTTTGGACTTTTTAGGGACCGGCTGGAGCCTTCGCTCATGGGCCGAGTCGAGGCATTTTTTACCTATATCACAAAGAAAATCGCGCCAGCGGAGGAAAAGAAATAATGGACAAGACAAAGACGGCGCTCATTACGGGCGTGACAGGCCAAGATGGTTCCTACCTTGTGCAGCTTTTGCTTGAAAAAGGATATATAGTCCACGGAATAAAGCGCAGGAGTTCAAGTTTCAATACCCAGCGTATCGACCACCTCTACAAGGACCCCCATGACCCGGACAACACCTTCAGGCTGCATTACGGAGACCTCACCGACAGCACGAACCTCATTCGGCTGGTCGAAGAGACAGAGCCTGACGAGATATACAACCTGGCGGCGCAGAGCCATGTAAAAGTCTCCTTCGACACCCCAGAATATACGGCGAACACCGACGGCCTTGGAACCTTGCGCCTGCTCGAGGCTATTCGCCTGCTCGGCCTGGAGAAAAAGACGCGCTTCTACCAGGCGTCCACATCGGAGCTCTTCGGCATGGTCCGGGAGACTCCCCAGAGAGAGACGACACCATTCTATCCGCGCAGCCCCTACGCGGTGGCCAAACTATACGCCTACTGGATTACCATCAATTATCGCGAGGCCTACGGCATGCATGCCAGCAATGGCATTCTTTTCAACCACGAATCGCCGGTCAGAGGGGAAACCTTCGTGACGAGAAAGATTACGAGGGCGGCTGCAAGAATCAAGTACGGGCTAGAGCAGAAACTATATCTTGGCAACCTCGACGCACGGCGCGACTGGGGACATGCTAAGGATTACGTGGAAGGCATGTGGCTTATTCTTCAACAGCCAGAGCCCGACGACTACGTCCTCGCCACGGGAAAGACTATGTCGATACGCGATTTCGTGACCATGGCGTTCCGCTACGCAGGGTTCGAGATAGTGTGGCGCGGGCACGACCTCGAAGAAAAAGGTCTCGATGCCGCGACAGGCAAGGTCCTCGTGGAAGTCGACCCGGCATATTTCCGCCCAACCGAGGTGGATCTTCTGCTCGGCGATGCAACCAAGGCCAGAGAAAAACTCGGTTGGACGCCCCGCTACAGCCTGGAAGCGCTTGTGCGCGAGATGATGGAGCACGACTTGGCGGAAGCCCGAAAAGAACGATATCTGAGAGACGGCGGCTATAAAATATTCGAACCACGCGAATGAAAGTCCTCTTTGTGATACACGATGCGCACGGATGGGCTGGAACCGAGCGGGTCACCAATCTCATTGCCAACGGGCTTTCCGCCTATTTTGAGGTCGAGGTGTTGTCGTTGTGCCCTCCTCACCACTACTCTGGGTATCCCTACACCCCTGATGTGAAGCTCTCTTATCTGCCGCTCCAAGGTGGCATTCGACACATTCTTGGCGCCAATGTGCACATACTGCGCTTTGTCAGACAAGAAGCCCCCGATGTCATCATTCTTTCGGGGGTAGGCGAAATTAAAAACTTCTTGCTGGTGGCTCCCTTACAGAGACGACACAGACCCGCATTGATCGCGTGGGAGCATTTCAATGCGACCTATGCTGCAAAACATCCAAGCCGCAGAATCGCCGCCCGGTGGTGCGACCTCGTCGTCACGCTAACCCAGAAAGATGCCGAAACCTGGCACCGTGTACTCAGGCCTCGCAATGTCGTGGGCATTCCCAATCCTGTACCGGCCTTCCCCGAGCACTCATCTCGCCTCGACACAAAGCGCATACTCGCCTTGGGAAGACTTGAGACACAGAAGCGCTTCGATCTACTCATCGATGCGTTTGCCGTATTTGCCAGGGCACATCCGGAGTGGAGCCTAAGGATCCGCGGATCAGGATCAAAAGAAGCGGAGCTCAGAAGCAAACGAGCCGCCTATGGGCTCGAAGATAATGTCCAGATCCTTCCACCCACACAGAACGTCGCCGAAGAATATGCCGGCGCCTCGATGTATGTCATAAGTTCGGAATACGAAGGCTTCCCTATGACACTCGTGGAGGCGATGGCAGCAGGCCTTCCGTGCGTGAGCTTCGACTGCCCTGAAGGCCCTTCCGAAATAATCGAAGATGGCCACAATGGCTTTCTCGTACCGCTCTATGATGTCGCGGCCCTCGCTGAAAGGATGGGCCGGCTTGCCGACGATGCTTCACTTCGAAGGCAGATGGGTGCCGAGGCCCGACAGGACATTCGCCGCTACGACATAGGGCCTATCATCGAGCGCTGGTCTACGATGCTCCATGCGTTGGGAGATGGGAAATGAGCCTCGTAAGCGTCGTGATCCCCGCATATAATGCCGAGCAAACACTCACGAGGTCCATTCAGTCCGTACTCGACCAGAAAAAAGATGCATCCCTCAAGCTCGAGATCCTCGTCGTGGACGACGGTTCCACCGATACTACCGGCGCCGTGGCAGATGAGCTGGCAGGCCATACCCCAAGTTGCATCCACGTCATCCACCAGAAGAATGCAGGCCCGGCAGCTGCGCGCAACACAGGAATCCGTGCGGCAAAAGGCGAGTATGTAGCCTTTCTCGACGCAGACGACGAGTGGCTCCCCGGCAAACTTGAAACGCAACTCGGACTTCTGGAAGCAGACCCCGAACTCGATCTCGTCTGCACCGCCATGAACAGCAAAAAATTCCTGCTACGACCAGAGCAATTCCCTCTCAGCTTCAGAGACTTACTGCCGAACAACATCGTATATACTTCGAGTGTCGTTGCGAGAAAACGCAGCGTGATGGCCGCGGGGGGCTTCAATGAAGCGCGGAGATACTCAGAAGATTTCGAACTCTGGCTTCGGATAGCGCATCGCGGCAAAATCGTGGTGCTGAACAAACCCCTGATACGGTACATGAAAGGCAAAGGTATCTCTGCCAAGCTCTGGCCCATGGAAAAAGGCGAACTTGAGACGTATACTATAATGCGCACAGAAGGCTGGATTTCTGCCAAGCGGCTGATCACCCTTCGGTGGTGGTCGCTGCTTAAATACCTGATCAGGAGAATCCGATGGTCAATCTGATCTTGTGCGGCGGGTCGGGGACTCGTCTGTGGCCCTTAAGTCGCAAAAAGATGCCCAAGCAGTTCGTCCGTATTTTTCGGGACAAATCGCTCTTCGAGGAGACAGTCTCACGGAATAAACGGCTCTGCGACAAATTTGTGGTGGCGACGAACATCGAACACTTGCCGCTTGTAGAAGAGCAGATGATGCGGATGGGCATCGATAACGTCGAAGGGCTCCTAGAACCCTCGGGCCGGAATACAGCTCCGGCAATAGCCCTCATCCTGCTGGGACTCCCACGGGACGAACTCGTGCTTGTCTCCCCTTCCGACCATCGCATCACCAAACAGGATCAGTACATGAAGGCCGTCAATCGGGCAGCCGAACTGGCATCGCAGGGATTCCTCGTCACCTTCGGCATCAAGCCCCAGTATGCCGAAACCGGCTACGGCTATATCGAGGCGGATGGGGAAAATGTCCTGTCATTTCGAGAAAAACCAGACAGAACGACGGCCGAGGCCTATCTGGCGTCTGGCCGGTATTACTGGAACAGCGGCATGTTTGTGTTCAGCACCGGCACCTTGTTGGATGAGCTGTCGCACTGTGCCCCAGAGCTCTTCGATGCGGTACGGCGCACCTATGAGCTGGCCGAAAAAGGGCGCCTCTTACGCCCGCGACCCGAAGACATGATGGCCATTCCCAGCATCTCGATCGACTATGCCGTCATGGAGAAAAGCAAAAAAGTCAAAGTTGTGGTCTGCGATCCAGGGTGGAGTGACCTCGGGAGCTTCGACGCCCTGTATGACGAGACGAAGAAAGATGGGGAGAATGCGGCGCTTTCGGGCGACGCCATCCTCATGAATTCCCGGCGTTGCCTGGTAGTGGGAGGAGAAAAGCCCATTATCCTTGAAGGAGTCGAAGATCTCATCGTCGTGCAAACCGACGACGCAACCCTCATTATGCGCCGTGGCCAAAGTCAAAACGTGCGCGAGGTGCTCAAGGTAGTTGCCGAAAAAAGGCCCAATCTCTTATGAAATACATATGGAATTACATAAAGAAAAAACCGACCGCCCAGTATCCATGCCGGCGGGAGAGGAGTGCATATGAACACACATGACAAAATCTACGTGGCCGGCCATCGCGGCCTCGTGGGCTCGGCAATCGTACGACGTCTGAAGGCGAAAGGATACGACAACATCGTCGTTCTTGGCCATGCCGAACTCGATCTGACGCGCCAGTCCGAAGTCGAAGCCTTTTTCGAGAAGGAAGAGCCGGACTATGTGTTCCTCGCCGCGGCCCGAGTGGGCGGCATAGGGGCAAATTCCAATTACCCCGCCGAATTCTTTTTTGAGAACATGGCCATCGCCCTCAACGTCATCAACGCGTCCTGGAAAAACGGCGTCAAAAAACTGCTCAACCTGGGCTCTTCCTGCATCTATCCCAAGTTGGCTCCCCAACCGCTCAAGGAGGAGTATCTTCTTACAGGGCCGCTGGAACCCACCAATGAGGGCTATGCCATAGCAAAGATCGCCGCGATCAAGATGTGCGCCTACTACAACAACGAATTCGGCACCAACTACATTTCCCTCATGCCGACGAATCTATACGGAACAGGCGACAACTATGACCCCTTTACCTCCCATGTGCTCCCCGCTATGATTCGGAAGATTCATGAGGCGAAGGAGAAAGGCCAGCCGGTCATCCTGTGGGGCGATGGAACTCCTTTGAGGGAATTTTTACACGCCGACGACCTGGCAGACGCCGCGGTGATGCTCATGGAACGGTATAACTACAAGGATATCGGGGAATTCATAAACGTGGGCTCTGGGCAAGAGCTGAGCATCAGAGAACTTGCTGAACTGATCGCCGACGTGGAAGGATTTCGAGGCGAAATTCTGTGGGATACCACGAAGCCGAACGGCACGCCGCGAAAACTTCTGGACAGCTCGCGCCTCTTCGCGCTCGGGTGGAGGCCGACAATCAAGCTTCGTGAAGGGCTCGAGCGCTCATACCGAGAATTTTTATCATTGAATGCGGAGAATCGAAGATAATGACATCGATGGATAACGAAGCATGGGATGTCGTCATAACACCGAAAAAAGCATGGCTGGGGCTCAACCTTAAAGAGTTGCGACAATACAAAGATCTTATTACGCTGATGATCCGACGCGAGTTCGTCTCGATCTACAAACAGACGATTTTCGGCCCTCTGTGGTTCGTGTTCCAGCCGCTCATGTCGACTTTCCTGTATATGTTCGTGTTTGGGAACATCGCGCAGATGGGCACGGATGAAATTCCCCAGGCCCTATTCTATTTTTCTGGGACGATGCTGTGGACTTTCTTTGCGACAACGCTGCAGAAGTGTTCGGATACCTTCGTCAACAATGCCGGGTTATTCGGCAAGGTCTATTTCCCCAGACTCACCATGCCCATAGCCTATGTCGCGAATGCTTTCTTTACGCTCTTGATCCAATTTGCCGTCATGCTCGTTTTCTATGTGTATTACCTCGCAAACGGTGTGCAGTTTTCGCTCTCGTGGTGGGTACTCACCACGCCGATCTATATTCTCCAGCTGGCGCTTCTCGGCACAGGGTTCGGCATCATGATCTCGGCGCTGACGACCAAATACCATGACTTGCGCAATTTAGTCAGCTTCGGCCTTTCGCTTCTCATGTACGCGACGCCGGTCGTCTATCCCATATCGAGCATACCCGCGCAATGGAAGGCGCTTTTTCAGATCAATCCCGTTGCGCCTGTCATAGAGATGTTCCGATATTCTCTTTTCGGAAAAGGGAGTTGCAATGTAAAGATGTGGGCATACAGCCTTGTTGCCTCTGTGGTCGTGTTCCTCTTGGGTCTTATGATCTTCAACCATAACGAACAAACCTTTATCGATGTAGTCTGAGGAAGCAATGAGCACCGTAGTCAAAGTAGAGCACCTTTCCAAAGAATACCGCCTCGGCGTCATAGGCAACGGCAGCCTCTGGAAGGACATCCAGAGCTGGACCGCCAAACTCCAGGGCAAACCAGACCCATGGACCAAAATAAACGAGGAATCGCGCATCGGCAAAAGAGAACGCTTCTGGGCACTCAAAGATATCAACTTCGAAGTCCAACAGGGCGAGCGCCTCGGCATCATCGGCCGCAACGGCGCAGGCAAATCGACGCTCCTCAAAATTCTTTCCCAGATAACCACCCCCACCGAAGGCACCGTCAAGATGCGCGGTCACGTGACGAGCCTACTCGAAGTGGGAACTGGCTTTCATCCTGAACTCACGGGACGGGAAAACATCTACCTCAACGGCGCCATCCTTGGCATGTCCAAGACCGATATCGATCGGAACTTCGATGAGATTGTGGCGTTTTCCGAAATCGAGCCGGAATTTATCGATACACCCGTCAAGCGCTACTCCAGCGGCATGTACGTGCGACTCGCCTTTGCCGTTGCGGCGCATCTCAACTCCGAGATTCTGATCGCGGACGAAGTGCTCGCTGTGGGAGATGTAAAGTTTCAAGAAAAATGCCTTGGGAAGATGAAAGACGTGAGCGAAAATGAGGGAAGGACAATTTTGTTTGTAAGCCATAACATAGGGGCGGTCCGGCAACTCTGTCAGACGGGGATATTGATGGACCACGGCAAAATCTTAGTTTTAGATAATGTCGATAAAGTGTCCAACGAGTATACAAAGCTGATAGGACAATAATAAAATTAGAGGATAATATGAACGCGATACCTTCAGATAATCGCCCATTAGTGAGCATAATTACAGTCGCTCTGAATGCTGAAAGGTTTATCGAACGATGCGTCAAGTCGGTAATCGCCCAAACATATAAAAATATCGAATATATAATTGTCGATGGAGGAAGTACAGATCGTACTCTCAAAATCCTTGAGAAATATAGGGATAATATCGATATATTGATATCTGAGAAGGATAATGGCGTCTACGACGCAATGAATAAGGGATATCGGATATCACATGGTGATTATATTATCATGTTAAATTCCGATGATTTCTTCACTAACAATGCTATCGAACTTAGTGTCAACACAATTCTGGAGGAGAAGGCTGATTATTCCGGAGCTCAAGCCTATATCATAGACCAGGATTCTTCCATTAAGTATATATACTGGCCTAACTGCTTCGATAAAACGGCCTATATTGCCCAAAACCCATGTGCCCATGAAACGTTGCTTGTGTCGCGGAAAGCTTATGATGATATCGGAGGATATAATATAAAATATAAAATCGCCGCCGATCTGAAATTTGAATTGGAACTCATCAGCCGAGGTTATGTGGTTGCGAAGGTTGAAAAGCCCATTCTTTATTTCACCGATGGTGGAATGTCTTCAAACGAAGAGGCTGCCAGGAAAGAACTTGTTGAAATCCTAGCGGATTATCTTCCTATACCTAAAAACTATATCGAGGGACTTATTCTACTGGTAAACAAAGGAATCCCATCTGAAAACTGTATAAAGGCTTTGACTGATCAAGCTATGTTGAGGAATCTTCCTGTGGAAGTCATTTCATACCTATTTGTCAATATGTATTATAAATACATGAAAGAGCTTAACATACATAGCGAGAAGGGTCTCTTTGAGACTTTTTTTTCAAAAATCAAAATAATGCTAAAATGGTTGGTTAAATAGTCAAAATGAAAATCGCGATATGCATGATGCGTTGTCTCGGTGTCGGATACGGAAGCGTAAAGGTCGCCGTCAGTCTTGCAAATGAACTGGCAAAAAGAAACAATGATGTTTCATTTCTGTGCTACGATGAAACCCAAGAAAAACTCGAATTTAAACTTGACCCACATGTATATTTTTTTAATCTTGCCAAAGTTCGTCCTATTCGGCTATTAAAGGTAAGTAGATTAATTATCAAAATTCTATATAATATTCCTTCAATTTTGCCGGTTTTTTTATATAAACATATAGAAGAACCTTTATATCAGCTCAGATGGTTCATTCAAAATAATATTTCTCCTTTTTGGACATGGAAAATTGCTTTTAATCGGGGGGGCTACGACGTCATTTCCGTTCACGGTTCTGATGCAATATCAATAGTCCCCTTTGCAGTACATCCTAAAAAAACAAAGCTCATCATAACACTTCACAGCCAACCTCAGGCGGAAATGGAAAGATTCTCGCTCAACAAGGTCATTTTAAGGGCTAAAGTCAAAGGATTGAACAAAGCTAATAAGATTACTGTATTGCAAAAGAAGTTCATAGCCGAAGCAGGAAAATACTGTAAAGACACGGAAAAGCTGGTTTATATACCCAATTTCATATATGAATTCACTGGAAACCATCATAAACATATTGAAGACCATGTTAATATTATAGCAATTGGAAATCTGGTAAAAGAAAAAAACTTCGATATCTTAATCCAAGCTTTTACAATGGTTCACTCAGACAACTGGAGTTGTGATATTTGGGGAAAAGATTGCGGCGAAAAAGAAACATTGAAAAAATTGATCAAGAAGAATAAGCTGGAAAAACGTATATTTTTAAAAGGGTTCACAAATTCAATCGAAAATGAAATTGAAAAGGCTCATTTGATAATTCAACCTTCGCTATTTGAAGGATTCCCTCTCGCCGTAGCAGAGGCCATGGCTAGAGGAGTAGTACCAATAGGATTCTCATCATGCCCAGGAATCAATGACTTGATTTCTGATCATTACAACGGATTGTTGTCGAATGAAGAGGATGCGGCTGGTCTTGCCAGACAGATTGATTATCTCATTGAAAACCCTGAGTTATATGCCCAATTATCCATGAATGCAGTTGAGTCGGTAAAAAAATATAGCCCTGAATCTATTATGCACGAATGGGAGAAGGTGATAAATGAATAGAAAAAAGATACTATTCATTGGGCATTCTTATCATCAGAAAACCGGTTCTTCCAAGTTCATGGAACAAATTCTTCAAGAGAGGTATGATGTAGAATATCTATATGATGAGAGTTGGATTAATCGTAAAAAGGTCCTGAATTACTCCGCTTTGAACCTTAATGATTACTTTGCCATAATAATATGGCAGATGGCATATTTCTTGCCAAAAGATTTAATAGCTGAGCTTTCAAAGAGAAACACAATTTTTTCCCCAATGGAAAACTATGAAGACGATTGGAGCAGATGGGAAAGATACAAGAAGTACAAAATAATATCATTTTCAAAATTTAATTATATAAAATTAAAGCAATGGGGATTCGATGTCCAATATCTCCAATATTTCCCTAAACCACGGGAAATGCTTTCCGAAGCAAAAAAAAAGAAATATACGGTATTTTTTTGGCAGCGCGTTAATACCCTGACATGGAAAGAAGTAAAAAAACTCATCAAATACAAAGATATCGAAAAAGTAATTTTGCATAAGAGCGTCGATCCCGGCCACCAATTTGTCATGCCTGGTGAAGCAGATATAGAAAATTATAACATCGAAATCACAGAATGGTTCAATAACAAAGCTGATTTGGAAAACAAAATAGCCCAAGCAGATATATATATAGCCCCAAGGATAACTGAAGGGATAGGGCTTTCGTTCCTTGAGGCAATGGCGATGGGAAAGGTGGTTATTGCTGTAAATATGCCTACAATGAATGAGTATATAAAAGATAAAATGAATGGGTATTTGTTCAACATGAATCATATCCATCGAGTTGATTTACGTAATATAGAAACTATTAGGCAGAACTGCATAAAAAGTATGAAACGCGGTTTCGAAGAATGGAGTGTACAGAAAGAAGAAATTTATAAAATTATCGAGAGAAAGTATTCGCCAAATCGAAAATTACTGTTTGCACAAATAAGAAAAGAAACCTACAGGAAGATGGTTTTGAAAGCGAAAAGAATATTAAAAGAGTCAGTTCCATTTATCCTTGTAAAGTTAAGGCAAAAATATGATTTTAGCCTACTTAAATGATGAATACCATCTTGATGAGGGCATTATGAAAAGACTTCTTTTTGTCGACCATTCGTTTCATCAAAAGACAGGTTCATCAAAATTCTTTATCGACATGCTTAAAGAAAGATATCAAGTAACATATGTTATAGATGCAAGCTGGGACCAGAATCAAAAGATCGAAGAACAGCATATATGTAACGGATACGATATTGTCGTATTTTGGCAACAGTTAAACCCACAAATATTCAATTCGATAGACTGCAAAAATATTGTATTTGTACCGATGTACGATGGATGTAGTAACCGGGACCTTAATTATTGGTTTACTTTTCGGGATATAAAAATTATTAACTTCAGCAAAGCTCTGGAATTATTATTAGCTGGAGCTGGCTTCAATACATTGTCGGTAAAATATTTCCCAAAACCCACACGGAAGACTGAAGCAGAAGAAGGTTCCTGCTTTTTTTGGCAGAGAATCACAGAAATAAACTGGCTTCTTGTAAAAGACCTTCTTAAAAAGATGGAAATCAGCACAATTCATATACACCGTGCGATAGATCCTGGACAAATCTTCTATCCACCTTCGATTGAGGATATAAACCGATATCGAATGACATTCAGCGATTGGTTCTTTAATAGAAATGAATATGAGAAGATTCTGTGTTCGAAACAGATATACATTGCACCAAGGATAAAAGAGGGGATCGGGCTTTCTTTTTTGGAAGCCATGGCTGCTGGTCGTGTCGTAGTAGCTCCTAACTTTCCGACAATGAATGAATACATAATTCATGAAGAGAACGGATATTTGTATGATCCTTATTCTCCGGAGCCTATAGAATTCAAGGATCTAGATAGAATAGCTGAAAATGCTCTCAGTACGATCATAGAAGGTCAAAGATCATGGGAAATCGAAAAAGAAAAAATATTTGAATTCCTTGAATCCCCAATGAAGAAAAATCATTACTTCGCGAGGCATCCACTTAAAAGGTGCAACAAAACAGCTGTCATGAAATATATAAAAATCCCAATTAAATACATTATGCCGTATGGTGTAGTATTGTTGTATAAGAAATGGAAGAATTCTCAAAAAACTTGAAAATTAGAAAACGAGGATATAAGGATGTTGTTCTCAATCGTGACTGCTTCGTACAATTCAGGAGATGAAATACGAAAAACTTATAACTCATTATTACTTCAAAATTATGGGATTTTCGAATGGATAATCGTTGATGGAAAATCCGAAACATACTCCCGCAATGTGCTGCAAGAACTTGTAAATAGTGCACCATTCGCTGTTAAATATGTCAGCGAAGCTGACAATGGAGTATTTGATGCCTTCAATAAAGGCTTGAAAATTGCGAGTGGAACATGGATAGGATTTCTTGGTTGCGGAGATGAGTATTATCCCGGAGTACTGGAATCTATCGCCAATTGTATAAGAAATACTGATGCTCAAGAAGTAATCTATGGGATTATTGATTTTATTCGACAAGATGGTGCGCATTACTGGTACACAACGGATGAAAAATATTTGGATGAAGGAAGAATGATGCATCATGCTGCTACCTTTGTAAAAAAAGACAAGTATGTCGAAATAGGCGGTTTCAATGTAAAATACAAATCGGCATCAGATTTGGATGCTTTTATAAAGATAAAGCGCTCAGGCGCTAGATTTGTTTTTGTTCCTTATGTAGTGACTAAATTTAACACTGGAGGATTGTCTACCTCAGGGAGTCTGCCATATGAAGAGAGGATGGAAATCATGCATGAATATCGCATGGTTGCAAAGAAAAGATGGATAAGATTTATAATAGGGAAAAAGTTGAAAAGACTGAGGACAGCAATAAAAAACTTCGGTTCGATGCTCATAAAGAAAAGCCATGAAACTGTTTAGTATTAGACTTTATTGCCCGACATTGTTTTCGATGATTGGCGGCGCTGAAAAATTCACCGCTATGATAGCACAGTATCTTGTGAAAACATTCAAAGATATAGACCTTGGATTAATCGCTCAAAAGGCCGAGGATACTCAACTGTGGAGAAGCATCAATTTTCTTAATCAAAACTACGACCTGTCGCTTCCCGGATCGGTCGGAGTGACGATTCTTGATGAAGAGACAAACAGAACTTGGGGAAGGTTTGTCGCTCATCGGGCCCTGAGGAAAACTTCACGTAATATTGATCTTTACGTCAATTGTTTTCATAATGTCCAATTTTTTAAAGCTAGGAAAAATGTACATGTTGTTCACTTTCCAGCACAGCGAAGAACTATAGGCTCTCCGACATTTGGGGGTAAGCCTCTATTAAAGCCGCTTGCCGACGCCCTCGACCGGAAATACAGAGACTGCTATGACCTTTTTATTTGCAATTCGCACTTTTCCGAACAGTGGCTCGAAAAATATTGGGACATCGGTCCAGATCGTCGCGTAGTTCTTTATCCACCAGCTTCGCACACTACGATATGGTCAGATGAGATCGTATCAAAAAAGGAACCTATGATTCTGCTTGTATCGCGTTTCGATCCAAGAAAAAACATTTTGGAGATGGTTGAGTTTTTTGTGCAAAATGAAACAAAGTTCCCTGGATGGCGCCTTGTCGTCGCAGGGTTTTCCGGCGAGCGAGACAGAGCGTATTTCGAGCATATATGCGCTATGGCAGCAGGTCATAGGGTCGATATACTATCCAACCTTCTCATACATGATCTTAAAGAGCTGTATCAGAAGGCAAGCATTTTTTGGCATGCCATGGGCATGACCGTTGATGAAGCGAAGACCCCATTGGATGTAGAGCACTTCGGCATCACGACCGTGGAAGCCATGGCAGCGGGTGCCGTCCCCGTTGTGATAGATAAGGGGGGACAGCGCGAAATCGTCGACGACGGCATCAATGGTTTTCGCTGGAAAAATTTGGAAGAGTTGGGAATGTTAACGCAAAAACTGGTCATGGATTCTGGTTTGCGCCTCGCACTGTCGAAAGCGTCGGTGGAAAAAAGCAATACATACTCTATTGAAGCCTTCAACGCTAACATAGATACTATTTTTAGGAAACACAACCTTATACCGGCGGAATACAGAAGATGAATATATTCGTCATCAGCCTCGAGAACGAGGTTGCACGGCGGAATTCGATGCGCCAACAGCTCGGCTCATTGGGGCTTGACTATGAATTTTTCGACGCGATACACGGCGCGGAATATTTTGATGATCCTCGCTGGTACGACGATGCGTCTGCCCGGAGGCTGGAGGGTCGAAGTCTGCGGCCGGGGGAAGTCGGCTGTGCGCTGAGCCACGCCGCAGTCTATGCGGAAATAGTCAAGAGAGGAATCCCATGGGCCCTCATTCTCGAAGACGATGCGGTGCTCCATAGGGCACTTCCTGCGCTATTGTCCGCCATAGAAAATGGCGCCGGAATACAGGGGCAGATTATCTCCTTAAGTCGCTGCGACGCGTATTTGCCGTGGACGAAAGAGAGGCTGTGGGGAGAATTCAGCATCGCGACCCCTTGGCTTGTCAAAGAAGGTGCCATCGGACAGTCTGTTGGCTATGTTATTTCGCAAGACGCAGCCAAAGCAATCGCCAAAGCGAATGTACCTGTCAAGTTTCCCGCAGACAGCTGGGGATATTACCGCGACTTAGTGAAATTTAGAGGGGTACTCCCCACGCTCAGCGTGGTGAGGCAAAACACCAGCTTTAAAAGTTCTACCGTATCGGGGAGCGTGCGCTTTGATTTTGTGCCATATTCAAAGACAGATCTACTGCTGCATGGATTTTTAACATATACCTATCCTGGACGCTGGTGTAAAAGGATCATAAAAGGAAACAAATGAGCAATGACAAAGGAATTCGATTTGGTAATCTGCGCGATCGAGCGCGATATTCCGACTCTTGAAATTGGACTTCCTTTTATGCGGAAATACCTATGTCCTAGGCGCATCGTGCTCATTGCGCCACTCGCCTGCCATCCCCTATTGGCTTCGTTCAGGAATAAAATCGGGAAAGCCTGTGAATTGAGCCTGATAGATGAAGACTCACTCGCCGAGGGGCTTAAGCGGGACTATGTCAGCGCTCTTCTGGTCGCCCGCGGCGCGAACCCTGAGCGAAGCGGCTGGTATTTTCAACAATTTCTCAAACTATGTTATTCTCTCGATCCATCGGCAAGTGACTACTATCTGGTATGGGACGCGGATACCATTCCCTTGAGGCCGATGAAGTTTTTCAGCGAAAAAGGAAGTATCTTTTTCGAGAAATCCAAAGAATATAACCCATACTATTTCCAGACGCTACAAAAGCTGATTGGAAAAGGCAAGATATATGATCATTCATTTATCTCCGAGCACATGCTGTTGGAGAGATCCACAGTGCAGGAACTTTTGAAATTGATCTGCTCCCCCAGCGTCACATCGCCCCGGGAGGTGGCGCGGCGAATCATCGCGGCCGTCGACGACGAGGTTCTTTCCATGTCGGGGTTTTCTGAATTTGAAACCTATGGCACATTTGCGTCGAGCACCTATCCAGACCGTTACGAGCTACGATCCTTACGGTCTCTACGGCACGGCACCATGCTTTTTGGGCGTCAACCAACTGTGGAAAATCTTTTCGCGCTGAGCCATCGGTACTGGTGGGCGAGTTTTGAGGCGTGGCCGATCTCCACACTCGGCTTGAAAATGAAACGGCGCGTAGGTAGTCTGATCGGCACAATCTGGACGGCAGCGGCGGTCAGGTTTGGAGGTGCAGCCTACAAAGTGTTCCGGGCCGAGCCCGAGGCAGCGGCACAATGAAAATCGTCAAAGTGGCCGGGGGGCTCGGCAACCAGATGTTCCAGTATGCCTTTGCGCGAGCGCTTGAGGCACGATCGGGCGAGGACGTCTATCTGGACACATCCACCTACGAGTATATGACGGCGCACAACGGTTTCGAGCTGGACAGGTTATTTGCCGTAGAATTCAGAGCGGCGCGCGAAGAGGACATAAGACGTCTCGGAACACGCCCACGCGACCTTTTCTCACAGCTGAGGCGCAAGTATTTCACCAAACCGACTCACTACATCGACCGCGTATTCCGCTACGATCCTGACGTTTTCGCGCTGAAAGGCGATCACTATCTTGAAGGCTGGTGGCAGTCCGAGAAGTATTTTGCGTCCATCGCCGACAGCCTGCGACAAGAATTCGATTTCATTCCTGATCCTGGGCTTCAAAACCGGCAGATACTTGAAGAAGCAAACAAAGCTCTCAGCGCCGACACACCCAGGCGCTACGAGCTCGTCTCGGTCCATGTGCGGCGCGGGGACAGCCTCAAACTGCCGGAAACGCAGGTGTGTACCGAGGCATACTATCGCAATGCACTTGGGCTGGCGAGGCAACACTTCATTCGTCCGCATTTTTTGGTGTTTTCCGACGACCTATCCTGGTGTCGTGCCAACCTTGGCCTCGACGAAGAGGATGCAACCTTCGTCGATTGGAATCGTGGAGCCGACAGCTGGCGCGACATGTGGCTCATGAGCCGCTGCAGAGGGCACATCATCGCCAACTCGAGCTTCTCGTGGTGGGGAGCCTGGCTCGATCCTCATCCGAACAAGCTCGTCATTGCTCCTGACCATTGGTCCCTCGCCGGACAGAGGCCATTCGCGTACTATCACTACGATTTTAGGGACATCGTGCCCGACTCCTGGACAAAGGTGCCGATCGTATGAACAAGTCCTGGATAAGGGGACAATCGTGAGAGTGCTGCACATCGTCACCAACGCAGACCTCGGCGGGGCACCGCGCGTGGTCACAGAGTTGGCCAACAGGGCGGTGCGCGATGGCCATACGTGCGGGGCCGCCACTGTTCCGGTCGGTCCTTTCTGGGACCATCTCGACCCGCGGGTGGAGCGCATACCTCTGCGTCATCTTCGGAGAAATCTCGACCCGGTCCAGGATTTCGCCGCCTTCTTGGAACTCGCCACGCTCATCCGCCGGTGGAAACCCGACATCATGCACCTTCATTCATCCAAGGCAGGCGTTTTGGGACGAGTCGCAGCGCTGCTGGCATCCTGGGCCTCGGGTACAGGGCGGCGTATCCCCACGGTGTATACCATCCACGGTTTCGACACCATATTGAAGACTCACCGGACATTTCTTCCGCTGGAACGAGCTCTGGCGAGATATACATCCGCTATCGTCCCGGTTTCTGCCTACGACGAGGGAAATCTTCGCAAGGCCGGTATCGGAGGCAAAATCAGACTCATCCGCAACGGCGCGAGCGACCGACTCGGTGCATACCCTGCTCCTACGGTGGCCGAACGAATCGCGGCTGCCCGCGCCGAGGGCACGACGATCGTCATGAGCATTGCGAGGCTTGAACCACCTAAACGGTTTGACCTTTTCCTCGATGTAGCTCGCAGCGCACCACAAGACATGCGTTTTTTCTGGATCGGCAATGTTCGCCCCATGGATCCCCAAGCGCTACCTTCCAATGTCGCGATGCTTGGGGAGGTACCGGAAGCGGGTAACTGCATCAACCTCTGCGATATCTTCCTTTTGCTTTCGGACTACGAGGGGCTTCCCATGTCCATTCTGGAGGCGCTGTCCTGCGGCAAGCCCATCGTGGCCTCCGATGTCGGTGGGGTCTCTGAAGCCCTGAGCCCCGACGCAGGTCTCCTTGTGCCGAATGAGCGCGAGGTGGTGTTGACGGCCCTTGCTCGCTTGGCAAACGACCACGATCTTCGGATCAGTCTAGGTATGTCGGCGCGGGCACGCTACGAACGCAGCTTTTCTGTGGACTCGATGTGGCGCAAGTATCTGCAGCTTTATACCGAACTTTCCCATTCAGAAGTATGAGGTGTACCGTGCTGCGGTACTGCTCGGATTGAATTCCGATTGAAATTATCTCTCATGTCGTGATAAATTATCATAAGCATGCCAAAGAACTTAAAACAACGGCAATTTTTCATGGCTTTTGTCGATGTTTTTCTCATGTACGCAGCGTTGTCGATCGCCCTTGTGGTGAGAAGGGGTTCCGCGCTCTCTTTTGAGTACCTTTGGTATCATATCATCCACTTCACTCCCCTCTTCGGGCTGTGGCTCATCATCTTCTATATATTAGGTTTTTACAGGCTGGACCGCGCTTCCAACATATACAACTACTTCAAGCTATTTTCTGCAGGTCTTTTGGCTTCAGGCTTTGTGTCGGTATGTTACTTCTATATCAATCCCGTCGCCAACATTACCCCTAAGCTGCTCCTTGTCCTGCTCTTCCTCATCTATGGGGCACTTCTGTGGATATGGCGATATCTCTACGAAAAGCGCTGGGTACAGAATCAAAAGTACAGGGTTGGTGTCGGTTTTATCGGTATTACCAAAGAGGTTGAACAAATTGTAAGGGAACTCAACCACCATCCACTGCTGGGGTGCGATGCCCGCTTTTTCTTCGATCTCAATCCAGACGATTGCACCAATGCTGGCGCAGGCGAAGACGCTCCTTCAGCATACAGTGATGGAAAAATCCGTCGGATCAGCGATATTTCGTTGATCCGCCCCGTCATCCAAGAAACCAATGTCGACCTCCTTGTCATGGCTTCCGAGCAAACTGATCTTTCGCCCCACCTCATCAGAGCGCTGTACAGTCTTCTGGACATCAAGGTTCGATTTATGCGGTTACCTGACTTCTACGAGATGATCTTCAGGCGCGTGCCTATAAATGCGATCAACGAATCTTGGTTTTTGGAGCACATCGATCTGAAGGCAGCCATACCTTATGAGACGATAAAAGAAATATCGGACCGCATTCTGGCTTTTCTTATGTTGCTCATCTCCTTGCCCTTCTTCCCCTTCATCGCGCTGGGCATCAAAATGGAGAGCAAGGGGCCTATATTCTTCAAACAGGAGCGCATGGGGCGCAACGGCAAGCCTTTTACAATGATCAAGTTCAGAACCATGAGGGAGGAAGGTAATGATTTTTCTCCCACAGAGGAAGGCGATGGACGCATCACGAAATTCGGTGCTTTCCTGCGGTCGACCAGAATCGATGAGATTCCGCAGGTACTGAACATCTTGAAGGGTGAAATGAGCTTCATTGGACCTCGCCCAGAACGGCCGGAGATAGCTCGCCGGATGGCTGAGGCAATTCCATACTACCAACAGCGTCACCTCCTCAAGCCCGGTGTTACCGGCTGGGACCAAGTCTGTGGTGAATACCATTCGCCTTCAATCGCCGACACCAAGAAAAAACTTCAGTACGACCTGTATTACCTCAAGAATATATCGTTCTCGCTCGACTTCTCGATTTTGTGTAAAACCATCATGACGATGCTACGACGAAGGGGGCGCTGAAGAAAAATATATGAAAAAAAACACTTTTATTATCTTTGCCATACTCTACTGGCGTATTTTTTCGCTTTCGGCATTGGAAATCAGCGGCAGTTTGCTCTTCACAGCGCAGACCGATGCAGCGAAGCCAACCACGACAACTAACGCGCTCTGGGGTGGTTTCGTGGGGAGCGTGTATCAAAAGCTTGGAGATTTCGAGTTTCTTTGGTCTGTCCGGGTGGACAACGAAAGTAAATATCCGCAGGAAGCACTGACGGGGCTGTCGGGGGCCCTATCCTACTATGCCGAGAATTCTGGTCTCCGGTATAGGCACGATGGCGTTAGCATCACCTTGGGTAAATTTGCCCATTCCGACATGATCGATTCGCCCTATTCCCTCTTTGTCTCCAGCGCAGGCAACCAGGCGATGATGGGAGAAATCAGCCTGGATCGGGGAAATTTCTTCTATACCGACCGCTGGGTCGGTCTGAACCATAATCTCAGGGAAGGTCTCTATTCTACGTCCTCCGACGTAAATGTGAGCATTCCGACGGAAGAGAACCTCTATCGCGACAGAGGGCTCGTGTTGAAGACCTTCGGCCTTCGGTTCGGACAGCTCCGCATGGGTTACCAGGATGCACTCCTCTATACGGGGCAATACTTCAACATCGACGTCTTCGCTATTCCTGCCCCCGGTTGGGTGGTGCAATATGCCGCAAGCGCAGCGGGTAGACCTTGGACAAGTTCCAGCGACATGAATTCCCTCATGGGGTTCTTTGTGGACTACACCGAAGACACATGGTACGTATATGGCCAGATACTCGTCGATGATTTGAATCTGGATCCGATTATCGATCCGGGCGTTCAGAACTATGCCCCCAATAAACTCGCCGCCTCCTTGGGGGGAAGCATGGCTACCGAATCCGGAACATTCGGCCTCTACCTTGCGGGGGCAACTCGCTATACGTTCGAATCGGTCCGAAACGAGTTTTATTCCTACACCTACTATCCGGGCAGCGCCGTCATCTCCGACAATGTGACGGTGGGCATTCCGATGGAAGATCTGATGATCGGGTACATCAACGGTGAAAACAATGTCGCCGCAATGCTCACATGGAAGAAGGCCCTTCCGATCGCCGCGCTCACTAGTGCTCTAGAATTTAAATTGACGGGAGCGCAGTCTCCCGCCAACCCCTGGCACGACCAGGTGGGCTTTACATCCAGCGATTGGTTCCGCTGGCTGGACGATCCGGTGCTGGAAAAAAAGCTCACACTCAAGGCGGGCGCTTCCCGGTCATTTGGCCCCTTAACGATGTGGGCAAGTGGCATATTGGGCTATGTTTGGAACCGCCTCGAGCTTGTGGCCGTTACAGCGGCAGATTCGGATGAAGACTCACCAGAAAATTATGTGACCGAAGCCGACGGCAGTGAGCCATACTGGCGGCCCTCCGATCAGTCGACGTGGTTCGGCGCCATCTCCATAGGCTTAAAATACAGCTTCAGCCCATAAAATCTTCATCCTTAGAGCCTACTCTGTCACCCCCACGCTAAGTCGCTGCACAACCACCAGCGAGATACCATACACCGGATTTCCGGCGCTGCTCTTCCAGTCCAACGAAACCGAGGACCGTAGGATGGTCGAATGCCGCACCACGTAGTCGAAGGAGACGTCTGTGTGTGCGGCATAGGTCACCGGGCTCTGCGGCCCGAGCCAATTGTCCGCATAGGAAGCCTGGTAGGTCGTCTTGCCCGATTCGACGCCGAGTATCATGAAATAGGTCCGCCAAGAGACAGCCATGCGGGACTTCGCATAGGCGAGCCGCGCTGAGAACATCATCCGATCCGGGCCGAGTGGGTACGAAAACCATGGTTCCACCGTTGGCCACCCCAAACTGTTCGTCTGAAGGAAATAGCGCGAAAAATATGCCTCATTGAGAACACTCGATCTGCGTCGGTAGAGGTAGGTCGATGCCCAGTACCACTCCAGGCTAGCCAGAAGCTCACCTTGTAGATGGGAAGAGCCTATACTGATCCCATAGTCTTTTCTGAAAAAGCGTGGGCGGGCGTAGTTCGAGGCAGGCAGAATTGCCCACTCGAGGCCGGCATGGAAGCCGAAGGCGTTGGGGTTCGAAACGGGATTCGAGGAAAGTTCCGAAGCAAGGCTAAAGTCGTCCATAAGCACTTCCCCATACAGGCGAAAATCAGGCGCCGGCCTCAGTTCGACATCGAGCTGGGCCATGACGTTCGAGCCGCTCGAAAAAAGATGGTGATAGATAAGAAAAGGTCCGATATCCTGAAAGTCGAGCGAATCTTTGGTTAGGAGGTTATATTCGGAAAAGCCCAGAGACCATAGGGGAAACTCCGCCTGTATGCGGTGCATGAACAGGTATTTCCCGTTATATTTCTCGTCATCCGACCGGCTTAGGACATTGATCGCAAGAAAGTCATAATTCAACAAACCTGACCCGAGCATCGCCGAGAGACCGCCCATGGCATGGTCATACCATGGGTTTTGGCCAGACACCGTCAACGAATAGTCGCCGGGGCCGAGATTGATGGCTCTCCTGCCGAGCGAAAAATGCCAACCCTGCCCTTCTCCCTCAAGAAAGCCGACGTTCGGATAATTATTGGCAGAACATAACGAGTTCCAGTTGTAGGAAACTGGCAAATTTGTCAGCGAACCGCCCAGCAGCAGTTCTCCCACATCCTGCTGAAGCTCGACCGACATTGCCGCGAACAGCGGTCCCGTACGCATCTGGAAACCTAGGGTGGCAATCGCAGGGCGCGCGTAGAACCACTCAAGATCCTCGGCGCTCACTTTGTCCGATGTGCTCAATACCGGACGATTGGTCAGCTCCACAAGAGGTGCGATGTCAAACCACAAGCCCGCAGCGCTCTGACCGGAACGGCTTGTGACGGCCTCTTCGGCGCCCGCGAGCATTACGGCGGTGCTCAGCAAACTCGCGCACAGCGCTCTTTTCAGCGCCGCGCGGTGGGCGCTCCTCACAAAAGCCTTCATTGTACTGCCTTCCACAAAAACCAGTCTCGAACTTTCTCCCTGTACACCCCATTGAGAATTGTGCGAAGAGATGAATAAAATAACTTTATCTCATGTATGATGCTATGCGCAAGCAGCGACTGCTGGCCACAACTTCATGCCTCCTCCGAACTACCAGAGATTGTTGCGCTGTCGGACCGGGTTCTGGTGATGCACGAGGGAAGGGTGTGTAGGGTTCTGGACAAAGCGGAGATTTCGCAGGAAAACATCATGGGGGCCGTCTTTTCGGGCTGAATGCGGATAGAACGAGGGTCTGCACGAGCCTGGACGGAGTTCAGTTCTATCGTTGAGGAGTCACCATGAACAACAGAGAAAAGATGTATGTCATCGGCATCGATTACGGCACGGACTCGTGTCGCGCCGTAATTACCAACGCGCAAAACGGCGAGGAAATTGCAAGCGCCGTGGCGCAGTATCCCCGGTGGACCGAAGGGCGCTACTGCGATGCAGCGAACAATCAGTTTCGTCAGCATCCTCAGGACTATATCGATTCGTTGCTCGCCGTGATGGACGAACTCGCGACAAAAACGGGAACGGATGTTCTTCCCTTCGTGAGGGGGATGGCCATCGACACGACGGGCTCGACGCCATGTCTGGTGACAGAGGATATAACACCGCTCGCAATGCTCCCTGCGTTTGCAGAAAATCCAAATGCGATGTTTATACTCTGGAAGGACCATACGGCGACCGAAGAGGCATTCGAGATCAACGATCTTGCGCACAGTTGGAAGGTCGATTTCACGATGTACGAGGGAGGGGTCTACTCCTCGGAGTGGTTTTGGGCCAAGCTGTTGCATGTCGCCAGGACGGCCCCTGGAGTGATGGCCGCGGCTGCGTCCGTGATCGAACACTGTGACTGGATGCCTGCCTTGCTCACCGGCGTTCGGTCTTTCGGCGACATAAAGCGGAGCAGGTGCGCGATGGGGCACAAGGCCATGTGGCATAAAAGTTTCGGCGGCTACCCTTCCGACGAGTTTTTGGCCAGGCTGCACCCACAGCTCGTCAGAATAAAGAAGACGCTGGGGTCTGAGACGTGGACGAGCGACACCATCGCCGGGCACCTCACTGCCGAATGGGCCCAGCGGCTGCACCTGAAGTCCGGGATTCCCGTAGCAGTGGGAGCTTACGATGCCCATATGGGCGCGGTAGGCGGTGGCGTAGAACCAGGGGTGCTCATCAAGGTTATGGGAACATCGACCTGCGACATGATCGTCGGCCCTCTTTCGGTGGGGAAAGAACACTTGGTAAAGGGCATCTGCGGGCAGGTCGACGGCTCGATCATTCCGGGGATGCTGGGCTACGAGGCAGGTCAGAGCGCATTCGGCGATGTCTACGCCTGGTTTAAGAACATCCTCATGTGGCCGATCGAACAGGTCCTGCCTCAAACGTCTGTTCCGGCAAATATCAGAGAAGAAGCTGAAGGCAGGATCATGCCTGCGCTCGAGAAAGCAGCGAGCGCCATAGAGCCGAGCGCTTTGGGGCTTCTCGCCCTCGACTGGCTCAACGGCCGCCGCACCCCGGACGCCAACCAGAAGCTCAAGGGCGCAATCATAGGGCTCAGCCTTGGAACCACCGCGCCGATGATCTATCGTGCGCTCATAGAGGCCACTGCCTTCGGCGCCCGCGCCATTGTCGAGCGCTTTGTCGAAGAACATATCGACATACGGAAAATCCGCGCCGTTGGCGGTGTCGCGCGCAAGTCTCCCCTCGTCATGCAGGTTGTGGCCAACGTGCTCGGAAAGCCTATCGAAATCGTGGCGAGCGATCAGTCGGTGGCGCTGGGGGCAGCGATGTTTGCGGCGGTCGTAGGCGGCTTCTACGCTTCCATCCCCGAGGCGCAGGCTGCGATGCGGCCGGCGATCGAGGCCGTGATACTGCCGGATCCGGACCACATCGAAGTCTACAACCGTCTCTATCAGGACTACAAAAAGCTCGGCGCATTCATCGAAAGGGAGTTTACATGAAAACATACACATCGCACAAATTTTGGTTCATCGTAGGCAGCCAGCTGCTCTACGGCCCGGAGGCGCTCGAGCAGGTCAGCGCGCATGCCAAGATCATGACGGATTTTTTCAACCAGAGCGATGCGATACCAGCCGCCGTGATTCAGCCTGGTATCGCGACATCCTCCGAAGATATCGTTGCGCTGTTCAGAAAAGCCAACGCCGATCCGGAATGTGCGGGGATCATCACATGGATGCACACGTTTTCGCCCTCCAAGATGTGGATTGGTGGTCTTCTGGAAAACCAGAGACCCCTTCTGCACCTGCACACACAATTCAACCGCGATATCCCCTGGGATTCCATCGATATGGATTTTATGAACCTGAATCAGTCGGCGCACGGGGATAGAGAGCACGGATTTATCCACGCACGACTTAGGACTGCGCGGAAGGTCGTTGTCGGCTACTGGCAGGATCCCGAGGTTCTTGCACATATCGCCGCGTGGATGCGGGCTGCTGCAGCCTTTGCGGATGGCAAGGCGATGCGGGTGGCACGCTTGGGCGACAACATGCGCGAGGTGGCAGTCACCGAGGGAAACAAGGTGTCGGCCCAGATTCAGTTCGGCTGGCAGGTGAATGGCTATGGGATCTCCGAGGTCGCACAACGCCTGTCTGCAGTGACTGACAAAGAAATCGACGCGGTGATGCAGGCATACGAGGCACGCTACCATATCGCGAAGGAAGTCCTCAATAACGAGAGCGCCATACGGAGAGTGCGAGAGCAGGCCGCTATCGAGTGTGCACTGCGGAGTTTCCTCTCCGATACGGGCGCAAAAGCCTTCACCACCACATTTGAAGACCTCGCGGGCTTGCCACAGCTGCCGGGGCTTGCCGTCCAACACTTGATGGAAGATGGATTCGGGTTCGGCGCTGAGGGCGACTGGAAGACGGCCGCCCTCGTGAGGACGATGAAAGTGATGGGTTTAGGACTCGCTGGTGGCACCTCGTTCATGGAGGACTACACCTACCACCTGGAACCGGGAAACGAGATGGTGCTGGGCGCTCACATGCTCGAGGTCTGCCCATCGATTGCGGCGGCCCGGCCTCGTATCGAAGTGCATCCTCTTTCGATCGGTGGAAAAAGCGACCCGGCCCGGCTCGTATTCGATGCGAAATCTGGAACGGCGCTTGCTGCAACGGTGCTCGACCTCGGCGATTCGTTCAGGCTTGTAGTGAACGAGGTCGAGGCCATAGCGCTACCCCACGCCATGCCCAAATTGCCGGTTGCACGTGCGCTGTGGAAGCCCTTGCCCGACTTTAAAAGTGCCCTCGAGCTCTGGTTAATCGCAGGCGGTGCGCATCACACGAGCTTTTCGTATACGGTCACCGCCGAGATGTTAGAGGATTGGGCGCGGATGGCGGGCATCGAGTGCCTGCTGATCGGGCGGAAAACCTCCACCCTCGAGCTGCGTCGCCAGCTCGAGCAGGAGCGCCTCCGACAGCGATAATGTGACAGGAGATATCTGCCATGTCCCACAATTCACATAACCTGGAAATGCTGCGCAAAGATGTTCTCACGGCCAACGTGGCGCTGTCGCGCCTTGGTCTTGCTCTCTTCACCTGGGGGAATGCGAGCGCCATAGACAGGGAACTGGGCCTTGTCGTCATCAAGCCGAGCGGTGTTCCCTACGACATGATGACGGTGGACGACTTGGTCGTTGTCGACTTGCAGGGTCTTCCTGTCGACAGCGCGCTGAAGCCCTCCTCAGATCTACCGACCCACCTGGCCCTGTATAAGGCATTTCCTCTTGCCGCGGGCATTGTCCACACGCACTCGACCTACGCCACCGCCTGGGCCCAGGCCGGTCTTGATATTCCTGCGGAAGGCACGACGCACGCCGATCACTTCTATGGCTCGGTGCCCTGTACCCGCCTGCTCACCGACGCCGAAATCGACGGCGACTACGAGCGCGAGACCGGCAACGTGATCATCGAAACATTCAAAAACCAGCGTATCGACCCGGCGTCTGTGCCTGCGGTCCTCGTTCACTCGCACGGGCCCTTCTGCTGGGGTACGTCCGCAATGGACGCCGTGCACAATGCCGCAGTCCTCGAAGAGGTGGCAAAGATGGCGATCCTCTCGCGCATGGCGTGTATGGCGGCAAAAGACGGACCGCCCCCGATACAGCCACACCTTCTCGCCCGCCACTTCAAGCGCAAACATGGGGAAAATGCGTATTACGGGCAGCAATAACCCTGCAAAGAAGAAAGCGCGCGCTGACCCCGCCGGGGGGTCTCTATCGGGCCGTTCGTTCCATGGTGTCTATTGGGACGCCGTTGCCAGGTGCGCGCTCAGCCCCCGCCGGGGTCTCCACCGGGGACTCCGCCGGGCTTCCGCCGAGGCCTCCACCTATCTGCTGTTGCCCCTACGAGGAGCCCTTTGTACATTCTACTTCTGCCCGCTCCTTCTACCCGAAATAATTCACATGGCGGCAGATTTCTTTGACCACGACATCTTTTCGTGCCTCGATCGCGAGCCTATTCTTTTCAAAAAGATTATTTCCTTTCGTATCGATGGAAACGATGAGCGGGCCAAATTCCTTCACCCGAAGGACCCACATGGCTTCCGGCATACCAAGATCCAGCCACTCGACGGACTCGACTTCTTCCACACAGGTGGCGGCCAGCACGGCACACCCGCCAGGGAAGACCGTGTGAATCGCTTTATAGAGGCGGCATCCCTCGGCCGTCTGCGACCCCATACCGCCTTTACCGACGATCAGTTTGATCCCGGTTCGACGGATAAATTCCTTTTCATTCGCTTCCATCCGCATGCTCGTCGTCGGACCGATGGACACCACGTCGTACCGGCCTGGTGTTCCCTCACTTTTTCTCACGATCGGTCCCGCATGGAAGATAGCGCCTCCCACCAGGTCCACGGGCAGCTCGCGGTTCTGCTTCAAAAAACGATGATGCACTTCGTCCCGCGCCGTCACTAGATATCCATTCAAATAGATGATGTCGCCAATGGAAAGATTCTCGATGTCGGTATCGGAGATCGGCGTCTGCACGACTGTTTTGCTCATATCGTCGCTCCTCTATGCGAAATGATCTCGTATCCCATCGAGGCGTCGATGCGGATCAAGGACCTTCGGTGTGCCCAGCATCCGGTGGAAAGCCCCACCGCAATCGTTGCGGGGTGCCTTGCTGCCTGCTCGATGTGCACGCCCATCACCGAGTTTTTCCCTGAGAAACCACCAGGCCCGATATGGAGCTCATTCAAGCCTTTTTCTATGCGAGCTTCCAATTCGGCTCCGCGAGGATTGCTGTTATGAGAACCAAGAGGCCGAAGGAGCGCCTTTTTCGATAGCCTTGCGGCGACTTCTACGGAGCCTGCGATGCCAATTCCTACCAAAAGCGGCGGGCAGGCGTTGACCCCATACGACGAGATCTGATCGAATACGAACTTCACCACACCCTCATAGCCTTCCAGTGGCATGAGCACCTTGGCCGCGCCCGGCAGACTAGAGCCGCCTCCAGCCAGATAGCAGTATATCAGAACATCGTCCCGGTTCGGCATAAGTTCCCACTCGATCCAAGGAATACGGACCCCCACATTATTGCCGGTGTTTTTTTCGTCGAAGACTTCCACGGCATTGGGACGCAGGGGAGCAAGCGCCGTGGCTTTCTTCACGGCTTCACGCAGACAGTCTTCGATTTCGTCGATCAGAGGAAAGTGTGTGCCGACCTGCACAAAATACTGAATGATACCCGTGTCTTGGCAGACAGGACGACTCAGCGCATCCGCCATGGTAAGATCATCGAACATCGCGGTATAGATGATCTTGGCCATCTCACTATCTTCTTGGTTGCCAAGCTCCTTTAACTTCGTCCGCACATCGTCCGGCAGATGCTTACTGGTATACGCCGTAAATCTGGCTATCGTATCGATGAACGTAATCCGTGCCTGCGCCTTATCCATTCCCATTTCCCTCTCTGAGATCCCTCTTTGCTTTACCCCGTAATCCTGCCCTACCCCACGTATCTTATTTTTGCAGGTCGGCCAAGGGTTTTAAGAATATCCCGGCATCGTAGCTTCCCATCACAAACTTGTAGGGCGTTGCGCTCGAGGTACAGAGATATTGTATATCGTCACCGCTGCCCGATGCATAGATGCTGACGCTGATTTCATGGTCGCCAAGGTCGAGCGTCACCGTGGTCGGTTGTACGTTCGGAAGCGAAGCGTTGTCCTCGAGCCATGCATCCACGTTGAGTTCGGCCAGGCTTTTGGCCCAAGCGGCAGCTTTGTCGGAATCTATCGATAGAGTACTGCTCTTTGTGAGAGTACTGCTCTTTGTGGCTGCCGTGCGAGAGGCCCCTTCAACGTCTTCCCCATTTCCCGATACGAGGGTCCACACGGCGGGGCTACCGGTCTTCTCTATGGCCCAGGTGCCAGATGGGCCGCGCACCGTGACTTTTGAAATGTCTTCGTCCTTCACGCTATACACGAGCTTACTGCGCAATTCGTCGACATTCGTACTGAACGTAGTCCGCAGCGTTCCCAATGCGAGGTAAATATCGCGTCCGCCCTGAAAACTGATGTAGGTCTGCGATGAAGTCGGCGCGTCCTTGCCCACGATGAGCGTGCGTAGTTCTTTGCCGGCCTTCATAGCCTTGACGGTGATGGCGTTCGCCGCATCGAGGCCGTAGCGAGCGAGCACGGTGTCGTCGCCGGTCTTCGCCACAGTATCGAGCACCTTGATGACCTCAATCGACGATGCAATGCGCTGTGCAGTGGATGCGTCTGCAGGATATTGCGCATCGCCGACAACCCATGCGCCTTGTTTGAGCGCAAGCGTCACACTCTCGGAGCCATGCGTAATGACGATAGTGTCGGGCGTTTCCGACAGCTTCATTTCACGCACAGAACCGCGGGGCGGCGTCAAAAGCTGGACCACAAGCATCACCGCCAACACCGCAATCGCAGAGAGCAGAACTATCTTTCGAGGTTTCATCGTGCAGCCTCCTACGAATGTTCAACGGGATTGTATCGTCGCCGTATGCGTTCACGGCGCTTGGCGCGGGCGCGCCATACAAGAAGCCCGACCACCGCCACCAAAATCGTCAGACCAAACTCATTGAAGAACGTCGCCGCAGCAGCTGCACCACTGTTCTTATCGCTGAGCCTATTCAGCGAAAGCCCCTTGGTGCGCATCGTGCAGAAATCTGCTGCACCGTTCATATAGTCGACGACATTCCGGATAAAGAGAGATACGGGCTGTGATCCATCCTGGTCGATGAGCTGAGCGCCGATAAGTTCCGAAGAACCCGTCACAAATATTTTCCCAGGCAGGAGGCTCTCGGCGAGGTGTGTGGAAGATTCGAGGGTATTCACACTCCCCTGTTCACCCGCCAAAGCTGCCTCGCCCTCCGTCCGGCTTGAATTCCCGTCGGCTCCACTCGGCGGCACTTCGAATGCACTCCTAAA
>Ga0067045_1002494_pt1 | contig 98873 bp, 82 predicted proteins | sample TerdegcTABiofilm_FD_59184 | JGI IMG/M metagenome (GOLD analysis project Ga0067045, IMG submission 59184) | Combined Assembly of (Gp0054472, Gp0054536) Wastewater bioreactor microbial communities from Singapore -Terephthalate degrading...
CACCTGGTTGAGTTTCCCTTAAATCAGTTTCGCCGCTACTGGAACTGTTTGGCGTGCTATTGCCAAAACCCATTATGTCATGTATTCTCTCGGTATAATCAAAGTAATTATTTAAATTATTGTCAGTTATATTCATCGTTGTTCCGCCTTGTGTGACGGTAACTGTATCTCCTACGCCTGGAACATACGTAATTGTGTAGTTGCTGATTTCCCCGCGCTCATACATTTCATTCAAGCCAGCTTGATCTACTAAATGCCCTGATGGATCACCATAAATCAAGGGGTTATTGAAGCAGTAGGTATAGCTGTTTATACTCAGCGGATTCGATATATCCCCCTCACACGAATCCCTGGTAATAAACCTGCCGATCACCGGGTCATAGTACCTGGCCCGAAGGTAATACAGCCCGCTTTCCTCATCGAAATATTCCCCGGCATACCTTATCGGGTTAGCAATCCCTTCCGTCTTGCTGCGGATGTTCCCCCATTCATCATAACTGTAGCTATTTACAATACTACCAGATTCATTGACAACCTGCACGACATCGCCGTGACCGTTATACAAGTAATAGTAATACTCCGCTCCTATCTTTCTCCCCAGAATCTTATGGCCCCAGATGTTTTGGGCAATGACCTGGCCTGAGGCAGTGGACTCCGCAATCACCCTCCCGGCATGGTCATAGTGATACCTCGTCGTGCCCCCGGACGATGTTTTTTTGGTCCTCAGCCCCTCGGCATCGTACTGGTAGGCATATGTCTCGCCGGTATCGGTGTTGGTGAATCGGCAAAGTTCGTCCCAGTCATTGTAGCTGAATTCCGCCGGGATGAAGCCTTCTTCCCGCAAGGCAACCCCCGCCTCCTGCGCCCGGTTGCCTCGACTATCATACCGGTACTGGATGTATTCTCCATTGGGCCGGGTTATCCCTGTCAGCCTGTTTGCCGCGTCATAGGTGTATGTGGTGACCGCGCCGTTTTCCGTTATCGCAGTGATGTTGCCGTTGTTGTCGTAGGTGTAGTTGAAGCAGGATATTATATTCCCGTTCAATATGTTCCGCAGTTCCGTCAGCCGGTTGATGTTATCATATTTCATCTCTGTCCTTAAATCCCCGCTGCCCGTTGTTGGATAATTGATGGCGGAGATCATCCCGTCGGCATAATATTCATAATCAAAAGCCTTCCCTCCGCCCGTAATTGCATCCACCCTGTGCAGCGCATCATACTGGTAGTCGACGGCATAACCGAAAGGGTCGGTTATTTTCGTCCTGTTCCCCGCCAGGTCGTACTCGAATTGCGTGGTAAAACCGCCGACCGTTCTTTCTTTGGTCAAGCCCGTGGAGTAGTAGCCGTAATCCAGGTGTTCGCCCGGTGTGCCGCCGGTGAACACTTCGCATTTGTCCACCCCGCCCAGGGGGTTGTAGTAGTAGTTTATCCGTTCCTGGTTGGCTTCCTTTTGTATAACATGGTTGTTGCCGTCATAGAGCAATGTGGTCACTTTCCCTGCCGCATCCGTTATTTCTACCGGCAGCCCCAGGGAATTGTATCTGAAGGTGGTGGGGTTGCCCTGCGGCGGCTGGCTGAACAGTAGCATCCCCCTCTCGTCATAGGTCTTGACGCTGGCAAAGACCCTATTCCCTTCGTATTGTTTCAGCAAGGTTAGATTGCCCAACCGGTCATATTCACAGTCCACTGCTTCTCCCAGGGGGGTTATGACTCCGGTTACCCTGTTTAAGGCATCGTAGACAAACCTGGTACCGTTGCCCCGGGCATCGGTGAGTTTGATAAGGTTGCCCACCAGGTCATAGATGTAGTTCTCCTGGATGGCTTCGTTTTCTATGCCATCGGGATAGCCCTTCCTTGCGATGACCCGGCCCCACTGGTCATATTCTTCCGTATAGTGGTTCTCGGCTGCCCCTCCGGCCGGGATAAACCAGGTCCTTTTGGCCCGGTTGTACAGGTCGTAGTCGATGACCTGCCGGTTCCCAGCAGCATCGGTGACGGAGACAAGCCTCCCCCATTCGTCTGTGGCGTAATCCGTTTGTGTGCCGTAGGGGTCCCTGGCCCAGACCAACTGACCGTAATTATTGAACCCGTATGCCCTGTTGATATATGAATCCCGTTCGCAGTCATAGTATTGGGATAGCAGCACGTTGCCGTGGTCATCGTAATAGGTGTCGGCCCGGGCTGTTGTCTCGGGATTCCCCTGCCCCACCGTCTTGGTGGTATAGGTATGAAGTTTGAAAACCACCTTCCCATCCAGTTCCGCGAAAATATAGCTGCCCTCATAATCATAGTTTTCTTCCAGGACGTAATCCCCCGTTTCCCCGCGGCTCGGTGGCCGCGTGACTTTGACCAGGCGCCCCTGGCCGTCGTATTCATAAGAGGTGGTATGGCCCAAATGGTCCTGGCTGGTCAAGATATTGCCCCAAATGTATTCGTAGGTGTTGTGGGTCGCATTGGCCCTGGCTGCGCCACCTTCGGTGTAGTGTTCCGTAATGGTGGTGGCAAAGGCCCCATATCCCTCGCTGTAGTCAAAGGTCTTCTCGGTCACTTTGTTATCGCCGCGCTTTAGTCTCAGGGCGGTGAGGTTGCCCGGGTACCGGACGTCTTCGTAAAGATACTCGGATATCTCTCCCTTGGTGTTCCTGCCCTGTATCTTCCGGCCCAGGCTGTCATAGGTGGTAGCCTCTATCAGGACCTTGCCCGGCGATTGGTAGAATCTCTTGGAGGAGAGAAACTTGTATTCCGCATCATACGAGTAATAGATGGTATGCTGCTCTTTCAGCGCGGCATTGTTGTATTGTTCCGGGCTGAGAGCCCTGGTCTCCGCCGCCACGCCTCCCCAGTCATTGTATGTGTAGCCCTTGTACAGGACCCTCGTCCCCCCAGCGTCGGTCGTCTCCAGTCTTACCTTGGTGGGCAGTTCAGGAAAATTGGCATCATACGCTTCATTGATGGTGCTTTCTTTTTCTCCGGCAGAGTTGATCCTCTCTTTTTTGTATTCGTATTTTCCCTGGAAGGTGGTATTAACGGTCAGGCCGTTGGTTTGCTGCATGGTGGTGGTAAAGTTATAACTGGGGTTTTCAAACAGGGTGTACGGCCCCGGGTAGCCCGTCTCGTTGTCGTAATCGGCGCTGTTGTATGTGCCGCTGTACGTGTAGGTCTGTTTATAGCCCCGGGCGGCGGTATAGCCCGTCTCCGTTTCCTGCTGCTCGTAGCGGCTGGTGATCCGGTGGGTCTCGTAAAATCCGTGTTCCCCCAGGTGTTTGGTGGTCAGCCCGTATTCATAGGTCACTCTGGAATTCCTCAAGGTCATCTGGTTTAGCAACGGCCGCTTGGTGTTCTGGCAGCTGCCGCCGGCAGTTTTGCTGGTATATGAGAATTTTTCGTCTTCTTCAATGTAGTTGTATTGGGTGTCTTTATCTCCATTGTCCACCATGTGGAGGGTGGGGTATCTCCTTTGTTCGCTCCAGGTGGGCCAGTTGTAGTTGACCAGCCATTTGCCGCGAGTGTAGGTTATGGTGTAGGTGTGCTCTTGGGCCGGGTCGGTTGCGGTGATGGTGATGCTTCCAGCATCCGCTGTGTTTTCTTCATACAGGGTATCGGTGTAGGTGAAGTATATTTTTCTTCCGATGCTGTCAGTGATCTCGGAAATGAGCGGCCAGGCCCGGTCAAACCGCACTTTGTCCAGGTAAGCCGTGCCCACGGCATTGTTGTGGTTAAACTCGAGCTTGATAAACCTGGTATCGGCGGATGTGGTAAAGTATTGTTCGCACAACTCCCAGTTGCCGCTTGCGGTGGCAGTATTAAGGGCTCCGGTGGAGATTTGGTTGTATGCGGCGTCGTATTCCCGGTATCTCAGACCGCTGGCGCCCTGTATCAGCTGGTTTTGAATATATCCGCCCAGGTAATATTTGGTGTTGGGAAGAACAGGCAGATAGGCCGAATAGGTGCTGTTGCTGACCGCGGAGGTGCTGTGAAATTTCAAAGAGGTGGTATCGTCCTTGCCGATGGTCTGGCTGTAGCTGTAGTTGCCGGTGGTTCCCCACATCCCCTCGGCCTCCGCGTATTCAAAGTCGTTATTGGGAGCATGGTTGGTGACCGGCTGTTCCGTATGCTTGAAGACTATCTCGTTGCCAAAGCGGTCTTTGATCCCCAACAGTCTGCCGTCCGCGGCAAAGTACCGCCTGGTCTTGTCGGAGGTGGTCAATGAGTATTGCGAGGTTGCTTCACCGTTGGTATAGGTGGTGTCGGTATCAAATTTTACGTCTCTTTTATGGTAGTCTTCCAGGTTGCTGTCGGTGGGGTCGGCAGTGAACTGGACATGGTATGTGGGTCCGGCGCCCGTATGGTAGTAAAGCTCAACCTCGCCTTCGTCTTCTTCCACCTGCACTGAAGGCAAATTCAACGCCCAGCCGGTGCCCAAACCGTATCTGTTGAGGTAGTATGTGGAGTAGTCGCTGTAAGAGGTGGTAAGGTCACCGGCAATCTTCCGGTCACCGAACAGGGATTGGTTGCTCTGGTAAATCCGCCCGATTTCCAAGTCCAGCCCGTTTCTGCCCGGCAGGTGAATATCGGTTTGTTTCAGTGTCAGGTCACCAGTCTGCAGGGAGATCACTTCCTGCAGGCCTTCCCAGGCCGAGTATTTGGATTCATTTATCCCGTTGACAACGGAGGGACCCACCAGGTTGTTGTACCAGGCTTTGTCGCCGCTGCCGGCAGTGTATAGCTGCAGAAATCCCCCCTCTTCTCCAGGCAGGAATGGTTCCTGCTCAATATATGGTACCTCGATAGTGTTTTCAGGATAGATCCCGGCCAGGGCATTGCCGGCATTGATCTTGTTGCCGCCCTCCACTTTTTCCAACAGGGTGGAGAGATGGTCGCTGGTTCGGATGATCTCATTTTTAAGCTGTGCATAGTCACGGCCTGGATTCTTGCTTAGAAGCAGCGCCGCTTCTCCGGAGACAAAAGCTGCCGCCAGGGAGGTGCCGCTGCAGTTGGCATAAGCATTGCCCGGTGCCGTGCTGATGACCTCTTCGCCGGGAGCGGCCACGTCCACAGAGCTTTGGCCATAGTTGGAGAAATTGCAAAGATTCCCGCTTTTATTTATAGCTGCTACTGATATGACATTAGGAATGGCAAACGACGCAGGGGAAATCCCTTCGCTGTCAATATCCTTGGCGCTGTTGCCGGCGGCGCAAACAAAAAGCATGGCTTTATCGGCCATGGCTTCTTTAAGCGCCTGGTTACCCCCGCTCATCCCCCAGCTGCAGTTGACGATCTTGGCTCCCATCCTTTGCGCGTATTCGATGGCTTCAATGATGTCGCTGGTGTAAGCCGTTCCGTCGGTAAATGCTGTTAAAGGCATGATTTTTACCGCCGGCGCCGACCCGGCTATGCCTGTCCCGTTGTCCTTGACCCCGGCGATGACCCCCGCCACACTTGTCCCGTGCAGTTCCCCGGAGATGGTGTTGTTATCCTGAGAAAAGTTCCAGCCGTTTGAATCATCGATATAGCCGTTGCCGTCATCGTCCAGGCCGTTATCCGGAATCTCCCCGCTATTTTGCCATATGTTGGCCCTTAGGTCTTCATGGGTAAAATCAACCCCCGAGTCAATGATGGCAACCACCGTGTTTTCTCCCTGAGCGCCGTACCAGGCCGGGACAAAATTGGCATCGATACTAAAGTCGCTCTCGGGAAGAGGTTCATTGTTTTTCAGGCCCCATTGGAGGTCGAAATATGTATCGTTCGAGGCCAGGTTTATTCTGTAGTCGGGCTGAATGTAGGCAATATCGGCGTGAGCGTTATTCTTAACAATATCGAAGATAAACTGGCCGACGGGGATGGCTTGGTTGATCTCAACTCTAACGAAGCTGCTATGTGGACCTCTTCCCTGTTTTTTTAGCCGGCCGCCTAATGCGGCGCTTATTTCGAATCCTTGCCTGCCTTCCTTGTATTTGATGATGTACCGGTCTGTTTTATGCCCTAACGTAGCATCCCTGGCTAAAAGCTTGTTGACCGAATATTTTAAGCTGTTGAGTTTTTGTTCATGAGGCTTTTCTTTTTGTTCTATTGGGGAAGGCTGCTGTTCTTCAGCCGCTCGAGTCTCGTCTTCAGTCGTGACACTACTGTCATCAGCCGGCGGTTCTTGGGAAACATTTTGCTCTTCGTTTGTTTTATTGTTTTCGTTATTTTCTTTAATATTCACATCGGTTTGTTCCGTATCTTTCAGGGACGCTTCATTTTCCGCTTGTGCTTCCGGTGTTTCCTGAAATTCGGGTTCTTGTCCGGAATTCAAATAATCAAGTATCAGTGCGTCAAGACAGAAATCTTCTTCAGCAGTGTTTGTTCGGGCTGTTGCCGCGGGAGGCACAACCGGCAAATTGGCCCTACCAGCTTTTTTCTCGCCGGATAGTATATTGTCAATATCCCGGGCCTCTTCCCCAAGAAGGTCGAGTCGTCCCATCTTTTTTAGGGTGTTGTAGTAGACGGAGTTGCCGTAAAGAAAATTGCCCGCGTTGCCCCCGCTTAAGTTGATTTCGCTGACCTGAAGGGACGGTGGCTGTGAGGCCGCTTCGCCTTTTTTCTTAAGTTCGCTTATTTTCATGGGTGTTTTGTCTTTATTGTTTTTGCCGGGCTTTAGTGTATTGATTATTGGCCCGGCTTTTATGTCCCGACCCATCACCGGCGCCGGCGTCATGCTGATCAGGAATGCTGTCAGCACGATGTGTGTTATTCTCTTCTTCAAAACCGTATATTTCTCCCTTCTGTTACTAATGTCCACAGTGTATGCCATGGTTGTGCCAAAATCGCGAAATTGAAAGGAAGCATAGCCATTGAGTTTATTCATAATAGTGGCGCAAAATTATTATACAGTTTATTTATCATAAATATTGTTGATTTGTGTCGAAATTAATATAAATTTTAAATTAATATTTTTTGTCAAATTTAGATTGTCATTAATAATAAACGACCTCCAAACAAATTGAGGACATTTGCCTGGCCCTGCCTGCATCTGGTATATTTGTGGATAAGAACACCACGCTTTATCATTGCGGAGGTGACAGGTTTTGTTTAAAAACAGAAAGGAGGCTGGATTGCGCCTGGCCTCCAAGGTTGCAGAGCTGAAACTGGAAAACCCCGTGGTGATAGGCATCCCGCGGGGAGGGGTGGAAGTGGCCGCTCCAATTGCCAAAAAAATCGGAGCGCCGCTGTATGTGATCCTGCCCAGGAAAATCGGCGCTCCCCATAACCCGGAGTTTGCCGTCGGCGCCCTGGCCCCTGACCATACGGCGGTCTTCGACGAAAAAACGCTTGATATGCTTGGCCTGACCCCGGCTGCTTTGCAGCCAGTAATCGAAAGGGAAAAAGAAGAGATCAAAAGAAGGCTGGCCCTTTACGGGAAATGGGGAGTTCTTCCTGACCTGGCGGGCCGCGACGTTGTCCTGGTGGATGACGGCATCGCCACCGGTCAAACCGTCAAAGCCGCACTCTCCTCTTTGCAAAAGAAAACGGACAACCCGATCACTCTCGCTGTACCGGTGTTGCCCGAAGATGAGGTGCCCGCCTTTACTAAACTGGCCGGCCGGTTGGTTTTCCTGGAAGCTCCCCCCTATTTCCGGGCAGTAGGGCAGTTTTACCTTGATTTCTCCGACCTGCCTCACGAGGCCTTGCTCTCGCTACTTGAAGAAACAAACCCTGCCAAAAACGGGTGAAAATAAACGGCCGGTTAGGGACTTACAACTCGCGCTTGTCGATAACCCGTTTGGCTTTGCCCTCGCTGCGCGGGATGGTGCGCGGCTCCACCAGCTTGATGCGCGCCGCAATCCCCAGGACACTGCTGATGCGTGCGCGCAGCCGGTTTTCAATGTCCTCCAGGTCCTTAACCTTGTCATTAAACATCTGCGCGGAAACCTCCACCCAGATCTCCAGGTCGTCCATGACGTTTTTTCGATCAACCACCAGAAGATAATGCGGCTCGGTTTCCCCGAATTCCAGCAGCACGCTTTCCACCTGAGAGGGGAACACATTTACTCCGCGGATGATCAGCATGTCGTCGCTGCGGCCCGTTACCCGGCACATCCTCACATGGGTCCGCCCGCAGTCGCATTTTTCCGGCTTGAGATAAGTGATGTCCCTGGTCCTGTAACGGATGATCGGAAAAGCCTCCTTGGTTATGGAGGTAAGAACAAGTTCGCCCTGTTGCCCGAAGGGGAGGGGCTCTTTCGTTTCGGGGTCAATGATTTCAGCAATGAAATGGTCTTCAAAAATGTGCATCCCCTGCTGGGCCTCGCACTCCATCGCCACTCCCGGCCCTAGCACTTCGCTGAGCCCGTAAATGTCCAGGGCCTTAATGGCCAGCTTGGCTTCCAGCTGCTGCCGCATGCGCTCCGACCACGGTTCAGCGCCGAAGACCCCCGCCTTGAGAGGAAGTCTACGGAAATCGGTCCCTTGGTTCTGTCCCTCTTCGGCCAGCAACAAGGCGTACGAGGGAGTGCAGCACAAAATGGTGGTGCCGAAATCCTGCATCAGCATGAGCTGGCGGGCCGTGTTGCCGCCGGAGACCGGCACCACCGTGGCGCCGAGCAGTTCAGCCCCATAGTGGAGCCCCAGCCCCCCGGTAAACAGGCCATAGCCATAGGCATTCTGGACAATGTCGCCCTTTGTACCCCCGGCCATGGTCAAGGCCCTGGCTATCAGGTTGGCCCAGGTGTTGATGTCATTCCTGGTGTATCCAACCACCGTCGGCTTGCCGGTAGTGCCTGACGAAGCGTGTACCCTGACCACCTCTTCCAGCGGTACGGCAAACAGGCCGAAAGGATAGTTGTCCCTCAGGTCTGTTTTCTCAGTGAACGGAAGCTTCGTTAAATCTTCCAGCGAGCGGATGTCGCCAGGCTCAATTCCCTTTTCTTGAAAAGTCCGGCGGTAGAACAGGACATTCCGGTAAACCCTCTCTACCGTGGCCCGCAGCCTCTGCCCCTGAAGTTCAGCCAGCCTGTCGCGCGGCATGGTTTCGTATTTTGGTTCCCAGTACATAAAAAAGCCCTCTCCTTTCCTAAATGCTTCTTTCTCTTGGGAATTATCAAAACGTAACAGCACATGATAAAACAAAAAACTTTTCATCCCGGCACAGGGACGAAAAGCCATTCGCGGTACCACCCTCATTGGTCCAAACCGGACCCGCTCTATTGCGGGCAGGCAAGCGCCGCTTGCCAAATACCCGTTTCCGTGATAACGGCGGAAGTCCCGGCCGGGTCTACTTGCCCTGCAGGTTTCAACCCGGCGGCTCCGGGGGGAACATCAACGGCCTGGCCTTGAAGGCGCTTCCAGTCTGCGACGCCTCCTCCCTGCAAAGCAGCGCCGTCCACTTTCCCCTTCATTGCCTTTTAGCATATGACATTAAAGTAATTCTACCAGCACCACGGGAAAAGATCAATAAGTTTTAATATTCATTAAGATTCCAACCCGTATTTGATTATTTTGCTGTACAAGGTATTTCTGGAAACGCCCAGCATTTTTGCCGCCTTGCTGATGTTTCCCCGGCAGTGCGCCAGTCCCGCGGCAATGGCATCCTTTTCCGCCTGCTCAAGCGACACTAGCTGGGATGAATAATTGGTCCCCTTGTTTTTGGTCTGCAGGTTCTTGGGCAGGTGATGCGGCATGAGCACGCTGCCTTCGGCAAAAGCGACCGCCCTTTCCAAAGTATTTTCCAGCTCCCGGACGTTACCCGGCCAACTATAATTCATCAGCATTTCCATGGCCTCGGCGTCAATCGTGTATTTGACGTTGTGGCGCTTAGAAAACTCATTTAAGAAGTGGGCTACAAGTTCCGGAATGTCGCTTTTGCGGTGTGACAGCAACGGCAGGTGGACCGTCAGGACATTCAGCCGCCAGTACAGGTCTTTTCGGAAGGTTTCTTCCGACATTTCCCGGTGAAGGTCCTTGTTGGTGGCCGCAATAACCCTGATATCCACCGCTATGGTTTTGTTTCCTCCGACCCGAGTGACTTCTCTCTCTTGCAGAACCCTGAGGAGTTTGACCTGCATGTCAAGGGGCATTTCGGCTATTTCGTCCAGGAAGATTGTTCCTCCCGTAGCCATTTCAAACTTGCCAGGCCTCCCGTCATGTTTGGCTCCGGTAAAAGCTCCTCCTTCGTAACCGAACAATTCGCTCTCGATCAATTCGCGGGGGATCGCTCCGCAGTTTATGGCTACAAACGGCCCCCTGGCCCTCGGACTGGCATTGTGTATCGCCTGGGCGAACAGCTCTTTGCCCGTCCCGCTTTCCCCGATGATCAATACATTGGACATGCTCTTGGCGGCGATGCGGGCCAGGCGCTTGGCCTCAATAATTTCTCTGCTGGAGCCAATGATGTTGTCAAAGGTGAACCGGGCCTGGGCGCCAACCATATGGTTTACCAGGTGCTTTACCTGCTTGATCTCGCGAAATACGTCAACCACGCCGTCCACACGGCCGTCTTCTCCTCTGATCGGAAGGGCGCTTTTCAGGAAATGCATCCGTCCCCTCCTGGAATTGATAATAAACTCCCGGTCTATATACCCTTCACCTGTTTGCAGGACATCAAGGATAACCGGCCGGAAATCAACCACTTCGGTAATGTGCTTGCCGATCGCTTCTCCGGGATCGACGAGCAGTATTTTTCCCGCGTTCCTGTTCATGCAGGTAATGTACCCTTCACGGTCGACTGCCAGGATGCCTTCGGAAACCGCTTCAATCACCGCCTGGTAGTATTTATTTCTAACCTTCAGCTTCTCCGACGTTTCCAGAACCTGCAGCTGGTTCCTTATGGCCAGCTCAGCGGCGACCAGCAAGCCAAGCGTCTGGGAATTGACCTTATCCGGATCGCCCATGATGCTCAGCACTGCCGCCATGTTCCCCCGCGGGTCCCTGATCGGCACGGCGGAACTGGTCCATTTCTTTTGTACCAAGCAATAATGTTCATCGCCTTTTACCTGGACGGCCTTGCCCTCGGCTAGAACCACGCCCGCCGCGGTTGTGCCGACGCTTTTTTCGCTCCAGTTCGACCCGACTTTAAAATTGGTGCTTATCCGCAGTTCTTCAAGGTCTCCCTTGTCCCCTAAAATGTATAAAATATTAGCCTTTTCATCACATAAAAATACAACAATCCCTGAACCTTTTACTATTTTATAAATATTTTTAATATAAGGAATGGCCGTATCAATTATTAAACTCCTTTCTTCAAGCCTGGCATACAGTTCCTCCCGGTTCAGGCTGCCTGGCGATTCCCCTCCCAGAGGATTAACGCCAAGCACTTTGCACCGTTGCCAGGACGCCAGAATGCAGGGCCTGATTTTTTGCGGTTCTTTCCCGTTCCGGATGAAATTTTCCCATTCCCGGAACGTCTCAGTTTTATCGCTTATCAAAGATATATTTACAGACACCTCAATAACTCCCTCTCAATAAATCTATCTGCCCTCAGGAAAATGTTATGCAGTTATTACTATACTTCTCTATAAATTTACAATTTCCTGCTACTATTTACATGTTTATGAAATTAAATGTTTATTTTTCCATTTCATCGGCGATATCAGCAAGGCCAATGGCAGCCAATTTTTCCCTGGTAGGGATTGAGGTGGCCACATCCCAACCGCGGTATTCGTAATACTCGTCCAGCAATTTGTCTAAAAAGTCCCGGGCTTTCATGCCCTCGCCCGGCCCGGACTGGATGGGTTCGTCCATCCATCGCAAGCAAAGAACATCATCCTCTCGACGCAATCCCATTCGAACATTAAAAGCCTTTTCCAGATTGAAGGCCCGTTCGGCAGCCAGCAGCAGCCCGCTTTCCGTCATCTCCAGGCCGGTGACCGCCGCATAAGCCTCCGCCAGCATATCCAGCGGGTATATGGCCGAGGATGCCCTGAACATGCATATCCCCAAACAATTGAACACCGAGATGTAGTTTTCAGCAGCAGCAGCGGCCTTGCCCTTCAGATCGGGGACATGCCTTATACCGGCGTCCCTTTGGCCAAACCACCGCAAGGATACGTCCTCTCGCCCTGTTTTATCAATAAAATTGAACCCCTTCATCACGTCGCACCCGCGGGTATTGGTAGCGGCCATCACGCACCATATCGGGAACGGCCTCACTTCTTCCGGCACCACCATTCCTCCCTTGCCGGCCATTGAATACCGCTTCGCGTCGATGCCCGCCCTTGCTTCGATCGATTCGCACAATTTTCCCGTACTGTGAGAGCACATCCGCCCCAAGGTGTTTTCCTGCCAGGCAATCGCTTTGACAATTCTCATCACCGTTTCGGCGTTGCCCCACTCCAGCGCCAGTTCCTCGCCGAACCACTCTTTGACCTGCTGATCATTGATAAGGTCCCGCTGCCGCAGTTCCATCAACAACGGAACGATTCCGCCGATTTCTTCATAGTCCATCCCGTATTTGTTGCACAGGTCACCCAAAAAGAGAATGGCCGGGTAATCATGGATGTCGCAAGCCATACCGAAGGAACCCACGGTGATGTACTCCGGGCTGTATCCTTTAAAACCGGCTATCTTCCGGGCGAAGAGGGTTTCGTGTCCCTTGACCTCACAGGTCGAACCGCAGCCGAACGTGCAGCCCGGCGAACACGAAATGTCGCGGAGCTTCAGGTTTTCTATGTACCAGTCGGCGCTTATCTTGGCGATATTCTCATCGGCGGTCTGCGTGAACTGGTTGTTGCGGAAGGCGTTGCCGTTGATTGTATTGTAATAGGCTACGCCCATGGTGGAACCGATTTTTTTCCACCGGTCGATGCCCGGGCTGCCGTTTATGACTTGATATATCTTTTCGGCCGCCTCCAAGACCGCGCGCCGGTCATAGACTCTGATGCCCTTGCCGCCCAAAGCCACTATAGCTTTAAGGTTTTTGCTTCCGGCGACGCATCCGCCACCGGCGCGGGCGGCGGCCCGGTGATGCGTCACAATCAGGGAAGCGTACCTTACGCCGTTTTCTCCGGCCGGCCCGATGCACACAATACCTGCCTCTTCCGGAATCCCGCCAGCATATAATGCCTCGACGGTCTCATCCGTTGTCAGCCCCCACAAACGGCCTGCATCCCTGACCTCAATCCTGTCATTTTCAATATAGATATAGACCGGCCGGGAGGCCCTCCCCGTGATCACCAGGTGGTCGATGCCCGACCACCTAAGTTGCGCCCCGAACGTCCCTCCGCTGGTCGCATCCCCGAAAAAACCCGTCAGCGGAGACTTGAAGGTGAACTTTGTTTTGGTGCCGAAACAGGTTGCCGTCCCTCCCAAAGGCCCGACTCCGGCAATCAGGACGTTCTCCTCGCTCATGGGGTCCACCCGCGGATCGACCTGTAAAAAATGCTCCCACAACAACCAGTCGTTTATGCCCATCCCCCCGATGAATTTTTTCACCAGGGCGGGCGGTACCGGCTCTCTAATTATTGCGCCGGAACTCAAATCAATCCTGACTATATCGCCATACCCGAACATCAACATCTACCCTGCCTTTTATGCCTGTTTGCCATCATCTGCAACTCTCAACCATAGTTTTCAATTGTAATTGAGGGCCTGTTCGCCCTCCTGGTTGTCCATCAGCGGGCTGCTCCTTTTGGGCCGTTGGGAGCAAAGTCTCACACAGACCGGCTTCCCGCCGCACAGGTCGCACTTCAACACCTCGCCGTTCCCGGCGATATAGATGGCCTGAAATGGGCAAGCCTTGACGCATTGATAACATTTGACGCATTTTTCCCGGTGGTGTTCAACCGCCCCGGTTTCCCGGTTAAGGGCCAGCGCCCCGGCAGAACAGGCCTCAAGACACTTCGGACGTGTACAATTGCGGCAAACATTGGGGCTATAGGTGTTCGCCTGCCGGTCGTAAACAACCCTGATCCGGGCCAGCGACGGGTTGAATTGCCCTTCATGGTACAATGAGCACGACAACTCGCACTGCCGGCAACCTATACACAAATTGTCCTTGATGGTCAGCTTTTTTCTAGTCATGGCCACATTTCCCTGCCTTGCTTGCCTTGTTATACCTTTTTACCCACCCTGAAAATATTGTTTTCATCCTTCCTTCCGGAGGTGCCGCAGTCGGCATGATGGGCTTATTTGTTTTGTTATCCTTATACTTGATGCCCTCTTCCCCGCAAAAAGTCCAGCATCCCCTCAAATTCGGCGATGCTTAGCTGCTGCTTGCTGTCAGACAGCGCAAGCTCCGGGCAGGGATGCACTTCCACCATCAGGCCATCCGCCCCTGCCGACAGAGCAGCCGAAGCCATATGTTCGACGATGTCTTTTCGTCCCAGGGAGTGGCTTAGATCCACCACAATCGGCAAGCTGGTCTCCTTTTTGATGATCGGTATCGATGAAAGGTCCAGTGTGTTCCGGGTTTTTGTCTCAAACGTCCGGATGCCGCGCTCGCACATGATGACCTTTTTGTTGCCGCGCAAAACAATATACTCCGCCGCATACAAAAATTCTTGGATCGTCGCGGTCAGGCCGCGTTTCAGCAAAACCGGGCAATTGCTCTGCCCTACTTCTTTCAGCAGCTCATAGTTGTACATGTTCCTTGCCCCAATCTGCAACACATCCGCGTATTCGGCGACAAGATCGACATCTCGGGTGTCCACCACCTCCGTCACCGTATAGAGGCCATATCGCTTGGCCACATCATGGAGTATTTTCAGGCCTTCCGCCCTCAACCCCTGGAAATCGTAGGGCGATGTCCTGGGCTTGTAGGCCCCCCCTCGCAAAAAGCTGATGCCTTTCTCTTTAAGCACACCGGCGACCGTTTCCAGGTATTCCGGCTTTTCCACGGCGCAAGGACCGGCAATTATTATCGGCCCATTGCCGTCCAAATTGAACATCTCCTGGACGCTGTCGAACTTTTCCGGCGAGCCGTTGCTGATCAGCAGCTTCCGTTCACGGCTCATGCCCATGTACTTGAGGGAAGCGGTAAAGATATTGTTGAATATTTCCTTGACCAGCTCATTGTTCAACGGCCCCCGGTTGTTCTTCAGGATGTGTTCGGTCATCTCCGCTTCGCGCTCCGGATCAAAGTACTCCATGCCTTGCTGGTCTTTGAGGTCCGCGATTTCTTTTAGCAGGCTCGTTCTCTTGTTAAGCAGCGCCAGAATAGATAAATTTATGCNGTCTATTTCTTCCCGCAAGGCTTTCAATTCNTTGGCCATAAAACTTTACCTCCGTTCATTGAGTTGTCTATCTCAGAGTTGTCTATCTCAGCAATTCGCGGGCTATGATGTTCTTTTGGATCTGGTTGGTGCCTTCATAAATCTGCGTTATTTTGGCATCCCTCATCCTTTTTTCGACAGGATATTCTTTCAAGTACCCGTAACCGCCCAGGATCTGCACCGCATCAACCGTGACCCTCATCGCCACGTCCGAGGCCACCACCTTGGCCATCGCCGCCTCCTTGGAGATGTTGTCCGCCCCGCTGTCGATGTGCCGGCAGGTCTGGTACAGCAGGCAGCGGGCAGCCTCGATCTGCATGGCCATGTCCGCCAGCATGTGTTGAACGGCCTGAAAAGAGAAGATCGGCTGCCCGAACTGTTTTCTCTCTTTTGAATACTTGAGGGCTTCATCAAAAGCGCCCTGGGCAATGCCCACCGCCTGCGCGGCAATCCCCGGCCGTGTCCTGTCCAGGGTCCTCATGGCGATTATGAACCCCATCCCTTCCGCGCCAAGCAGGTTTTCTTTAGGCACCCGGCAGTGGTCAAAGATCAATCCCCTGGTGGTGGAGGCCCTTACGCCCAGTTTGTCCTCCTTTTTGCCGAACGAAAAACCCGGTGTGTCTTTTTCTACGATAAAGGCCGAAAGACCCATCGCCCCCTTGCTCCTGTCAGTAGAAGCGAAAACGACATAGACATCCGCTTCGCCGGCATTGGTGATCATCTGCTTTGTCCCGCTGATCACGTAATGCTGGCCATCCAAAACCGCCCTGGTTTCCGTGCCGGCGATATCGCTGCCGGCGTTGGCCTCAGTCAGTCCAAAGGCGGCCAGTTTCTCACCCGACGCCAGCGCCGGTAGGTATTTCTCTTTTTGCTCCGGGCTGCCGAAAAGGATGATGGGGATAGTCCCTACCGCGCTGCCGTTGTAAATTAGGGCAATTCCCCCGCAGGCCTTGCTCAGTTCTTCAACCACCAGCGCCAGTTCAAAAATACCTCCTCCCAGGCCGCCATATTTTTCATCGATATATACCCCGCACAAATCGGAAGCGGCAATCGCCTTGACAGCTTCGTGCGGGAACCTTTCTTCCTCGTCGCACTTCGCGGCGATCGGCGCTATTATTTCCCGGGCAATCCTGCCCGCGATCTTTTTTATCATTTGCTGGTCTTCTGTTAACAAATACTCCATGGTCTCATCCTCCAGTCTATGGCATTGGTCCGGCCGCATCAATCGCGGCAGCCATCAAGAGCCTTGGTCATTTCCGGGATGATTTCAAACAGGTCTCCAATGATCCCGTATTTGGCATAATTAAAAATCGGGGCATGAGGGTCCCTGTTTACAGCCACTATCACCTTGCTGCCGCGGATGCCGGCAATATGCTGGACAGCACCCGAGATGCCCAGGGCGATATACAGCCTGGGCGACACGTTTTTGCCGGTCTGCCCGATCTGGATGCCTTGCGGGGCCAGGCCGGAATCAACGATGGCGCGGGTAGCACCAACTGCCCCTTCCATTTTACGTGCCAGATCAGCCAGCATCTTAAACCCCTCGGGAGATTTTATCCCCCGCCCGCCGGAAACGATCACCTCCGCCTCCGTCACGTCCTCCTGCCCTGACTCCTGGGATCGGACGGCGATCAATCTGCCCGGCGGCTCGTGGTCCGGTGCATATTCTGTCACTTCCAGGACGGGTGCTCCCCTGCCTGCGCTACTCCCTGTCTGCCAGCCAGACGATCGGGGAGCCAGGGTGACGATATAGGGCGGTCCCCCGGTAAAACTGAACTTGGCGTGGGCTTGTCCGTATAAAACCGGCTTGACCGCCTTCAACCTGCCGTCTTCAACCAACACCCTCAGGCAGTCTGAAACCATAGGAACCCCGAACAAGGCCGAAACCCTGGGGAAAAGGTCTCTTCCGAGGAGCGAACCGCTGCCCATGATCAGCCGCGGGCCTAAGCTCCTGGCTGCAGCGAAGAAGGCCGGGGCGAAAACATGAACGTCATAGCTTTTAAACAACGCCGACTTCAGAAAGTGCACTCGGCTGAGACCGCAGCCGGATATTTCCGCGACACTGTCCGGCGGTTTTTCCCCCATGACAATGGCCTCCGTCTCCAGTCCCAGCTGGTCGGCCAGCTCATTGGCAGCAGCGATCAGCCCGCGGGCACTTTTTTTGAAACCTCCGCCTTGATGCATCTCCAAAAAGACAACAATCCTGTTATTCATAACCTGCTCCTTGAATCAAAGTACTTTTTCCTCTTCGCGCAAAATCCTCACCAGCTCCGCCGCGGCAGTTCCGGGGTCGCCTTCGACAAACCGGCAATCGCCATTTTCCTCAACCGGCCGCATTTCTTCTATTTCCAGCCCGAACAGCACCTCTGCCGGGACAGCCAGCTCCTCCAGCCCAATTCTCCGGACCTCTTTTTTCCTGGCGGAGATGATGCCTTTCAGCGATGGATAACGCGGTTCGTTAATCCCCCTGGTCACCCCGACCACGCAGGGCAGCCCTGCCCGAACAACCTCAATGTTGCCTTTTTCGGCCAACCTTTCGGCAATCACTTCGTTTTCTTCCACCTGCAGCCTGATGGTGTCTATCGCCTGCGGCCATCCCAGCAGGCCGGCCAGCATGCCCCCAACCTGATGCGATGAATTGTCCACGGATTGCTTCCCCATCAACACGAGGTTTATCTTTTCCCTTAAAACAAGCTCCCTGAGGATGTTCGCGATCCCAAAGCCGTTGATATACCTGCCATTTCCATTCACAACCTGCACCGCACGATCAGCCCCAAGGGCCAGGGCGGAATAAACTACCTCCTCCATCCGGCCATCCCCGACGGTGACGGCAATGATTTCGGCTTCGCCTCGCTTGCTTTTGATCCTTAGGGCTTCTTCCAGGGCATATTCGTCAAAAGCGTTCATTACGTACTTGCCGGCTGCGTTCACCTCAGCCGCGGTTTCCGGCACGCCTTTTATGCACACACCAATCCTCATGTTTCCAAACCCCAATTCATACCGATATCTTTGTTTTGTTCCGCGCATTGACCAGGGCCAAAACCCGGTTCATCTCGTTATGGACGATCATGTATCCCTCATCAAACCCCATGCCCGGTTTGGCCATGCACAGGTCGGCCCCACAGGCCAGGGCTATATTGGTGCAAACAACCGCCGACCTGTCGGTGCCGTTGCAGGTACCCCCGCAGTACGCCCCAACCCCTTTTTTCTTGCAATAAAGTATGGCCTTGGCCAGGTTATTCACCCCGCCCAGGTCGGGCGGCTTGATGTGGATCATATCCGCCGCTTCCCCGTCGACAAACTGTTTAATGTCCTCCCAGGTATTGCACCACTCGTCAACCACAATCTCCACCATGCCCCTCCTGGACTTCAACGCATGGCGCAGCTCCTGGTAAATCCGAAGTTGAGCCGTCTTGCCATCCATGTCCGCCGGTCCTTCTACCCGCAGCCTGAAAGGCAAAGCTGCCATGGCCAAATCCTCAAGATAATCGGCCATCCTTTCCACATCATGGTTAAAGGCCAAACCGATCGTTCCGTAGGTGTCGATATGGATGACCGGGCTATAGGCCTCATCCTCTCTCAGGAGGAGGACCCGGTCCCGCACCCAACCGACGTATTCCTTGAGTATTTCGCCCCTGAATCCCAGTTTTTCGGCCACATTGTTAATCAACCCGTGCGGCAGAGCATCCACGCCCTTGAGGATCATTTTGTCCGCGCCGGCATACCGGTCATCTCCCGATTGCCCGAGAACAGGCACTCTCTTCATTTCTCCGGCGATCCGATATTCATCCTGTATCACTTCAGCCATCGTAATCCTTCTGGCCTTCGCCACGGCATCGAGCAGGGCCTGGGAAACCCCGTACCGCACGGCAGCATGCAGCCTTTTACCTCCTGCTGCCAGCGCATCGATTTCCCCGGCCAGCCCTCGAAAGCTGCCAAGCTCTCTCCCCCTCAGCAACGGGGCGACAACCCGTTCAATAACCGGCAGGAAGTCTTTCGCCCAAAAAAGCGGTTCTCGTCCCCCGGTGCCGGAATACTGTACGGAGACACAATCCCCGAAGGCCACCTGCCCGTCCTCCAGCACAAGCATGACGGAGATGGACTCGCCCGGCTGCCTGATCCTTGCAAATCCCGCGGTAAGCGGGCGGCCGACATAGTTGAACCCGTCCCGCACCGCTCCCCCTCTTATTGCCAGCAGATCATCGTAATAATACCCGGTCCGGCCAGCGGAGCAGACCACATCCGCTATCTTCATTCGCTCCCCTCCTACCCCCAATCTCTGATCAATCCTGCAGCATTTCCAGCAAAGCGGCATTCCAGCTGGTTCCCCAGCCGAGGCCATAAGCGATCATCAACTCGCCTTTGCTTACCAGTTTCTGCCCGGTTATGTCCGTTAAGTTCCTGATTGTGTCTACATCGCCGGTGTGGGCTCCTCTGGATATATTTTCCAGATATACTTTCCGGATATCGATCCCCAGCAGGGAGGCATAAATTTCGTATCCGCCGTAAGTCGTGTTTTGAGGACAAATCACCTTGATCGCCTCAAAGTCGAGATTGTTCCTTCTCAGCAGCTCCTTCATCGTTTCGGCGCCGTCAGCTATGTAATTGACCAGCTCACGGTAATTGCCCCTCTTGGTGAAATTTTCAATGGTAAAACTGTAGCTGCCGGTGGTCCTTGACAGGTAATCCCTGATCAGCAGTTTCCGGGGTTCCCTTTCCATATACAGCACGCCGGCTGCGTCGCTGATCAGTGTCACCTGGACGTTGCGCCTTTCCAGGTCTTTGATCAGGCTGGAAGACAGGATGAGTGCCGAGCGGTACTTCCCCGTCCTGATCAGGGATTCGGCCACATGGATGGAAGTAAGGGATGCCCCGCAGGTCTGGTCCACGTTAAAGGTGATGACGTCCCGTTTTAGGTCGAACTTCTTGTGGACATAATACGGGACGTTCACGGAGCAAACATGGATGGGCACGCCTTTGGTGTAAATCAGGACATCTATGTCTTGCGGCCTGACTCCGGAATCATTAAAGAACTTCTCCACCAGTCCTTCAAACATCTCGACCTCTTGTTTTTCCTCTTCCACGTACACACCGGTGATCTTTTTCTGCTTGTAAAACGACTCGCAGAAACTTTCCATGTCGCTGTACCCTTCGGGAAGGGAAAAGTTTTTTAGACTGTTGAAGAACTCATTCACCGTCAGGTATTTTTTCGGCAGGTAATAATCGCTGTACGAAATCCCAACCCTGATGTTTTTCAATGCGCTCATCCCGGTTCATCCCTTTCCGCCGTTGTGGAATAGCCTGCTGGAATTCACATCGTCCAACGCCTGTTCGGCCCTGGCGATGATCCGTTTCCGCTCTTCAGGGTCTATCGACAGGGCCTTTTTAGCCCAAACCCGGCAGTAGGAACATGTTTCGCCGGATAAATAACCGGCAGGCTCCGAAGAGTCGTAGTCGCTGTCGTCGCACATCTTGCTGTCGCACTGGTAATGGTCGATGAAGAATTTCAGAAAATTGTCCAGCTTCGTGTTGTCCAGGTAAGGCAGGGTGTAGAATATCGACTCGCGGTAATTGCGGAACAATTCTTTGTTGTAACCTTCTTCTTCAATCTGCTTCCACAGGTGCTCGTCGTGAAGCTTGCCGTAAAAATTGCCTTTCCCGACGAAATTCACGATATCCAGAAGGTTACCGCGATAGGACCGGTTATGATACGCCTCGGCCACCCTCAACAGCCATTCGGTAGTCCTGCCGCGTTCGGTCAGCTTTATCGTCAGGCGGTCATACCCCACCTCCCGGCTCAGGTCTTCATAATAATGGATGTCCTCCGGCCGGATCCACTCCGAAGAGACTATCCTGGAGGGATCCTTGATTTTAAGCAGGTTGCAGTTCAAAATCTGGTAGTCGACATGAAACAGCCTGGTTTTGGGGTCATCCTTGGAACCATGGGCATGGGTCACGGCGTGGTTGGCATGAAATGGGCACTCGTGCAAACAGCTGTTGTTGGCGATAAGCCTTATCGTAATATTGTGCGCCCCGGCATATTTCATCATCTGTTTCAGTTTTTTAAAATCGCGATTGACGGTATGGAACATCGTGACCTCGTCGGCTCCGAGCATTTTCCAGTACTGCAGCTGCGTGAGCGTTTGCACCTTGTTGTAAATCGATACTGAAACATAAAGATGGGGGAACTGGTTCTTTATAATTTCGCACAGATACGGCGAAGCGATTGTCACTCCATCGGCCTTGATCTCCGTAATCCTTTTCAACAGGTCTATGACTTCCAGGTGGAAAGACTTCTGGAACTCCATCCCTCCCAGGCATAAGGCGTTAAGCAAGTAATTGAACTTGACCCCGCGGGAATGGCAGTATTCAATATAATCAGCCAGCTCCTCCCACGATATGATGGGTAGCCTGATCGACGGCCTTCCTCCCCCCACAACATCATGGTTCATTTTTCCATATACCCATTCAAAATCGCCGTAAGCGGAAATAACGTCTATGACCCGTTTGTCGAAATTGGCGGCAAGGTCAAAGGTCACTTTATACTCTTTCATGCTTTCTTCCATTTTTTTCCCCTTCATTCTATTTATATAATTTTTATATTTTGTTTCATCTTGTCAATTTTATGATAACGGCTTCCGTCCTGTTTTGCCCCAAGTCTTAGCGGAGCTCTTAGCCCGGTCAACTGATTTTGTCCATCAGGCTGAGTTTGCTGCCAATCAGGCCGGCCAGCGCGTTGATGGTGTTAAAATTCTCCGGTATCAGCTCGGCGTCGTCGATTGAAATGCCGTACATCCTCTCGACCTCCATGATTAAGACCAGCACTCCCGATGAGTCGATGATCTGCTGGTCGAGCAGCTTGGAATCGTAAGAAAGTTCATAAGCGGCACTGCCCGCCAAAAACCTGTCTTTTATCAGCGCTTTCAGTTCTTGTTTGATGTTTTTCATTGTTTGCTTACCCCTTTCTGGCACATCCATCAAATCAGGTTGGTTATAAACTCCGCATCGCGAGGAACATCTGCCTCTTCACCCGCCTCCAGTTCCCCGGGCTGTTCCCGGCCGGGCGGAAACAGGGCGTACTTTTTTTCAAGCACCTTCCTGCTTCGTTCCCAGCCGGTTAAAAAACAGTCATATCCGCTTCCTTTCGGCACTTTCAAGATCAGATAGGCAAAGCCCTGCCTTTGCAAAAACCTCATCATTTCGCGCAAATAAGCGGCCGGCTCCTGGCCCTGTTTTTCAATATATATCTCCCCTATTTCAACTCCCTTCACCCCGTTGGTCAAGACGGTTATAAAAGCGAAATACCCGATCCTTTGCCCCTTTTCCTCAATGACAACCACATTATGCCTGGTCGGATGCTTAAAATACCTCCACCGTATATATTCTCTGTCTTTTTGAAGGCCAAGGGTGTCGATATCTTGCTCGTTTGCGTCCTGAAAACTCAAAACCGCGGCCACTTCTTCTTCCCGGCTGTCGAGCGCGACGGCCCAGCGGTGAAGAACACGGGCTTCGTTGATCCGGAACATGAACCGCCAGGTGATAAAAGAATTGCGGTCGATGGGGAAAAAGACGATCGTCGGGCAATCCTTCAGCTTGTTATGGATCACCGTATCCACAAACTCTTTTGCCAAACCCTGCATCCGGTAAGCCGGGTCAAAAATAACGTCCGAGAAGGCAGCCGTCCTGCCGCCGCACCGGTCTTGCCCCAGGACGATGCCGCAGAACCCTATCAGCCGCCCTTCCTCATTAAGGCAACGGTAGGCCCGGGCATAGGGGTTGTCGAAATACTTGTACCTGTAAAACCCTTCCTCGTGCGTTCTCAGGACATGGTTGTGGTTTTTCCAGTATTCCCGCCACATCCCGCTCCACTGCCGGATGTCTTCGATCGACAGGGGTTCAAGGACTGTTTTAACCATGACGCACCACTTTATTTCAAAAGTTCTGCCAGCAGGTTCCGTTTAAGCTTGCCCGTATTGGTCCGTGGAAGCGCATCCACGAACACCACCCGGGCCGGTACTTTATGCCGCGGCAGCACTTTTTTGCAGAACTCGTGTATTTCTTTTATCGTCAAGCCTTCTTTCGGTACGACAAAAGCGTAGATGGCCTGGCCCATATAATCGCTGAAGGTTTCCCCGACCCGGCTCTCTTCCTTGATGCCTATTACGCCGGCTTCAGCTACCAGTTCATGGGTAAGAAGGGCTTTCTCGATTTCGATGGGGAAGACCCTCTCTCCACCGATCTTGATCATTTCGTCCATCCGGCCGGAAATGTACAGGTAACCGTCCTCGTCCAGCATCCCAAAATCGCCAGTGTGGAGGTACGAACCCTTTATTTTCGAAACCGTCGCTTCGGGGTCGTTCCAGTAACACTTCATTACGTTCGGGCCGGCGGCGATGACTTCCCCGTACTCATTGGGCGGCAAGACGTTCCCTTCAGGGTCGACAATCTTCAGGTCCATACCTTTGATGGGCCTGCCTACCGAACCGGGTTTTTTGTCCAGCTCGTCCGGCTTGAGGATGGAAATCCTGGCCGTCGCTTCGGTTTGGCCATACATGACGTAAACGTCCAACCCCATTGCTCTCATCTCCGAAATGACCCAGTCGGCTACCGGCTCGCCGGCAAAGGTGATATACCTCAAGTCGGGCCATTTCAGCTCCTTAAACGGCGACCTTTTCAACAGCAGGATAAAATTGGATGCCACGCCGGCAATGCTGGTGCACTTCTTTTCTTTCAAATCGTTAAGGATAAAGACCGGCAACTGCGAGTTGTTGTTGATGGTCAGTCTCGCGCCCCTGGCCAGGTGGCTTAGAATGAGCGAGTTACCGTAGGAGTAGTAAAACGGGATTATCACCAGCATGTTATCGTTTTCGTTGATGTCTATCCGGTCGAGGATTTGCTCCATATTGGCCAGGAGGTTTCGGTGGGTCAGGCAAACGCCGTTGGGCACCCCTTTGGTTCCCGAAGTATAGATGATCTGGGCAATGTCGTTTTCATCCTGGCTGCAGAATTCGGCCGGGTTATAATGCACCCCGCCGCCTTGAACAACCTGTCTGAAACTTTTTATTTCCATGCCCGCAGCGTTTTCATGCGGTACGGGGTCATCGTCGAAATTGTAGCAGGTGATGGAAGCAAGCAATTTGGGGTTCAGGTTCAAGACGGTCGGCAGGTAACTGTTGTTGGTAAACAGCACCCTGAGCCCGGCATTGGCGATGATCCTTTCCAGGTCGTATTCCTTGTTGAGAGGATTGATGGCCACCACCATGTTGCCGCTTTTGATTATGCCGAAATGGCAAACCAGATAATCAAGGGAATTTTTGGATATTATCCCCACCGCCAGACCCCGGCCGTATTTTTTCAGCTCCAGGGCCAGCCAGTCCGAGCGGCGGTCCAGTTCCCGGTAGGTCAAGTGTTCGTCGCCGGCGCTGGCGTAAACCCGGTCTCCGTACTTTTGCGCGCAGCTTTTGAGCAGTTCCTGAATGAGCATGCCGGACACCTCCTCGCTAAACAATGTGTCCCAGTCCAAGTTTTCGTTTGCACTCGTCAATGACTCTCTGGTCCAGGCTTCCATCCAGCCTGGCCAGACCTTCCTCGCGGGTGATGATCCCGCTGCGGATCAGCCCGCTGATTTCTTGCACATACGGGTTGTAGCCGTATTTTTTTAGGTGTACGTAATTGCCGAAAGCGTTCAACAGGCAGTTGGTCGAGTTTAAATCCGTATTCTCGGGATTTTCCCAGCCCAGGTCCTCAATCAGGGCCCTGACCTTTTCCATCCTGTACTCGTTGAACAGCAGCGGATTGACCAAATAAGGGATGTTTGACGCTTCGCTTTCGAACTCACGGGCCTCAAGGAAGTAGTTTCCCGGGAATTCTTCCAGGTTCGCTTTGTTGGCGTTGACGAACACCTCCTGGGACTTGGCCAAAAAAGAGGGCAGCGGTTTCAGGATAATGCCCCTGCGCTCCAATTGTCCGGGGGCCCACCCGAAAACCAGCAGCGGTATCCGCATTTCGACCGCCAGTTTCAACGAGTTGTACCTGATAAAATTGATGCAAGTGGTGCAGATGGCCGATGCCCTCATAATGGCTGCCCTTGAATAGATCTGGTCGTCCAGGGCGGCGCTGGCAAAAAGCCTTTTCAAGAGGTCCAGTCTGGGTGAAAAAATGAGGCTGTCGACATTGAGCCTTTCGGTAATATTCCTGATGTTCTTTTTGGCGCCATCGGAAATGAACCCATTGTCAAAGGTGTAGGCCAGCACGTTCAACCTGTACTTTTCTGTCAGCAGGTACAAGGTATACGTGCTGTCTTTCCCTCCGCTGAAGGCCAGCAAGCAGTCGTACCTGTGTTTGGACCTGATCGAATCGATGATCTGCAGGAACTGGTTTTCGTACTCCTGGCCGAACGTCGCTTGTTCTTCGTCAACCGGCGAGCGGCAGTAATTGCATACGCCGTCATCCGCAAAGGTTATTCCCGGAAAGGTTTCCGGCAGCACGCACCTGCTGCAGACCCTTATGTTTACTGGAGAATTCATCATCCACCCCCGCAAAAGGCTTTTTTGGCATCACAAACGCCGGTACTACAACTCCATTGAACCGCAGGCTGGCGGGAGCATCTTGATGTGCATGGTATTGTTTTTCTTGTTCTGGAAATTGGCAAAGATCGCGGCGACCTGCCTTTCTTCCATGTCGACCAGCCGGGCCGTTTTTGTCGCGGAAAAGTTCCTGGCGTGCGCGTACAGCAATTTGTCGAGAACATCAAAGGGCAGCGAAAAGAAAAACTCCTCGTCGCTCACGTAAGCGCTGCAGGTATCGGGAGAAGGCGTCCTACGCTGTATTTCTTCCGGGATCTTCAGGTATTGGGCCAGGTCATAGACCTGCGTTTTATACAGGTGGGAAATCACCTCAAAATCCACCCCGCCATCCCCGTACTTACAGAAGTTGCCCAGGTCGTACTCGGACCTGTTGGTCGTGCCGGCAACCGCCAGGTTGTTTTTTTCGGCATAGTGGTAGAGATTGACCATCCGCACCCTCAGCTTGATGCTGAGAGCGGCCTGGAAGGCCTTGTAATCATGGAAGGACAATTTTTTCCTTAGCACCTCGTTGCCGCTGCCATCCACCACAGAAAGGGAATAAATGTTCAGGATCGATTTGTCCATCATGCTGGGAAGCACGATCTTGTACCTGAACGATTCATTGAACTCAGGATGGTATTTCTTCACAATCTCCTCGATCTGTTTATATACGCCGAATTGTTCAAGGAGCGGCGTTATATCTTTGTGAACATAATTAATGCCCAGCACATCGGCAAGCTTTACAGCATACGGGACGCTTTCACTGCTTGATTCCTTTTCAGGCAGTAAAACACCCAGCACCTTTTCTTTTCCAAGCGCTTTAACGCACAAGGCTGCCGTTACGGAAGAGTCGATGCCTCCGCTCAGTCCGACCACCACGCCGTCACGCTTCAGAAACTCATAAACCGTCTGCCGTATGGAGTCGCAAATCATCTGACACTCTACCGCCCAGTCCTTTGCAAAACAAATGCTCTCAGCCAAATCTCATCCCTCCGTTTGGCAGGCGTTGCTCAAACACCCGCGCATGGTTTTACACGAAATAGGATATGAAGCCCTTGATCCGGTCGGGATCGCCACCCAGGATGGTTACGGCCCTGATGTCACGATACAGGCGTTCAAGGATGTTGCCCCGCATATATCCATACCCGCCAAAAAGCTGCAGACAGTAATCGCATATGGCCATTGCCTTTTCGGTGATCTTCAGTTTGGTCAGGCAGCAGTTCAGAAAATCGTTCTGTCCGGATCGGCCGAACAGGGAAGCCGCATTGAAGGTAGCCAGCCTCATCATCCCCAGGTCCGCCTTCATATCGGCGAACTTATATCTGACATACTGCATGTCAATCAGGGGGGTGGAATATATCTTCCTGATTTTCGCGTAGGCCAGCGCCTCTTCGTAAGCCCTTTCGGCAATCCCCAGGGCGATGGCGCAGTTGCTTATCCTTGCAAGGTTGGTGGCGTTGGTGATTATTTCCATCCCCTGGTTGACTTTTCCCAACAGGCTCCCCTCATCCAAGACCACATCGTTAAAGTACATGTCGGCGATCCTCAACGACTGCAGTCCCATTGTCTCCTCCGCCGGCCCTATTTCCACGCCCGGGCGTTTCAGATCGACGATGAGCGCCGACAGCCGTTCCCTTTCCTCCACTGGCTCCTCGCTGGTCGCTGCGACCAGGGCAAAGTCGGCAAAAGGCGCGTTGGTGATCATGGTCTTGCAGCCGTTCAAGACAAACCGGCCGCCCTCAGGCTTAAATACCGTCCTGATCTCGGTCTGGGGCTCCACATAAGCAAAATTGCCCTCCTTTTCGCCCGCGGCGCAGGGCCGCAAGTATTTCTCCTTTTGCTCCGCGGTCCCGTAGACCGTAATGGGATAGGCAAACCCGAAGTTCACGGTGGCCAGCAGGTGAGCCAAAGCCGCGTCGGACCTGGCGATTTCGTTGATCACAATCATGGCCGAAACAGCGTCCAGGCCGGCGCCGTCGTACTCCGCCGGCACCATCAACCCTTTATACCCCAACTCGCCAAGCTTTTTCAACACCTCGGCGGGGTACTCCCTGTTGTTGTTGCGCTCATGAGCTCCTCTTTCAATCTGCCTGTCAACCAGTTCCCTGACGGATTCTCTCAGGCTGAGTTGTTCCTTGCTGAATGCGAACATGGCCGCCCTCCCGGATTCGTCATCCGTATTATTTGCCTCCAGGCTATTTTTGAAGTTTCAAGGCCTCGTTGAACGAATGCACGCCCGGGCTGTACGCGTATTTGTCCACCATGACGTTGATGCAGGAGGGGAGCCCGCTCTCCCTGGCCCTGGCGATGCATTCCTCCAGCGTATTCAGATCCGTGGCCAGACCGCCGAACCCGCCGAGCGCTTCGACCATTCTGTCGTAGCGGACCATTCCCAGGTCTGCCGCCTCGGTTTTTCCGTACAGTATCTCCTGGGTCGTTTTGCAAAATCCCCAGGTCTGGTCGTTGTGGACAAACACCATCACCGGGAGATTGAACCTTACCGCTGTGTCCATTTCCATGGCATTGAAGCCGAATGAACCGTCGCCCGTGTACAAGACGACCTCCCGGTGCGGCTCGGCGGCCTTGGCGCCGATAGCGACGGCAACCCCCGTCCCCATAGGGCCGAACTGCCCGTCCGGCCCGTAGATCAGCTGGCCGGGGCGATTGCAGTCAAAGCACAGTCCGCCCCAGAACATGGCATTGGATCCGTCCAGCACAATAAGGGCGTCCGGTCTGATCATCCTTTTGATCAGCTTGAGACCGTGCAAGGGATGCAAAAACGGCGACTCGCTGCTGATGGATCCCCTTTCCAAATCGCTCCAGAATTTGCGGTCGTTTTCTTTCAGCTCGTCTACCCAGCCGTCGAAATTAGACCCGCGCCGTTCCTGCATTTTCCTCAGCCTTGCACAAATCTGGCCCAGCACCATGTCCGCCCTCCCTGTCAAGACCAGGTCCGGCCGGCAGTTGCCGTTTATCACCGAAAAGACCTCTTTATTGATTGCCACCAGCTTTTGACTTTCGCCAAATCTGGGAGGCTTCAGGTTTTCTACCTGGTAATCGCTTTCCAACCCCACGGTGATCACCAGGTCGGCATGACGAAAAGCATACAGTTGCGGCCCCGCCTCCAGCACCCTGCCTGGGCCCATGCACAACGGGTGCGCGTCCGGTATGCATCCTCTCCCCCTGCTGGTGGTGTAAACGGGTACCCCGGTCAATTCCACAAATTCAGTCAGTTGCGCTTCGGCGCGGTCAAAAAACACCTCGTCCCCGGCAATGATGACCGGTTTCCGGGCTGCGGACAGCATCTCCAACAACTCATCCGTCTTCTCCGGAACAGCCAGGGAAGCATCGGCGGAAATCAGGTCACAGTCGAAAACGTGAACCGCCTGGGTCTTTTGTTTCAGGATGTTGATCGGTATTTCCAGCACCACCGGCCCTTTGCGGCCTGTGGAACTGAACTGGATGGCCCTGCTCAGGTATTCCGGAATCCTCGCCGGATCATAGACAGTGCAGGCCCACTTTGCGTATGGCTTGATAAACGATACCTGCTCGCACTCCGCAAGCACGCCGTTGTCTCTCTGCTGCGGTACAATGGCGCCGGCTATCACCACCAGGGGGATGCGGGCGTAATACGATTTGATGATCGCGCTCACGGCGTTGGCAAAACCGGGCCCGCCGCTGATGATGGCCACCCCCGCCCTCCGTTTGGCCTGCGCCCAACCGTTGGCCATCAACACCGCCCCGGTCTCGGTACGGGTATGGATAACCCTGATGCCGTTCTCTGCCAGATATACTATGGTCGGCGAAACCTGGTTTCCAATCAGGGTAAAAACCGTATCAACTTGCTCTTTCTTCAGTTGCCGGGCCAGCAGTTCCCCGCCGCTGATTGCCGTTTCCATGCTCCAATCACTTCCTCTGGACATCAAGCGCTGTTGTTCATCCCTGTCCAAGCATTGCCAGGGCAATTTTCAAATCTCCAGCGCCAGCAAATAACCGCTGTTCATCAGCAGCAGGCTGAACTCCCTGCGGCCGGCCAGACGATAAATTGTCATCGGTTGCAGTTCGTGTTCCACCCCGTCGATTTTTATTTTCGTTTCGCCGGGAGCAATGAAAATGTAGTCACAATCCTTGCTTGCATTGACATTTATCAGGGCCGCACCCCTTTTGCTGGTCAGCCTTCTTAACCTCATCCCGCCAAGTTGGACCGTTTCAAGCAGAAGGGTATCGTTGTTTATTTTCTCTTCCAGCACATCAAACCGCACAGCGAACCGGTCATCATGCCCCCCGGAGAAGTATTTGATGTCCAGGGACCAAAAATCAGACACCGCGTCCACCGAGTGCTCCGCTTCCCCGCTGATTACCAGGGAATCTCCCGGTTTTACCGGATACTTGACCCCTTCCACCGTCAGGTCAAACCGCCCTTTAAAGCAATAAACGAACTGGTGGTGCGGGTGGTTGTGGCCGTCAAAAGGAGTGGCCTGTTTGATTTCATTGAGCAAAACCTCATACGAACTGGTGACCAGGTAGACTTGCCGGAACCCTTCTTTTACCGCTCTTGCATCGGTTATTTCTCGGAGCAAATTGCCTCACCCCCTGCCTTGTTGCCCGCTTTTACAGCCCTGGCCGGGCTGGATGTGTTTATCCGTTCGAAAACGTTCCAGCTCATCAAGATCGGGCCGCAGTCTTTGATGATGTGGAGACCATATTCTTTAACGCACAGGTAATTGGTCATGCAGACATCCACCTCGCCCTCCGCGACCATTAAGGCGGCGCGGCTGTTGCTCTCGGCATAGACGATCTCCGCGTCGGGATAATGCATTTTTACCCAGCTGCTGGGGGCCGGATGGGTGGCGATTTTTTTAACCTCATTCACCGCAAGCTTTTTGCTGCCAATAACCAGCCTGGGAGTTTCGTAGATGAATGTGTTTATAATTTTTATTGAATCAAAATTCTCGAACAGTAGTTTGGCAAAATTCTGATATGCAGAAGGGACGATGGCCAAATCCGACTCTCCCCTTTTCAAAACCTCGATGGCCTCTTCAAAGGTTGAATACAGCCGGATTTCCCCGTTCAATCCGTTCTTTTCCAGATAATACTGGGCGGTATATTCGCTGCAAGTGCCGCGTGGCCCGAGGGTTGATATGACAACTTTCTTTTTCCTAGTCATAAGCCATTGACACACCTTTTCATTTGGTTTATTTGGCCGGCTTTACGGCGGTGATGATGCTCCTGTGGGCCACGGTCGGAATGAAGCGGTATCCGGTAAAACCCGTCTCTTCCATAAGCAAGCCGATTTCCCGGCTGGAATAGCACCTGCCCCTGGTAGAAAGCATCAACAGGGCCGAGTACTCTGCAACCTCCAGCGGGCCGTCTTTTTCGGGATTGAGGTGTGCATCATGGACAACGATCATCCCGCCTTTGTCCAGCGCGTCATACGACTTTTTCAATAATATCCTGATGTCGTCTTCGTCCCAATCATGGAGCACGTTGGAGTATAAATGCACATCGTAGCCTTTCGGCAGCCGGTCCTTGAACATGTCGCTTCCGACTACGCTTATCCGGCCGCACAGCCCTCTTTTTTCTATTGAACGCCTGGCCAGCCTGTCAACCGGTGGCTTTTCCAGGATGGTGGCGCTGATATTCCGGTTTTTCAAAACGATCGCCACCGAGTAAATGCCGGAAGCGCCCCCAATGTCCAGCAGCCTGCGGCAGCCTCCAAAATCAACTCTCTCGGCCAGGGCCGGCGCCAGGAAGGCCCCCCTGCTGTCCATGGCCTCGGTGAAATCAGCCGAAAACTCCTCCCTTTCCATGGCCTGCGCCCATTCTTGCTCATTGCTGTTGCCGCCCCAGCCTTCAGGCTCGCCGGTCCTCAATACCTTTACCATGTCCAGGCAGGACGTCCTGTTCATCTGTGTGGCCAGGTAGGGGCCCAAATGCCAGGGGCTTGAATCCACCAGGTGCTCCCTGGCGATCTCCGTAAGGTGCAGTTCGTTGGCCTTTTGCTCCAGCAACCCGTATGCCTTGAACAGCGTCACCATTACGTCGGCTGGCCTTTCCTTTATTCTTAGCCCGGCACATACCGCTTTAAGGTCGCCAGGGTGTTCGTTCAGCCATGAAAAAAAGTTCAGGTGGGCCACCGCCGCTATAAACAGGTCGGCAGCGTAAATGCTGTCGCGCAACGCCATCAGACGGCTGGGATCAGTCATGGGGTGTGTGTTAAGCCTGTTGAGAACCATTTCTACCCCTCTGTGCTATTTTTCATTAAAATTTGATAAATAACGCAACAATTCGAATTGCAAGTTTTATGCCAGGTTAAAAAATTCCACTGTTCTTGGATTTTTTCGTTTGTTGTTTGTGGTGTTTGTGTTCAAATTTTTATCAATAGAACATTATTCACAGGTTTAATGCCTAATTCTGCCATTTTCCAGTTTTGTTAGTAATTTGTACATGCCAATTTTTTTAGCAAGCGCGGGCGCTTCCGATTTCCAGTTTCGACATAAAAAGACACATTGTTCTATATTTCGATCTATTTATTTGCAATATGTATATTGGTTGGCGCTGGATGTCGACATAAAGTCTTGATAAAAAGCAAGTTGCCGGCGGTCATCGCCGGCAACTTGCTTGGGAGAAGGTATGAGCATTTTTAGCCTATTTTTTTCCATAAAGTTTTTCATAAGTCTCTGAAACGCCTAACACTTTGCTGTCCTTGTTGTATTCGGCAGTATACTTATCGAGCTTAGCCAGGAATTCTTTCGCTTCCGTTTCCGTCATCAGATTCAGCTTGATAACATCGTTTATCCACATTTTTTCCTGCATTGGAACGGCGATCTTAGCCGCTTCATTGATCACGTTATCTGGCCATTTATGAAACTTACCGCCTTGCTCTGTTATAGTCTTGACACCTGTTTCCATGGTTTCATTCATGATCTCGGCCCATTTGTAGTCAATCAGTTCTTTGCGAACCTGCATGAATAGATCTTTGATGTCCTGCGGGAATTCATCCCATAGCTTTTTATTGATCACCACCGCGGAGGGACCTTGCACCCCACTGCCAATATCAATGACATGGGGAGCGATCTCGTGCAGCTTCATGCCGGCGGCCGTCCTTAATCCGAAACTGGTAACCGCGTCAATGATGCCTCTTTCCAAGGATGTATAGGTTTCAGGCGCAGCGATAGGTAGCGGCGTCGCTCCTAACGCCTTCATGACATCGCCTTCCACGCCGTAGGTCCTAACTTTAAGCCCTTTCAACCTATCCAGCGATAGGACCGGCGTTTTGAATAAACAGGCCTCATTACCCCAGTTCGTCATATACAAAACTTTGATGTTGTTGCTCTCGTATTCCTTCTTCCAGATAGGCGTTTCTTCATAGAGCCTGTTCGTGGATTTGAACAGCGCGTCCGGCCTTTCCAGCCCTGGCCTCCATTTCCACTCCACCCCCCTGCTCACCGGGAGCTCGGCAGTGTAATAACCGTAGTTTAGAAAAGTCAATTCGCACAGTCCATCCCGTACCGCGGCAAAGTGCTCGCCGGTCTTATGCAAGGCACCTGACCAGTAATACTCGACCTTAATCCTACCGTTGCTTCTTTTGGCCACTTCATTGAAATACCACTGATCGATTATGGACGGCTCCGTATTTTGAATACTATAATAATCATACTTCAGCGTCCAAGTTTTGGGGCTTTCCTCCTTTTTCGCCTGTTCTTTCTCTGTTTTTGCGCACCCGACAACCATACCGGACACTAGAAAAACACAGATGACCAACAAGACGAGCAACTTGGTTCTTACACTCCTTCTTTTCATTGATAAATCATAACCTCCCCTTTTTTGTTTATTTTAATTTTAATCAAGCCCAAGCTATTGCAACTTGGATGGAAGCCAAGTGGCGAACTGTGGAAATAGTAATACCAACACGATCACTATTGAAGTAAACATTATAAACCAGTAACAGCCTTTGAAAATATCTTCCAAAGACATGTCCGGACAAACCCCTTTCATGATATAGGCATTTAAGCCTACTGGCGGTGTAATCAATCCTATTTGGATAAGAAGCGTGCAGAGTATACCATACCATAGGGGATCGTATCCAAAGGTTTTGACTACTACCGGAAAGGTGATGGGCAACGATATAACCAGGATGGAAAATGGATCCAGAAACATGCCTAGGGGAACCATAATTAGTAAGAAAACAACAACAATAACAATCGAGGGTACATTCAGACCTGCCGCCCAAGCGTTGACTATGGCAGGAACTCCGGCCAAGGTCATAAAAAAGCTGAACAACCCGGACCCGATTAAAATGATAAAAATCATGCCGCAGGTGTTCAATGTCTCTTTCAGCGCCTCCCAAATATTGGCCGGTATTTGCGCCCTTTCTTCCCTCGGGCACTTTAACAGGTACATTATAAAACTGGCAACCGCCCCTACTGCCGCCGCTTCCGTCGGAGTAAACACACCGCCGTATATGCCTCCGATAACAATCAAGAACAGCACCCCGACACCCCAGAACAACTTTAAGGATTTTAACCGTTCCAGCCAGCTAACCTCCACCGACGACGGGCACAAACTTGGATATTTCTTGCTCAGCATTAAAAGTCCGAGGCAATATACAACAGCCGTCAAGATACCAGGTAAGATCCCCGCAATCAACATCTTGCCCACTGAAACCTCAGTTATCGCCCCGTAAAAGACCAGAATCACACTCGGGGGGATCATGATGCCTAGGAGCCCCCCCGCAGCCACTGTACCGGCGGCAATTTTTTTATCATACCCCCTATCTAGCATTTCAGGTATAGCAACCTTACCCATGGTTGCGGAACAGGCCACACTCGAACCGCAGCAGGCTCCGAAGCCAGCGCTAGCCATAACTGTCGCCATTGCAAGACCAGCCGGTAGTTTTGATAGCCACTTATTAGCAATCTCAAAGGCATCTTTGCTCAATCCACCGGCGTAAGCCAAATAACCCATTAGGACAAACATTGGAACCACCATCATCATGTAATCGGCAGCATGCATATAAGGGTAAGTTTTTAGTTGAGCAAGGGCAAAATTAAACCCTTTCAATCCAACCAGCCCAATAACTCCGCTTATTCCAAGACTGGCATAAATTGGTACGCCGATAACCATAAGGACAAGCAATAAAATGGTTGCCATGATAACTACACTAATTGGCTCCATAAATAAAACCGCTCCCCTCCCACCTAAAATGTTCCCATGTCATTCACTCGTTCAAACACTTTTGCTACTGGAAAAGGTTAAACAGGCGGACTCCGTCGAAGCAACAAACACAGGTTTCCCTTTATTTCGGCGACTAGTTGGCCGACCATTGCCAGGGTGCCCAAGGGCACAAACAGCCTGGCCCACCATGTGGGAAACCGATAATAGTCCCCGTACCTAAACGACTTAACTCCGTATGCCCAAATGCCGTCTTGCAGGGTCTGTATAGTCAACATTCCAAAAAAGAGTAGGCAGAGCGTTAAGCTAATGAGTTCAAGGACTATTCTCCTCTTTTCATTAAGCCTGCCAGTCAAAATGGTCACATTAATATGACCGCCCGCCTCCTGGGTAGGTGCTAAGGCAGCAAACACCATCACGGCCATCAATGTCTCGCACATGGAAAAAACAGGACCGATCGGCTCGTCTGAAAACCAGCGCCACACTACATCGATGGTACTAAATACTCCCATTAAGATTATCGCAGCCATCGCAATCAGGGCAAAACCCTTATTTACAACCGACCATTTACTTTTTTTTACATCCATTAGTAATATCTCCCCCTTTCCGTTCGGACTTTTTCAAGACCACGACCGTGCCATCTTCATCAACGCGAAGGCAATCCCCCGTACCGATTTCCTTTGTAATATCTATCTTAAATCGATCTAATACAGGAATATCCATGGTCAAAGCACATTCAAGAGTCACCGGTTCAATATCGTTGCAAAGGATCGCCAGCGGTGCCATCCCGTTTTTTTTGAGCTGGTAGGCAATGTAGGGCGCTATTGTCCCCCCTCTGCCGGTGGGTATAACCATGATTTTCCCCTTCAGCGACGTGCCGAAAAGCCGGTGCCCCGTCAATGTAATTTGGCCATTGATTGGATTCACATCGCCGATAAAGGAAAACGGAACATCAATAACAACCGCTTCACCGGAAACATTCCCCGCATTTAAGACCCGCCCGTTTAATTTCATCGTCAACTCACCTCCAGTTTGCCCGATACCGCCGAACGCAGGCACTGTTCCAGGTTCCCGACAACCACCTTCACTCTTCCTTTTTGCAAGGCAGTAATATAATGCGCAGCCTTAAACGAATTGGTCATTACGGTTTGTACGCCGTCGGGAAGAGGCGAGTCCGGGATAGTAGCTAGACAAGTATTGCTAAATATGCCGCCGGCTTTCTCTATTTCATCAGCAAATCCCATTGTCTTGGCCAGGCAATAGGTCGGCTCAGACATTGCCAGCCACATCCTTGTGTTATTGCTGATCTTGTGGCCCCTTATAATTCCAGCAATTCTAGCTGCTTCTTGAATCGTAACATGCGGGCATCCTATAACTACCAAATCTACTAGATCGTTTATAGCCCGCCTGTATTTTTCTTTTGTCTTTTCTATTTGCTCCTTTCCAACGACAATAACCTCTTCCGGCTTTTGGCCGCCAAGCGCCGCATCTATTTCCGGGGCTTCAGGAGTAACGCCGGCCACATGAAATACTGGTACTGAACCGCTGGCCGCCGCCGGCGCGATTAAATACTTTAGTTGATCAAAGGTTATTTCCCTATGAATACCCTCCAGGACAACGTTTTTATTCCAAACCCTTTCTCCAATATAATAGCCAAGGGCTCCAAAATCGTCGTCCTCCATGTCCGCAGTAGCTATTTCCGCCTTCACCACTATACTGGCGCGGCGGTTTTCAGTGCGCATAAGTCCATAATATANGGCCCTTCCGGTCAACGCCGAACAAAGATTGACAATCGTTCCGTCCTTATTGGTTCTCGCTCCAATGATAGAATTGGCAATTATCTGGGCGCACGAGCCTATCCATGATATGTAGTCGCCTCGGCGAGGAAGGTTCCCCACATGCATGGGAAGACAACTGTAGGTCTGAATAAAGCCTAGCCTCCTATAGATTTCCTGCCTCCGTTTATGGTCTTTCAATTCTGACCGCGCAAAATCTTCTTTAATGCCCATAGCCATCCACTTATCCGGATTAAACGCGGACATCAACGGATGAAGCGTGGTTAAAACAGGCAATGCCTTTATGCCTTCACTTAATTCTTCAAGCAATTCCGGCGGTTCTTTGGGCATTGTATGAGCACTGGCAATTTGGACAAACCTTTCTGCGCCATTGGCCTGTCCAAATTTTATTAAAATATTGATGGCTTTTTGCAACCCGGGACCATACTTTCCCGCAGCCATCTCTTCTTCATGTTTGGTCAGTTGCAATTGCTGCATCCCCTTTTCATCTTACTTCATAATGATCCCTTACATTATGTGTGTGGACCCAGTCCCCGGTCCTGATAATAGTAGTGGCCAGCCCAATAGTTTCCCCGTATTTAATTACAGGCCCGTCTTTCTCAATATCCGCAATGGCTATTTTATGACCGAATGGCACATCATGGTTAGCCCTGTATGACAATTCCCTGTCTCCGGCTTTGACATAGAATTCTTCGCCGGCTTTAATATCTGCCACACTCGTCACCACATTATCTCCTGCGGCAATTAACTTGGCATACTTTTTCACAATATCTCCCTCCCTAATTTCGGCTTTCATCTCACATAACCGGACCTTTGATCAAAATTTCCATTTGGCTGTCAAAATTTAATATTTCGGCTTTGGTCAGCCTGCCGGAAGCCACTTCAATAGCCAGTTCATACAGCCTTTGTCCGGCCTGCGCTACAGTTTCCGTTTCATCAATAATCGATGACACGTCAATATCAATATGTGATTTCATAGTTTGGTTTGTCTTTTTATTTCCGCATATCTTTATTGTCGGTATAACCGGATGCCCATTAGGAGCCCCACGCCCGGTGGTGAACAATATCAATTGTGCTCCGCCGGCAGCACCGCCAGTCAAATTCTCAAAACCATGCCCTGGGGTGGCCATAATATGCCTTCCTGGACATTGCGGCCTTTCTCCATACAACAAAGCGCTCTGAATAGGCACTCGCTGCCCTTTAGCATTTGCTCCCAAAGCCTTTTCAATTAATGTAGTCAACCCACCGGCTACATTTCCAGCGGTCATCTGGCTTCCCCTGACATCCGCTCCTACAGCCAGGCCCCGTTCGTACAAGTCTTTTACAAAACCGATTATTTTATCACCCTGGGAAGGATCAACGCATAAATCTTTTAAGGCATACTCCCCCCCCATAATGTCGCACACTTCTCCTTGAATGAAAGTACCGCCGTTCTCAGTCATCAGTCGGCATACCTCCCCCACTACCAGATTGGAAGACAATCCGGAAGTCGTATCGGAAGAACCGCATTTTGTGCAAAAGCAAAGCTTTTCCAAACCGAATCTTTCTCTTTTGATCTTGCTTGCTTCCAGCACCATATCAGCTGCTATCTGAGCACCTTTGTTTATAGTCTCCAACATGCCTCCCAATTCGTGAACCGTTACGGCTTCAACCGGTTTGTTTGATTCCTTTATTCCTTCGACCACTTCCTCTAGCTTGACCATTTCGCATCCAAGTCCTATTACCAGCGCTGCGGCAACATTGGGATTCTTACCTAGGTTAATTAAGGTCCGCGTCACTTGTTCCGTGTCCTGAGGTGGATGCAGGCAACCTTGATGATGTGTGAACGCCCGAGTCCCCCTAATTAGTCTTTCGATGTGCAAAGCCACAGCATTAACACAACCGACAGTAGGAATAAGCGCCACCATGTTTCGTGCTCCGACTTGACCGTCTAGCCTTGGGTAACCATAAAAATCCATTTGCCATTCCTCCATTTTTACATTGTATATTGTATATAGCTAAATCAAGCTAAGCCTTGTTTTATTAAATTAAACTATTTTATAGATTGTAATAACTAGTTTCCAGGTGTACTTTCATAAGTTCCGTGGCGGTTTTTACATCTCTTTCCTTAATCGCTTCGTATATTGCCCTATGCTCGTCGATCGACAGTCTATATCTTCCTTTGATTATCAAAGACTGCTTACGCCCTTCGTTTATCAGATCACTGAAACAGGCTAAAATGGCGATAAACAACTTATTATGACTAGCTTTCATGATGCTGTTATGGTAGTTCAGGGAAGCCTTGATAATTCTTTCGTCATCGTTGTCATTAACTGCAATCTCCATTTCCTCTATCGCTTCCAGCATCCTTTTCAAATCTTTGTCTGTTCTTCTAAGACAGGCCAATTCTGTCGCCTTAACTTCCAATGTGACCCGCATTTCTTTTAGATCATTCAAAATATTCTGTCCCGGCTCAAGGGCATCTTCAAGAATATCAAGCAGGTTTGCCGTCTCAAGCCCTTTTACCACATAACCCTCGCCTGGTCTCAGTTCCAAAACGTTTATGAATTGCAGTATCTTAAGTGCTTCCCTCAAGGGGAGCCTGCTTACGCCAAGTTTTAGTGCCAATTCTCTCTCGGGAGGCAGTCTATCCTCTGGTTTTAAAACACCTTTCTCGATCATTTCTTTAATTTGTCTAATTATCTGATCGGATAAATTTTCTTTATTTACTTTCTTGAATTCATCAAACGGTTCATTCATTGTAGCACCTCATTATATAATTATATTCTATTTTGGTATTACCGTATTTGGTATATTATTATGTTGGTATTACCAACTTGCTTTAAAGTATACCATATCTAAAATAAATTTCAAGCCCTCTTTTGCTTTTTATAACGTTTGACAAGACGCACTAATCAATACCACTAAAATCAAGGAAATGTATCGTTTCCATCTAACATGAAAAAATCAAAATCCCCTAAATCCTTTATCAAGACTTAGGGGTCTTTATTGCCTATTCCCACTCGATGGTGGCCGGGGGCTTGGAGGTTATGTCGTAAACCACGCGGTTGACTAGCGGGACTTCATTGACAATGCGGCTGGAGATGCGTTCAAGCAAATCGTAAGGCAAGCGCGCCCAATCGGCGGTCATGGCGTCGTCGCTGGTCACAGCCCGTAAAACGATGGGGTAAGCGTAAGTGCGTTCGTCTCCCATGACCCCCACACTCCGGATGGTGGGCAAAACGGCAAAGTACTGCCAGATGTTTTCCTGCAGCCCGGCTTTTGCCACCTCTTCCCGGACAATGGCGTCGGCTTCCCGCACGATTTCCAGCTTTTCCACCGTCACCTCGCCGATGACTCGGATGGCCAGTCCGGGGCCGGGGAATGGTTGGCGGGCGACGATTTCCTCCGGCAGGCCCAGCTCGCGCCCAACCTGCCGTACCTCGTCCTTGAACAACAGTCTCAAGGGCTCCAGCAGCCTGAACCTCATGTCGCGGGGAAGCCCTCCCACATTGTGGTGGGTCTTGATGGTCGCTGCCGTGCTGGTCCCGCTTTCAATGACATCGGGATAAAGGGTGCCCTGGACCAGGAACCGGATATCTCCCAGCCTGGCAGCTTCCTCCTCGAACACGCGTATGAATTCATTGCCGATGATGACGCGTTTTTTTTCCGGGTCGCTGACCCCTTTGATCTTGTTTAAGAAGCGCTGCCCGGCCTCGACAAACACCAGATTTATGCCGAATTTCCCGCTGAAGGCCTCTCTGACCTGCTCCGATTCTCCCTTGCGCATAAACCCGTGGTCGACGTAAACGCAGGTCAGCCTGTCTCCCACCGCCCGGTGGACAAGTACAGCCGCCACCGACGAGTCCACTCCCCCGCTCAGGGCGCAGAGCACTCTTTCGCCACCCGTTTCAGCTCTTATTATTTCGACCTGTTCGTTGATGAACGACCCCATGGACCATTCGCCGCGACAGCCGCAGATGTCGAACAGAAAACGGCGCAGCATCTCCATCCCCTGCTCGGTATGCCTGACCTCCGGATGAAACTGCACGCCGTACAGTCTTCTCCCGCTGTGGGCAAAAGCGGCATACGGGGTATCGGCAGTACGGGCGCAGGAAACAAAACCTTCAGGCATGGCCGCCACAAAATCGCCGTGGCTCATCCAGCACCGCTGTTCCTTGGCCAGGCCGCGAAACAGCGGACTGCCTGCGTCCACTTCGACAACCGCTCTTCCGTACTCGCGCTTGCCGGCTTTTTTTACTTCCCCTTTAAACAGGTGGGCAATGAGCTGCATGCCATAGCAAATCCCCAGGATCGGTACACCCAGTTCAAAAATCCCCGGATCCACGCCAGGAGCGTTTTCAGCATAAACGCTGGCCGGACCGCCGGAAAAAATAATCCCCTTCGGTTTCCTGGCCTTGATCTCGTCCAATGCAGTATAATAGGGTATCATTTCGGAATAAACGTGCAGTTCCCGGACCCGCCGGGCTATCAACTGGTTGTACTGGCCGCCGAAGTCTAAAACCAGAACAGTTTCATGCTCCCGGAACAACCGGCTTCCTCCTTCCATGCCTTATCACCGCAACGCACTGCCCGTTACGGCTATACATCTGTAGTTTCAATAACCGCCACATAGGGCAGGTTCCTGAACTCTTCGTTGTAATCCAGCCCGTAGCCGACCACAAACTCGTCAGCGATTTCATACCCGTTGTAGTCCGGCACAAGTGGCACCCTCCTCCGGGCCGGTTTGTCCAGAAACGCGCAAATCCTCAGGCTGGCTGGGCTGCGGGTCAGCAGGTTTTCTTTCAGGTAGCTTAAGGTAAGGCCTGTATCAACGATGTCCTCCACGATCAGTACGTCTTTGCTCATGATGTCGGCTTCCAGGTCTTTTAAAATCCGCACCACTCCCGCCGTGGTGGTGGAGGCCCCGTAGCTTGAAACCGCCATGAAATCCATTTGCAGAGGCAAGGCGATTTCTCTGATCAAATCCGAAAGAAAGACGATGGAACCTTTCAATATCCCGACGACAAACAGGTCTTTGTCCCTGTAATCCTGGGTTATCAGCTCTCCCAGCTCTTTAACCTTGCTGCGGATTTCTGCCTCGGAAATCAATACCCTGGTGATCCTGGCGGCCATTGCCAACCCCTCCCTCTTGATTTGACCCGCTCCGGCAGGCCTGTCCATCCGTAACGCCTTAGATTATACCAAAACATGGTGATAAATCTCAACACCGCAATTGCCATGCGCAATTACCGTCCGTGTGTTCACAATTGCCGGCTGCAGTTACCATCCTGCTGCCTGCCGGTTCCCGGTCAGGCTTGTGGTTCCATAATCTCGACCGGCTCGTTGAAGTCTTTCAGTTCTACCTCGATTTTCAGGAGATGGCGGGAATTGTCGCGGTGTTCAGCCACGATCTCCGCCCGGCGGATAAACCCGTCCTGCCTGTCGATCCATACCCGGTAATTGAAGTCCTCCCAGTACAGCTCCATGTATTTGTTGGTCCCGCGGGCCATGACCTCGTATAGGCGGCAGATCTTTCCCCCCGCCTTTTCCAGTCCCGCATATCTGGCGTCAATGTTGTCCTGTTCCGCAAAATGGAACGCCCCCAGCGGGTTTATTTCCGCAATCAGCCTTTCCACCGCCGCACGGTCCTTGCCGGGGACCGACACCCACCCTTTGGTCAAACTGTCGCGCCGATACAGTACATCTCCCAGGTGGTAGACCTCCACCTCCGCCTTGATGATGGGCAGGGTCCCCCACAGATGAACGCCCCTCAGGTTCTTTTCGCCGTTTATCTCGGAAATGACCGACTCCTTCCCCTCCAGAACCCGGACTGCCACCGCGCGGTAACGGCAGCTCCTGGCGTTCAAGGTTTTGGCCAGTCCCTGCAACACCGCTTCTTTCGGCGGAGGCGCAGTCAGTTCGCCGTAGATATAAATACTTCCCCAGGCCAAAAACGCTGCCAGCAAGCAGCCCGCCAACAGTTTCCACCATTTGGGGCCCAGGCTGAACCCTGACCTGGCAAGCGACGCCAATCCCCTCATTTGCTCTCCGCTCCCGCTCCGGCAACGCCCAGTTTGCGTTCCGTGTTTGTATTATCTTTACGAAAGCGGGCGGAGAATTATGCCAGCATTTATTCCGCTTATTTTGCTTCTTATTTTGCTTCGGAAATCACGCTCCCTTCCGTTTTTTCCTCCCGGGCGCACTCGTGGATTTCCAGCAGCCGTTGCCGGGCTCGGGCAAAGACCTCCTCCCAACTCATACCGGTAAGGATCTCGATGCCTTCTTCGATGGTTTTTACGGCATAGACATGGAACTTGCCTTCCTTGACCGCCTCGATCACCTCGTCGTCCAACATCAGGTTCTTAACGTTCTGGTGCGGGATGATGACCCCCTGTTCACCTGTGAGGCCCTTCAGTTTGCAAACATGGAAGAAACCTTCGATCTTCTGGTTGACCCCGCCGATGGGCTGGATTACCCCTTTCTGGTTTACGGAACCGGTAACGGCTATCCCCTGGTTTAACGGCACGCCGGAAAGGCTGGACAGCAGGCCATACAGCTCGGCACTGGACGCGCTGTCCCCTTCCACTCCCTCGTAAGACTGCTCAAAACAAATACTGGCCGAAAAAGAAAGGGGGAACCTGGCCCCGAACTTTTCGCCCAGGTAACCGCTAAGGATCAGCACTCCCTTGTCATGGATCGGTCCGCTCAGCTTGACTTCCCGTTCAATGTTGATGATGCCCCTTTTACCCACGTATGTGTTCACCGTGATGCGCGAGGGCTTGCCAAAGGAATACTCGCCCAGATCGTAAACGGCCAGCCCGTTGACCTGCCCCACCGCCTTTTCTCCGGTATCGATTAGAATGACCCCTTTTTCGATAAGCTCCCGCAGCTTCTCCTCAATCTTGTTGGCCCTGTAGACCTTCTTTTTGATCGCCTTGTTTACATGCTCTTCGGTGACGGTGGCGACTTTTTCCATCTCCGCCCAGGTATCGGCCTCGTACAGCACTTCCAGCAGGTCGTTGAACCGGACAGAAAGCTTTTCCTGGCTGTCGGCCATGCGGGAGCTGTACTCTACAATCCTGGCCACTGCCGAACTGCTGAAGGGGCGCAGATTCTCCCTTCTGCAGTGATAGCAGATGATCCGGGCCAGTTTGTCAACATTGCTGGCGGTTCTCTCCATTTCCACATCAAAATCGGCTTTGATCTTAAACAGTTTGCGGTAATCTTCATCATACTGGTGCAACAAGCGGTACTCCCACTCGCTGCCGATCAAGATGACCTTTACCTTAAGAGGGATCGGTTCCGGCTTCAGAGTGGAAGTCGGTATCACCCCTATCTGCTCGCCAAGGTTTTCCATAAATATTTTTTCCGTTTTCAGCGCCCGCTTCAGGGCGTTCCAGGAAAAAACGTTTGTAAACAGGTCCCGGCACTGCAGGATCAGGTATCCGCCGTTAGCCCGGTGCAATGAGCCGGGCTTTATCTTCATGAAATCGGTGGTGAGGATCCCCAGCTGGGTTTCGTATTCAACCTTTCCCACTAAGTTGTAATAGGTAGGATTGGTCTCCACCACCACCGGAGCGCCTTCGGTCTCGCTGTTATCGATCAACAGGTTAACCTGATACCGGTAGGTAAAATCCCTTACTTTTTCGTCCTTGAACAGCAAGAGCTCCAGACCGGCCTTTTCTTCCTTGTCCTTGAACAGCCGCAAATTTTTCATAATGTCTTTGAGCACGTCGTCGATGTATTGACCGATTTTATCATAGCGGGCATACTTCTCCTTGTGCTGTTCAAAAGGTTCCTCGATCGCGCTCAGCACAACCTGCTTCTCCAGCCGCTCCAATTTTTCCTGCGATCCCTTTTCCAGGTCCTTCAGCTTTTTAAAGGTGTCAAGGATGATCATGTTGAGTTCCTTGGATTTTTCATCGATCTTCCTGGTTTCTTCCTCGCCCAGTTTTTCAAACTCCTCTTCGCTCATCGGCCTGCCTTCGCCGTTAAGCGGCACAGTGACGATACCCTTTTCCGTGTTTTTGAGGGCAAAACCCAATTGCCGGGCCGTCTCGTTCAACGAGGCAAGGACCTGGTTCTGCTTTTCCTGCAATTCTTGCAAAAGCTTGCTCTTCCCCCTGGTATACCGCTCGGAGGCGAGCGCCTGGGGGATTGTGTCCATAACATGTTTGATCAGTTTTTTCATGTCTTCCCTGAATTCCCTTCCCATCCCCGCAGGAAGGCTGACCACCCGGGGATGGTCCGGCTTTTCGAAATTGTATAGGTAGCACCAGTCCGGCGGCCGGGGGTCTTGGACCGCGAACTGTTTTACCAGCAACTGGCTGTATTTGTTGCGCCCGGTCCCCGTGGCGCCGGTAATAAAAATGTTGTACCCGTATTTCCTGATCTTTAATCCGAATTCCAAGGCTTCCGCGGCCCTTTCCTGGCCGGCGAGGCCGTCAAATGGTTCAATCTCCTGGGTTGTTGCAAACGAAAACGCGCCCGGATCACAGGAATTACGCAGCTGTTCGGGTCTCAGTTCCCCCTGTCTGTTCATCAGAGCCAACCGCCTCCTCATCAGTATAAGCCTGCCAGGTATCATTGTGGTACTTGCTGTTTTTCTACATGATCTGCTCCGAATCCTTTTTACATCAAAACTTTTTATTCCCGCCACTTAATTATTCATCACTAATGTAATAAAGGCAGGAATTTGTCGTTTATTAGCGAAAAGTGAATAATGATTCGATTTTCGCGGGGTGACAATATGGATATTGCGACTCTGCTGGGACTTGCCGTCGCATTGATCGGGGCCATCGGAGGATACATGTACGAAGGCGGGGCGTTGGTGGGCCTGTTCAGCCTGGCCTCGGCCCTCATCGTCTTGGGAGCCACAATCGGAGCCGTCTTTATTTCTTTGCCCATGTCCGAAATAAAGGAGATACCAAAGCTGATCAAGCTGATCATGACTGAAAAAAACTATGACTATCACGCTCTGATCAAGAAAATCACGGAACTGGCCCATACCGCGCGCAAGGAAGGAATACTGGCCCTGGAGTCCTTAACCCAGGAAATCGATTACCGGTTCCTGGCCAACGGGATCATGATGGTGGTCGACGGCATGGATAAAGAGGCGACCAAGAGCATCATGGAGGCCGAGATAAATTCGGTACAGGAAAGGCATTTCCGGCGGGCCAAGATATTCGACATTGCCGGCGGCTACTGCCCGACCATGGGCATCATGGGTACCGTGATGAGCATGATTTCGGTCCTGAAAGAGCTCAATGAGCCTGCCGCCCTGGGCCCCAAAATAGCCATGGCCTTTACGGCCACCTTATATGGGGTGGGGTTCGCCAACGTGCTTTTCTTCCCGTTCGCCGAGAAACTGAAGGCCAAATCCCACGCCGAAATGGTATATATGGAGATCTGCATGGAGGGCGTGCTGTCCATACAGGCGGGTGAAAGCCCCAAGATCATCAGCGAAAAGCTGATGGTTTTCATAAACCAGGGCAACCGCGAGGAAGAGGGAACGGAAACGGAAGCCAAGAAAGAGGAAGAGCGCAATGCCAAGGAAGAATAAGCACGTTGACCACATCAACATGGAAAGATGGCTGATTTCCTATGCTGACTTCATCACGCTGCTGTTCATCCTGTTCATCATCCTGTACTCGTTCAGCCAGATCGACATTCAAAAATATAAGCAGATGGCTGCTTCCCTGGCCGGCGAATTCGGCGGCAGCAATCCAATCATGGAGCACCGCGGGCAAGGCCCCAACCAGGGAAAATCGCCGGCGGAAATAGAAGACGAAACTCTGGCCAAACTGGCGGACGAAATCATGGCCTATGGCCAGCAACGGGGGATAACCCCCAACCTGGCCTTGCGCGCCGACGAGCGCGGCCTTCATATCTCCATCACCGGCACGGTCCTGTTTAACGACGCCAGCGCTACCCTGACGCCGCAAGCCAAGGAATTCATCGGTATCGTTTTCGAGCGCCTTAAAACCCTGCCCAACTCGATCCTGATCGAAGGGCATACCGACAACCGCCCCATCAATACCAAAGAGTTCCCGTCCAACTGGGAACTGTCGGCGGCCCGCTCCATCAACCTGGTCCGCTACCTGATCGAGGAGTACAAGTTTGACCCCCGCCGCCTGTCATCGGCAGCATACGGGGAGTACCGCCCCGTAGCTCCCAACGATACCCCGGAAAACCAGGCCAAAAACCGCCGGGTGGAAATCATTATCTTAAGAACCAACCAATCCGCAACCGCGCCAGCCAGCCAACAAAACCATTAAAACGCGTAAAGCGAACCCCGGGCCGCCTGGTGACGTGACCCGGGGTTCGGTTTTAATGCAGTTTTAGGCCTGCCGGCGCGACGGGGGCCAGTGCACGGCGAGGCCGTCTACAGCCAGAGCCGCTTCGCCCAGGGCTTCCGTTACCGTTGGGTGGGGGTGAACTGTGGAAACCAATTCGTCCACGGTAGCCTCCAGCCTGATGGCCAGGGCCGCCTCGGCAATGATGTCAGTAGCCCTTGGCCCGAACAGGTGAACGCCCAGGACCTCTCCGTATTTTTCTCCGGCAATGACTTTTACCAGGCCTGTTCCCCCGTTGTCGATCACGGCTTTCCCGTTGGGCCGCCAGCGAAAACTTGCCCACCCGGTACGGAATGTTTTTGTTCGCGGCTTCCTCTTCCGTAAGACCTACGCCCGCTGCTTCCGGGCTGGTGTAAATGCACGAAGGGACAGTGGAAGGAAAATACGCCGGACGGTGGCCCAGGGCATGCTCAACCGCCGCCACCCCTTGCGCTGAAGCGGCATGAGCCAGCATCTGCAGACCGTTGCAGTCGCCGACGGCATAAACACCAGGTACCCCTGTAGAAAAATTGCTGTCCACGATTATCCGGCCGCGCTCCACCCGTACACCGGCCGATTCCAGCCCCAGACCCGCCGTGCGCGGGCGGCGGCCAACCGCCACCAGCACATAGCGGGCAGTTATCTCCCGCGTCTTATCCGGCGCTTCAACCACGGCAATAAGTCCGTCGCCGTTGGAGCAGGGCTTGACTTCTTTAAGTTTCGCCCCGGTCAGGAAAACGACCCCGCGTTTTTCCAGTTCTTTTCTCAGGCAGGCAGCAATCTCACCGTCCATAACCGGCAGGATCTGCGGCAGCAGTTCCACCACGGTCACCTTGCAACCCAGAGAACTGAACAAGTCCGCAAACTCAATGCCGATAACGCCGCCGCCCACAATCGTCAACGAGGGCGGAACTTCCTGCAGGTTTAAAGCCTGCGTGCTGTCAATGACTCCCGGCAGTTCAGAACCCGGGAAATCCAGCCTCACGGGTTCCGACCCGGTCGCCAACACTATTACGTCGGCGGGAAGCGCAGTTTCAGGCTTATCACTCTCTATTTCAACGCTGCGGGCGCTGCGCAGAAAGGCTTTACCATGGTGACATTTGACCCCGTTAGCCTCCAGGAGGGACCTGACGCCATTGACCAGGCGGTTGACCACCGCCTGTTTGTGTTTCTGTAGTCCGGTCCAGTCTACCTGCACCATCTCCGCCTTAAGTCCGGGGACTGCTCTTTCCCGCATTGCCCGGTACATCTCGGCCGTATGGAGGAGCGCCTTGGTAGGAATGCAACCGACATTCAAGCAGGTCCCGCCGTATCTCTCCATTTCTACCAGGTGTACTTCCGCTCCCAGCTGGGCTGCACGAATGGCAGCCACATAACCGCCTGGGCCGCCGCCTATCACCACCACTTTTTTGCTCATGTCCCCAGCGGTCCTCCTCCCAGCAAAAGCAACGGCTCTTCCAGCAGCCGGCGCACCCTGGCCATGAACCGCGCCGCCAGCGCCCCGTCTATCAGGCGGTGATCAAAGGACAGGCACAAATTGGCCAAAGGTTTTATCACCACTGCGCCCTCAACAGCAACCGGGCGGTCTACGACCCGGCACACGCCCAGGATGGCGCTTTCCGGCGGGTTGATGATCGGTGTAAAATGGTCTACTCCATACATCCCCAAGTTTGTAACGGTAAAGGTCCCTCCGCTCACCTCATCGGGAGATAACCCGCCTTTACGCGCTTTTTCGCTCAAGGCCCCTATTTCCTGTCGCAGGGTTCGAATGGATTTCTGATCTGCGTTTTTGACCACCGGCACGATCAGGCCGTTGTCCAGGGCTACCGCCACGCCGACGTTCACGCCGGAGTGGCGTTTTACCACGCCTTCCTGCAGGCTGCTGTTTATTTCGCGGAACTCGGCCAGAGCGTGGGCGACGCACTTGACAATAATCTCGGTATATGAGTACTTCGTCCCGTCCTCGCGCGAGAGGGCGTCTTTCAAACGCCCGGCGGCTGTCATGTCGACTTCGACAGTCAGGTTGACATGCGGCGCGGTCTTCCAACTCAGGCTCATCCGCTCGGCTATTGCTTTGCGCATGCCGGACAATACCGTCCCCCCGTCTTCTTTCCCGGCGGGCGAGGGGACTGCAGCCGTTGCGACCGCCCCTTTAAGTGCGGACAATACATCGTCCTTCATGATTCGCCTGTCGGAAGCTAGCGTGCTCAGTTCCACCCCGAGCTCGGCCGCCATTTTGGCCGCCACCGGCGTGGCCTTTATTTCTTTGCCCTGTTGCTCACGGTATGCCAGGACATCCCGTTCCACGATCCGGCCGTCCGGGCCGCTCCCCTTCACCCGGCTTAGCTCGATGCCCAATTCCCGGGCCAATTTTTTCGCCGCCGGAGACGCCTTAACCCTGCTGTCCGCTCCCCGGTCCACGGCAAGCTGAGCCGGCGCTTCGCCGACCGCCGTTAAATTGTCGTCCCTTTCCCCCGCTGCCGGCGATGGCATGTCGGCCGGCTTTTCTCCCTGTTCGCCGATCATGGCTAGAGCCGCTTTAACCGGAACCGTTTCGCCCTCCGGAACCAGTATTTTCAATAAAACCCCGCTGGCGGGAGCCTCGATTACGTTTGAGATTTTATCCGTCGTGATTTCCACCAGCTCCTCGCCGGCAACGACCGTTTCTCCCTCCCGCTTGTGCCATTTCACCACAGTTCCCTCAGTCATGGTCAACCCAAGCTGGGGCATCTGTACATAAACTGCCATTCACTGGCCTCCTCTCCACGGAATCATGTTCGTTTCAGCATATTTCCCGGGCTGCTTTAACGATGTCTTCAATACCTATTCTTACCATTTTCTCCAAAACGGGGCTGAAGGGAATTGGCACATACGGTGCTCCCAGGCGTTTTACAGGAGCGTCGAGGCAATCCAGCATTTCCTCGGCGATCAGCGCGGCTATTTCCGCCCCGACGCCGCCGGTCTTTACGGCCTCATGGACGATCATCACCCGCTTCGTCTTGGCAATGGACTCAAAAATGGTCTCCTTGTCAATCGGCGAAATAGTGCGAAGGTCTATAACTTCCGCTTCGATACCAGACTCCGCCAGCGCTTTGGCCGCCTCCAAGGCTCGATGCAGCATCAGGGAATATGAAATGATGGTGATGTCCTTTCCGGCCCTGGCAATGCTGGCCTTGCCGATAGGCGTCAGGTGGTCCCCGTCCGGAACCTCGCCTTTCATCGGGAACAGTACCTTGTGTTCAAAATACAGCACCGGGTTATCGTCCCGGATCGCCGACTTCAACAGCCCTTTGGCATCTGCAGGATTCGAAGGGATCACGACCTTTAATCCCGGTATGTGCAGGAACCATGATTCAATGCATTGCGAATGCTGCGCGGCTGCCGAGCGGATGATCCCGTCCGGAGCTCTCAACACAACGGGAACAGTTGTCTGGCCGCCGAACATATACCGGATCTTGGCCATCTGGTTAAAGACTTCATCCATTGCCACGCCCAGGAAGTCGGCAAAATGCATATCAACGACCGGCCTCATCCCGGCCAGCGCTGCGCCGACACCGGCTCCAACAATGGCCGTTTCCGAAATCGGCGTGTCCTTGACCCGGTCAAACCCGAAACGCTGCGGGAGTCCCTTGAACTGGCCGAAAATGCCGCCCTGCCTGGCAATGTCCTCGCCCATGATGAAGACCCTGTCGTCGCGTTCCATTTCCTCGCTCATGGCTTCCAGGGTGGCTTCCGAAAAGGTGATACTACGCATTGTTCACACCGCCTTCGATATATAAATCTTCAAACAGTTCATGCGGCTCAGGGTAGGGGCTTTCGACCGCAAACCGCTCGGCTTCCCTGATCTCCTCTTCAACCTGAACATCGATTTGGGCAAGCTCTTTCTCGGACAGCCTTTTTTCGGCTATGGCCCGTTCTTTGAACCTCTTGATGGGGTCGTTTTCCTTGAATATCCTTTGCACCTCTTCCTTGGAGCGGTACAGCTCCGGGTCGCCGACAAAATGCCCCTTGATCCTGTAAGTCTTGGCCTCCAGCAGGGTCGGTCCCCCGCCGGTCCGGGCCCGTTCAATGGCCCGGGCTGACTTTTCATACACGTCGAACACGTCGTTCCCGTCCATTATCTCGCCTGGAATGCCATAACCCACCGCCCTGTCGGCGATGTTTTCCACCGCGGTCGTCGTCCGGTACGGGGTGGTTGAGGCCCACTGGTTGTTTTCGCACACGAAGACTGCCGGCAGCTTCCAGGCGGCGGCCATGTTTAGCGCCTCATGAAAGGTGCCCCTGTTGGAGGCCCCGTCGCCGAAAAAGCATACCGCCACGTCGTCCCTGTTCTGCATTTTGCAGGCCAGGGCCGCTCCGACGGCCAGGGTGTATCCTCCGCCCACCACTCCGTTTGCTCCCAGCATGCCCACGCTGAAATCGGCGATGTGCATCGAACCTCCTTTGCCCTTACAGTAGCCGGTCCTTTTGCCGAAGATCTCCGCCATCATCGGCTTCAGCTGCGCGCCTTTGGCGATGGTGTGCCCGTGGCCGCGGTGGGTGCTGGTGATGTAATCAGAATTGCGCAGGTTCTGGCACACGCCGGCGGCTATCGCTTCTTCGCCGATATACAGATGGACGAACCCCGGAATTTCGCCTTTCAAGAACAGGTCGTTCACCTTTTCTTCAAACAGGCGAATCCTCATCATCGTCAGGTAAAAGTTCTTTAAGACCTCTTTTGGTATTTGATTCAACTACGGTCACCTCGCATTTGATAATCGGTCGATGTCTTGCGTCATAATACATTGGCCCGCTAACCATCCCCGGCCAGCCAAGTGTATAAAAAATTAACACTGTTCCATAAATGAACTCCTTTCCTGCAAAAAGACCAAAAAAAAATCAATATGCAGGCACAACAAATGCAAAGCTCAAATCGTTGTGTTCCATTGAAGAAAGCCCAACCCGGGGAGGTATGAGTCAGGCTTTCTTGCCGGCAAACCGGGAAATATTATTTCTCTTGCTATGACACCTCCTCGTAAGAATGCTTACGTATATATACGCATGCAATTTTTGTGCCAGATCCAATCCCCTTGATTTTGCTGGCTTCCCCGGTTTCCGCCAACAGGCGCCGGCCCGGCCGGTGTACCGTTTTTGAGCAATTGCCCCTCCAAACAAGCAGTCAAAGCGCCAGCAGGTTGTGTGCAATAATTGAATTTTAGTTAGTTTTTCTAACACTCGATCCTGTACTTGCGCAACTTGAAATACAATGTATTGCGTGCTATGCCAAGCGCCTGCGCCGTTTTTGTGATATTGCCCCGGCAATGTCTCAAGGCTTCGCATATCGTTCGTCGTTCAACTTCTTCCAGCGAATATGACTTTCTCTGTTGTTGCAGGCCTTCTCTGCCATCCGAAAATAGCACTTTTGGCAAATGCTGTTCCATAATCTTATTTCCCTCTGTAAAATTGACCGCCCTTTCCAGTGTGTTTTCTAATTCCCTGATATTTCCAGGCCAGGTATAATCCAGAATAATTTTCATGGCCTTGTCGTCAATTTCATACTCAACTCCCCGCTCCTTCGACATCCGGCGCAAAAAAAACCGTACCAGCAACGGGATGTCGCATTTCCTCTGAACAAGCGACGGCAAATGTATGTTCAACACATTGAGCCGCCAGAATAGATCCCTCCTGAACGTCCCTTCCTCCATTTCTTTGTACAGATCCTTGTTAGTCGCCGCAATAACCCTGACATCGACGGCCAATGTCCTGTTACCGCCGACCCTGGTTATCTCCTTGTCCTGCAAAACTCTTAACAAGCGGACCTGCATTTCCAGCGGCATTTCACCTATTTCATCCAGGAAAATAGTGCCTCCTGAAGCCAGTTCGAACTTTCCAGGCCTGCCTCCCTGACGAGCCCCGGTAAAGGCCCCATCTTCATAACCAAACAGCTCGCTTTCGATCAAGTCGCGAGGTATAGCCCCGCAATTGACGGCAATAAACAGCCCGTTGCGGCAGGAACTGGCGTTATGTATAGCCTGGGCGAACAATTCTTTGCCTGTCCCGCTTTCACCAGTAATTAAAACGGTCGAAGAGCTGCTAGCTGCAATGGCGGCAATTCGTTTGGCTTCCAGTATTTCCCTGCTGTTTCCAATAATATCGCCAAATGTAAACCGCGCTTGAGCCCCGACCATCCGGTTTACTAACTGTTTTACCTGTCTAATTTCTTTGAATACATCAACCGCGCCTTCTATCGCGCCATCCTCACCGATGATGGGGAAAGCGCTTTTGATAAAATGGAGACGGCCTTTTTTAGTATGAACGATAAATTCCCGGTCTATATAGCCTTCTCCGGTCTGTAAAACATCAAGGACGGGCGGGTGAAAGTCTACCACATCCGCAATGTGTTTACCAAGCGCCTTTTCATAATCAACTTTTAGTATTTTAGCCGCACTTTTATTCAGGTAAGTGACACAGCCTTCCGCGTCGACCGCCAGGATGCCTTCCGAGACGGCATCCAGTGCTGTTCGGTAGTAATGCACATTGCTTTCCTTGGGTAGCCTGGTTAATTGCATCAAGCGTATTACCCCCCTTTCAAGCTGCTTCACCCGCGCGGTTAACATTACAATATTACAACTGAAGGATGGCCCCCTTGCTGGCCGAAGAAACCAAAGCGGCATAGCGACGCAGGTAGGAATTGGGCAGGACCTTGCAGTCAGGCATTTTCCAGCCTCGCCTGCGCCTTTCAAACTCCTCGCTGCTCACTTTTGCTTCCAGGAGCCGGTTTGGTATATCAACACGGATTAAGTCTCCTTCCTCGATCAACCCCAGCGGTCCACCTTCAGCGGCTTCCGGCGATATGTGCCCTATGGCCGCCCCCCTTGTAGCTCCTGAAAACCGCCCGTCAGTAAGAAAGAGGACTTCCTTTTCCAACCCAAGACCACACAGCGCCGCGGTTGGGCTGAGCATTTCCCTCATACCCGGACCTCCTTTTGGTCCCTCGTACCTGATGACTATAACGTCCCCTCTCCTGATCCCCTTGCTGATGATCGCTGCAAACGCCTCTTCTTCCGAATCGAAAACCCTGGCTGGCCCCTCATGGCATCTAAGCCCCGGAGCCATGGCCGATTGTTTGGTCACCGCGCCTTCGGGCGCAAGGTTTCCCCACAGAACGGCGATGCCGCCTTCTTTGTCATACGGGTTTTCTACAGGCCGGATCACAGCACGGTCCCGCACTGTCGCGCTCGCCACTGACTGGGACAGAGTCAAGCCGCAGACTGTATGCTCATCCCCTACAAGCAGTCCCGCTTCGTCAAGCTGACGCAGCACAGCCGAAACCCCGCCGGCATTAAACAGGTCAAGCATCCAGTGATCGCCGGACGGGCTTACTCTTACAATGTTGGGCACCTTCCTGCTCAGTTCGTCAAAAACAGCAAGGCTTAGCGGCACACCGGCCTCAAAAGCTATCGCCAGGAGGTGCAACACAGAGTTGGTTGACCCCCCGAGAGCCATATCGAGGACAATGGCATTGCGAAATGCTCGCGGCGTCATTATATCGCGGGGACATATATTCTGCCTGACCAGTTCCATGACCTGCAATCCCGCCTTTTTCGCCAGGGCAATCCGTTGACCGTAGGGAGCAGGCACAGTCCCGTTTCCGGGGAGAGCCATCCCCAAAGCCTCAGCCAGGCAATTCATAGTATTGGCCGTGTACAGCCCGGCACAGCTTCCGCAGGACGGGCATGTGCTCCCTTCCATCTGATAAAGTGTTTCCTCGCTAATTTTATCTGCGGCCAAGGAACCCACCGCTTCAAACCCGCCCCTGTTTATGTCGGTGTCCTGGCCCTGAAACCTCCCTGGCAGCATAGGCCCGCCCGAGACATAAACCGCCGGAACATTCAGCCTGGCCGCGGCCATCAACATGCCTGGCACAATCTTGTCGCAATTGCCGACCAGCACCATGGCGTCAAACTTGTGGGCCGCAATCATCGTCTCGATTGAATCGGCTATCAGTTCCCTGCTGGCCAGGGGATATTTCATTCCGCTGTGATTCATTGTTATCCCGTCGCAAACCCCAATAACGGGAAATTCTACCGGGGTCCCGCCTCCGGCCGCGACTCCCAGCTTAACAGCCTGTACCAACATATCCAAATGGTAATGTCCGGGGACAATCTCGCTATGGGCATTAACCACTGCCACCAGCGGTTTCGACAGATCCTGCGGCGTATAGCCCATAGCATATAACAAAGAACGGTGGGGCGAACGCGCGATCCCTTTAGTTACCTGCTCACTTAGCACTACAGCGGCCTCCTTTGTCCTTGTTGATAATTATTTTATTATTTTTAATTAATGCCACTGGGTCTAAAAGAAAAAATCCATATGCATAGGCAAATAAGTTATTGCCAATAAGACCAGAACAAGGCCCAGCAGAAATGGCAGCACGGCCCTGCTGATCCGTTCAATGGACAGGCCGGAAATGGTACTGGCCACGTACAGATTTATGGCAACCGGCGGCGTAATCATCCCGATGGCCAATCCCATCACAATCATCAGGCCGAAATGAATAAGGTTGATTCCCAATTGGTTTACCAGCGGCAAGAATACAGGAGTTAGGATGATCAGCGCAGAGGCCGTTTCCATGAACACCCCGGCAATAAGGATGACAATGGTTATCAGGAGCATGATAATATATTTGTTCGTTGACAGCTCCAGGATGTTTTGAGCGATTATGCCGGGAATTTGCCAATTGGCCAGCACCCAGCTCAGAGCCGAAGCCGTAGCGATCAGGAACATCACTACCGACATGGTTATGGCTGACTTGGTGAAAATCTTGAAAATTTCCCGCCAGCCCACGTCCCTGTAAATAAACACAGCTACCAGCACAGCGTAATCCACCGCGATTACCGCAGCTTCCGAAGGCGTAAAATAGCCTGAAAAAATGCCGCCCAAGATAATCAGCGGGGTAAGCAGCCCCCATATGGCGTCGCGGAAAGCCCGGCCGATATTTTTAGCGGAGAAGGGCGAACCGTGGGAATAATTCTGTCTATATGCCTTTGTCAGCGCAATGGCGATCAACACCGCACCCATCAAGATGCTGGGGATAAAACCGTTTATAAACAACCTGGCTACTGACTGGTCGGCGATGACAGCATACAGGATCATGGGAACAGACGGAGGTATAACCACCCCGATGCAACCACCGGCGGCTATGAGCGCCGCCGAAGTAGCGGGACAGTATTTCTTTTTCTCCAGCTCGGGGATAAGAGGGGTGCCCACGGCGGCAGTGGTGGCGGCTCCTGAACCGGAAATGGCAGCGAAAAACATGGAAGCCAGTACGGCAACCACCCATAGCCCGCCCCTTAAAAAACCAAGTATGGAATCAGCAAACTGGACCAATTTTTCCGATACCTTCCCCTGAGCCAGGAGGTCTCCGGCTAAAATAAAGAAGGGCACCGCCACGAGAGGAAACGAATCCGTGCCTGCAAACATCCGCTGGGGGACGATCACCAGCGGAACGCCCTGGGTCCAAAGAACCGCAACGGCTGTAAGTCCCATTGAGATGGCAACGGGGACCCCCAGAACCAGCAAGACCGCAAAACATCCGAACAAGAGAGAAATCACACCATAACCCCCTCTTTGCTTTTGGTGCCATTCAGCATTTGCATCACTGCGGCAAGGGCATGAAAGGCCATAACCGTCAAGCTGATCGGGATGCACATATACACCAGTTGCATGGGTATCCCCAAGGCCGGTGAGATCTGAAACACCTGGAGCCCGATCATTGACAGGCTAAAGCAAGTTATCACGATGAAAAACAGCAGCGAAAGCAGATATATAAGTAATGAGAAACAAAGGCGTGCCCTCCCGCGGAGCGCATTGACAACAAAGGTTATGGCAATATGGTTGCCGCGCTTATAAGCCATTGTGGCAGCAAAAAACGTGCCCCAAACCAGAAAATAACGCGAGATTTCCTCGCTCCAGGCCAAAGCGGTGAAAAACACCCTGAAAATTACCTGCAGCGTTGTGGCTGTAACCATCCCGACCACAATCAAAAAGACCAGCGTTGTGATTATCCTGTCTGCCAGGTCGCTTACCCCGCCAAGCAGAGCAGACAATTTTGCAGCCATTTAAACTCCTCCATGTTTTTCAGGTGAAGGTTTGTGTGACGAATCCCCGCGATAAGCCACACAAACCTTCCTTAGATTTAGATATTGATGCCTTATGGGCATTGAATTTATTTTGGTTATATTGCAGTAGTCTACTTTTGGGCCGCCCTAATCTCTTCCAGCAGGCTGCCAAATTTCTGTCCGTATTTGTCATAAACGGGTTGAACAGCTTTTTGGAATGAAGCCAGATCAGGTTCGATTATCTCCATGCCTTTTTCTGCCAGTTCTTTCAACTGGCCCGACATTTGCTCGGCATTCCATTTCCGCTCATAAGCTGCCGCTTCCAGCGCTGAACTTTGGACTGTTTCCTGCAGTTCCGTGCTTAAGGAATCAAAGGATTTCTTGCTCATCAAAAACAGCGCCGGTGCGTATGTATGCCTGGTCATAGACAGGTATTTCTGGGTCTCATACAGTTTATAGGCGTATATGACATTTACCGGGTTTTCCTGGCCATCGATCGTTTTTTGCTGCAAGGCAGTCAAGGCCTCAGTCCAGGCCATGGGGACTGCATTGGCTCCCAGGGATTTGAAAGTGTCAATGTACACGGGGTTTTCCATCACCCTGATCTTTAAACCAGCCACATCGCCGGCGCTTTTGACCGCTTTTTTCGAGTTGGTAAGGTTTCTAAATCCCCTCTCCGCAAAAGCCAAACCTTTCAGGTTGACAGTAGCCAGCCTGGCCAGCACCTTTTGACCGATTTCCCCGTCCAAGACTTTATAAGCTTCGTCAGGCGAACCAAACAAGAAAGGCATTTCAAACACAGCTATTTCCGGCAAGAAGTTGGCCACCGGACCATTGGTAATGACGCCCATCTGTATGGTCCCGACCTGCATGCCTTCGATCAGGGTCCGTTCATCGCCCAGTGTGGCATTGGGATGGATCTCGATCTGCAGCGCCCCTTTTGTCCGTTCTTCCACCAGTTCTTTAAATTTTACAGCGGCGATGTGGAAACCGTCTTTTTCGTTTACGACATGAGCCAGCTTGATAACCGTTGTCGGCGGAGCATTTGCTTCATTTTTGTCCCCAGCGGTTTGGGTCGAAGAAGTGCATGAAGTCAATACTGGCATGGCAACCAAGAAGGTCACAAATAATAAAAGCAAAGTAACTTTTTTTTTCATAATACCACCCTTTTAAAATTTTTTTGTTTATTCTCTTGAATTTATATAATAAGCCCCCCCCTGTTCCCACCCCTTTCTTGCCCAATGCCCGCTGTCAGGCAACAACCTGCTCAAGGCCTGTCGTCAACGCAGATAAAACTGTTGTTCAGCGAAGGAAATATGTTTTTCCATAGCCGTACGACATGCGGACTGCTCCTTCTTAATTATGCCCTGTAAAATTGCCTCATGTTGCTCGATAACCTCCCTGGCCTTTTGCTTTTCATGCTGCAAAAAATACCTCCAATTGTTGACGGAAATTCTGCCGATATATACAGCGAAAATGTTTACCAAGTTCTTAAGCAATGCGTTGCCTGAAAACCCGGCTATCAATGTGTGGAACCGCACATCCTCCTTGGCCAGCCTTACAGGATCATCAAGCCTGGACATATTGCGCAGGCAGTCCTGCACCAGGACCAGGTCCTTGTCATCCCTGTTGACAGCGCCCATTTCTACCGCCGCCATCTCCATTATCCTTCTAACCTGACTAATGTCCCTGATGCTGGACTCATCCAACAGCAACAGCAAAGAAAAGGCTTTCGAGGAGTTTTCCAGGCTAAAGGTGTTGAGGTAGGTCCCTTCTCCCTGTTTGCTGCGCAGAACTCCCAATATTTCCAGTGCGGCAATAGTTTCTCTGATTGTCCCCCGGTTGACTCCCAACAAATTGGCCAGCCTGTGTTCCGAGTATATTTTCCTGTTCGGCTTAAATGTTCCCTTTTCAACACAATCAACAATTTTATCAAGTATCATCTCGCGCTTATTCCTGGAACAGTTTCTTCTCAAAACGCTCACTCCTTTTTTTGGGAAGGCAGTTCCGTTTGCCGCGCAGTTTCTAAGAAAAGCTATTCTCTGTCCCAGTTGAAAAACCTTTAGTTGTCAACAAGTTTTTATACTGTTTGCAAAGACCGGTTTATCGTAAGGGCGTAACAAAAACTAACTGCCGTGCAGTTGCCGAACAAAAACATCAATTTGAACTGCGACGGCTGTTTTAAGGCAATTTATCCGCGGTCCTCTGAGCATAAACAGGACGTCTCCCCGCCGCGCTCCTGGGCCGAACATTGCAAATGTCTGGTGTTTGCTGCATTTTGCGCTTGGCACGCCATTTGCACTTTAAAACTTGCAGAAGCCGAAACAGAGGGAGGAGTCTTGCGCCATGTGAACCAGCTCGTTTTAGACTTAAACAACACAAAAGTTATCGAATTAATCTGCAAAAATTGCGAGGAGGAACAATCTAAATGGCAATAATTTACTATGACTGCGACTGCAACTTCGATCTTGTCAAAAAAAAGAAAATTGCCGTAATAGGCTATGGAAGCCAGGGACATGCCCACGCCCAGAACCTCCGCGACAGCGGGGCCGATGTAATAGTTGGGCTGCCGCCCGAGTTCGAGGAAGAAAGGGCCAAGGTCGTCGCGGACGGGCTGGCCGTCGCCGATACATCCGAGGCTGCAAGAATCGGCGATATCATCATGATGCTCGCCCCCGACACGCTCCAGCCGACAATTTACGAACAAAGCATCAAGCCGTATCTCCAGGCTGGGAACATGCTGATGTTCGCCCACGGGTTTAACATTAATTTTAAACAGATCGTACCCCCCGCGGATGTGGACGTGGCCATGGTCGCCCCCAAGGCTCCCGGCCACACGGTAAGGAGCCAGTACCAGGCAGGTATGGGCGTACCGTGCCTTCTTGCAGTGCATCAAAACGTGTCCGGCAAAGCCAAAGAATATGCCCTGGCCTATGCCAAGGGCATTGGGTGTGGCAGGGCTGGAATTTTAGAGACAACTTTCCGCGAAGAAACGGAAACCGACCTGTTCGGGGAACAGGCCGTGTTATGCGGCGGTGTCACCGCCCTGATGAAGGCTGGGTTTGAGACGCTGGTCGAGGCTGGTTATCAGCCGGAAATCGCTTATTTCGAATGCATCCATGAAATGAAACTGATTATCGATTTGGTGTTCCAGGGCGGTTTCAAGTACATGCGATACTCAATCAGCGATACCGCTGAATATGGCGATTATGTGAGCGGACCAAGAATAATCACGGCCGAAACCAGAAAGGAAATGAAAAAGATACTGTCCGAGATCCAGAACGGAGCTTTCGCCAGCAAATGGATCCAAGAAAATAATGCCGGGGGAAGAGCCGAATTCCTGTACAGTAGGCAGAAGGAATCGGAACACCAGTTGGAAATAGTGGGCGAAAAATTAAGGAGAATGATGGCCTGGATAAAAAAATAGCAAATAGTACACACAAAAGTGACCCGAAGCAATTTTCGGGTCACTTTTTGCTTTTCCGCGTTATTTCAATACTTCGCGCACGCCCTGGACGATGTCTTGTTTCCGGGGATAAATCAGGTCTTCCAATCCCGGGCTGAACGGTGGGACTACATTCAGCCCGGCTACCCGTTTGACCGGGGCGTCAAGGTAATCGAAGGCGTTTTCCATCACCTGGGCGGCGATTTCCGCGGCATAGCCGCCGCGCTTGACGGCTTCCTGCACCACCACGACACGGTGCGTCTTTTTCACCGAGTTTTCGATTGTCTCCCAGTCAAGCGGGACAAGGGTCCTCAGGTCCACGACCTCGGCTTCGATCCCTTCCCCACTCAGATCCGCGGCCGCTTCCAGGGCAAACAGAACCTGCCGGGAATAGCAAATCACCGTTACATCACGGCCCGTTCGCTTGATCTCCGCCTTCCCCAGGGGAACAAGGTGCTCTCCTTCAGGCACTTCGCCCCTGGTGGCGTAGAGCAGCTTGTGTTCGATGCACACCACCGGATCGGGATCCCTGATGGCGCTCTTCAGCAGCCCCTTGGCATCACGGGGAGTGGCGGGGGCGATCACCTTCAGGCCGGGGATGTGAGTAAAAAGCGCCTCCAGGCTCTGCGAATGCTGGCCCGCGTTCCTGCGCCCCGCACCGCCCGGAGCCCGGATCACCAGGGGCACCGAGACCTGGCCGCCGGTCATGTAGCACATTTTGGCCGCCTGGTTGATAATGGCGTCCATGCACACCGGCGTGAAATCGACATACATTATCTCCACCACGGGCTTGAGGCCTCGCATGGCGGCGCCCACAGCCATGCCCGTAAAAGAAGACTCCGAAATCGGGGTGTCAATTACCCTGAGCGGCCCGAATTCTTCCAGAAAGCCTTTGGTCAAGCCGAACACGCTGCCCAGCACGCCCATGTCCTCGCCCATGATCAGGACCGCGCTGTCGCGGAGCATCTCTTCCCGCAGGGCTTCCGATATGGCCTGGCCATATGTGATCGTCCTCATCGCTCAACACCCCGCTCGTTGTCCCAGGAATAAACGTCTGCTGTCACCTGCGCGGGTTCGGGGTAAGGGCTGTTCACCGCAAACTCGACCGCCTCCTCGATTTCAAGCCGCAGCTCGTTTTCTATCGTGTCCAGTTCCTCCACCACGGCCAACATTTCTGCCAGGATCATCTTCTTTAACCGCGCCACCGGATCCCGTTCCTTCCACTCCTGGATTTCTTCTTTGGGTTTATAGACCTGTGGGTCGCCTTCATAGTGCCCGCGGTGCCGGTAGGTCAGGGCCTCGATCAGGGTGGGCCCTTCCCCTCCGCGTGCCCGCCTTGCGGCCTCCGACACTGCTTGGTGTACGGCGAACACGTCGTTCCCGTCGATGGTCACTCCCGGGATGCCGTAAGCCTTGGCGCGTTCGGACAACCTGCCGACCCTGGTGACCCGGTCGATGCAGACCGACACTCCGTACCTGTTGTTTTCGCAAAGGTACACCACGGGCAGGTTCCAAGCCGCAGCCATGTTGAGGGATTCATGGAAATTACCGGTATTGCTGGCCCCGTCGCCAAAGAAGGCCAGCGTCACTTCGTCTTTGCCCATTATTTTGGAGGCCAGCGCGGAACCTGTGGCTATGGGCAGGCCTGCCCCTACGATCCCGTTGGCCCCCAGAATTCCCAGGCTAACATCGGCGATGTGCATGGAGCCGCCCTTCCCGCGGCAGTATCCAGTCGCCTTGCCGAACAGCTCCGCCATCATCCGCCTGGGATCGCCGCCTTTGGCCAGGCAGTGGCCGTGCCCCCGGTGGGTGGCAGTGATGTAGTCTCCCGGCTGCAAGGCCTGGCAGGCCCCGACCGCCACCGCCTCCTGTCCTATGCAGGTGTGGATGTTGCCGGCCAGCAGGGCCCGGCTGAACAATTCGGCGGCTTTGGTCTCGAACAGCCGTATTTTCATCATTGCCCGGTAGAACTTAAGCACTGTTTCTCTGCTGTACCCGCCTGCTTTCATCTGGCAGATTCCGCCTCCTTCCCGGCTGAACAAGCGGCGCAAACCTTTTTCCGTCCGCAGAACCAAATGCTGATCGGGTAAAAAGGCGGCGCCGCAGCAGCAAGGGGTTTTCTTCTTTTACTTGAGACCCATCAGGTTGGGCAGCCACAACGAAACTTGCGGGAAATATGTAATCAGCATCAGCGCGAGGATTGAAGCGATCAAAAACGGCGGCAGGGCCCGGGTCAGGGTCTTGATCGGGATGCCGGCAATGCCGCAGGCCACGTAAAGGTTCACACCGACCGGCGGCGTCACCTGCCCGATGGCCATGTTGACGGTGAAGACCACCCCGAACACCAGGGGATCGTACCCGATGAAATTGATCAGCGGCAGCAGGATCGGCACCAGGATGTACATGGCGGAAATGGCGTCAATGAAGCAACCGGCGATCAACAGGAGGATGTTGATCATCAGAAGGATCATGTACTTGTTCTGGGTCAAGGACAGGATGAACTGGCCCGCGGTTTCGGTGATCCCTTCGGTGGTGACGACCCAGGCAAAGAGGCTGGCCGTGGACACGATCAGCATGACCACCGCCGAGGAAAAGGCCGAGTCGACCAGTATCTTTACAAAATCCTTCCAGCGGATCTCCTTGTATATGAACACGCCGACGAACAACCCGTAAACCACGGCCACGGCCGCCGCCTCGGTCGGCGTGAACACGCCTCCGTAAATGCCGCCCAGGATGATCACCGGGGTCATCAACCCCCACAGGGCGTCCTTGAAGGCCGCCCAGGTTTCCCGGAAGGGGGCCTTGTCCTGCTTGCCGTACTGCATCTTCATCGTCACCAGCAGGCTGGCAAGGATGAACCCCAAGCCAACCAGCAGTCCGGGCACGATACCGGCGATAAACAGCTTGCCGATGGACACCTCGGCCACCACACCGTACACGACAAAGGCGATGCTGGGCGGGATGATGATGCCGATGGCCCCCGCCGAGGCCAGCAAAGCGGAGGACATGCCTGCGCCGTAGCCGGCCTTGATCATGGCGGGAATCAGCATGGTCCCCAGCGCGGCGACGGTAGCCGGCCCCGACCCGGAAATGGCGGCGAAAAAGCAGCAGGTGATGACCGCCACGATGGCCAGCCCGGCCGGCAGGTGGCCCACCGCTGTGTTGGCCAGCCTAATCAGTCTCTGGGAAATGCCGGCCTTCTCCATGATGATCCCGGCCATGATGAAAAAGGGGATGGCCAACAGGGTAAACCGGGCCATGGAGGCATACACCACCATGGGGTACATGGAAAAGGGCATGTTCATCAGATACAGCGCCACCAGGCTGGAAGCGCCCAGAGCCACGGCTATGGGCACATTCAACAGCAGCAGTATGCCAAACACGAGAAAAAGCGCGGTTCCTGGCTCCATTTCAGTTTTCGCCCCCTTTCAGTTCCCGGTAGCCCAGCTCAATAAACCGAATGAGCAGAAAGACGGACCCTACAGGCACTGAAATCCCGAAGGTCCATTCCGGCAGTCCCAGGGCGGGGGTGGTCTGGCCCATTTTGTACTGGGAGATGACCATGTCTACGCCGTATTTCAGCAGGATGGCGAATATCACGATGGAAACCGCCACTGCAAAAAGCGAAGCCGCCTTCTGCAGCCTGGGAGGAAAAAAATCGGTCAGATAGCTCAAGCCCAGGTGCCCTTTCCTTTTCACCGCCACGGCCGCTCCCAAAAAACTGGCCCAAACAAAAAAGTTGGTGGTTATTTCCTCGGTGAAGGACCACGACGCGTGCAGGACATAGCGGGAAACCACGTTGCTGAACGTAATGACCGTCATTACCAGCAAAAAGAAGGCGATCAGCACCTCTTCCACATAGTCTATGATTTTCATCACATCACTCCTAGATGACGTGCCGCGGCCTGGCCCTGTCCAAGACCCGGAACCCGGGGCCAGGCGCGCAGCTCTCATAATTTTAGCCCCGTGTCTATCTGAACAGGTCTATGACATCTTTGCCGATGATCGGTTCGTATTCGGCATAGACAGGTTTCACTTTTTCCTGGAAGGCCTTGATTTGCTCGTCCGTAAGGGTGGTGACCTTCAAGCCTTTGTCCTTGAACAGTTGAACCTGCTCGGCCACCTTTTCGCGGTTGATCTTGCGCTGGTAGGCCATCGCCTCTTCGGCGGCCTTGCGGAGCATGTCCTGGGTAGCCTTGTCCAGGGCGTCAAACTTAGCCTTGTTCATGCCCAGGATCAGGGCGTCATAGGAATAGTTCCACAGGCTTATGTACTTCTGCACTTCATACAGCTTGGAAGAGGTGATGACGTCGGTCGGGTTTTCCTGACCGTCGATGGTCCCCTGCTGCAGGGCGGTGAACACCTCGGCGAAGTTCATGGCCGTCGGGTCGGCGCCAAGGGCCTTGTACAGCGAGGTGTACATCTTGATGCCGGGGATCCTGATCTTCAAACCTGCCATATCGGCCGGGCTCTTGATTTCCCGTTTGCTGTTGGTAATCTGGCGGAACCCGTTCTCGCCGAAGGCCAGCCCTTCTACGCCTTTTTCCCTCAGCATTTCATTGAATTTCTTGCCGGCTGCGCCTGCCAGCTTGGCATCTACGGTGGCTTCGTCCTTCATCAGCCAGGGGAGGCTGATCACGCCGAATTTCTGGTCCACAACGGAATATATGATGTTGGAATGAAGGCTGAAATCTGTGGCTCCGGTCTGCAGCATCTCAATGCCCTTGGCCTGGTTGCCGCCGGAAAGCTGTTCATTCGGGAAAACCTTGATTATGATTTTGTCCCCAGAGCGCTCTTTGACCAGTTCGGCGAACTTTTTGGCGCCCATGGTCCAGGTGGAAGTATCCGCGGTGGTGACGCTCATCTTGTACTCAACGGGTTTGACTTCTTCCTTCTTTTGTTCGCCAGCCTGCCTGTTACACCCAACCGTCACCAGGGATACCGCCAGGAACATTACCAGCAAAACAAGAAAAAGTTTTTTCACGTAAAAATCCTCCCTATTCATATTTTTCTGAAATAACGTCCACATATCACCGTTCGTGCTGTCATTCGACCGCAAACGCGCTAGACCATCTCCCACCCCCATCGAACATAAATTGGCCGGAAACAAAAACAACGCCCACCTCATTAAATACCATGCAATATTTGTGCCAACCGCCAGGACCGGCAATGACAAGGCCGGACCGATATCCTTCCTGCGGTCCGCGCCCCGAATTGCTCTGTTTTTGAACACAGGGAAGCCTAGCTCTTGAGCGTTACTGCCCCTTTCCCGCGCCAAGCCATCCATTGTCCAATTATTGCGCATTGTTAGAATGTCTTACACTCGATGCCGTATTTCTGAATTTTGCTGTACAGCGTATTGCGGGCGATCCCTAACAGCTGCGCCGTTTTGCTCAGGTTACCGCGGCTGAACCTGATCGCTTCGAGGATCGCTTGCTTTTCCGACTGCTCCAGGGTCATGACCCGCCCGGACCGGTTTGCGCCCCGGCTTTTGGTCAGCAGGTTTTTCGGCAGGTGGTGAGGAAGGATCAGGTCCCCTTCGGCAAAGTTCACCGCGCGTTCCAGGGCGTTCTCCAACTCCCGCACGTTGCCGGGCCAGGGGTAACTCTTCAGGATGTCCATGGTTTTCTTGTCGATCTTGTATTTAACGCTATGGCCCCGACACAGCTTTTCCAGGAAATGGTTAGCCAGCAGCTCGATGTCGTCGCCCCTCTGCTGCAAGGGAGGGATGTAAATATTGATTACGTTCAGCCGCCAATACAGGTCTTCCCGAAAGTTCCGCTCCGCCATTTCCCTGGCCAAGTCCTTGTTCGTGGCGGCGATTACCCTCACGTCCACGGGGATCGTTTTGGACCCGCCCACGCGGGTGACCTCTCTCTCCTGGATGACCCTGAGCAGCCTGACCTGCAAATCGAGCGGCATTTCGCCGATTTCGTCCAGGAAAATGCTCCCTCCTGAGGCCATCTCAAACTTGCCAGGTCTGCCGCCCTGGCGGGCGCCGGTAAACGCCCCCTCCTCATAGCCGAAAAATTCGCTTTCGATCAGCTCCCGGGGTATGGCCCCGCAGTTTACCGCGATAAACGGGCCCTGGCTGCGCGAACTGGCGTTATGGATGGCCTGGGCAAACAGCTCTTTGCCGGTCCCGCTCTCTCCGGTGATTAAAACGTTGGACGAACTCCGGGCAGCCATCATGGCCAACCTCTTGGCCTCCATGATCTCCCGGCTGACGCCGACAATGTCGTTGAAGGTGAACCGGGCGTGAGCGCCGACCATCTGGTTGACCAGGCGCTTGACCTGTTTAATTTCCCTGAATATATCAACTACTCCTTCTATTTGCCCGTCCTCGCCCCTGATCGGCACCGCGCTCTTGATGAAATGCATGCGTCCTCTTTTGGACTGGATGATGTACTCCTTGTCGCTGTATCCGACCCCGCTTTCCAGGACATCGAGGATAACGGGGCGAAAGTCCAGCAACTCGGACGGGTTTTTGCCGATCGCCTCCTGCGGGTCGAGCAGCAGGATTTTGCCCGCGCTGTCGTTCATATAGGTGATGATCCCCTTGTTGTTCACAGCCAGGATGCCTTCGGAAACCGAGTCGATCACCGCCCGGTGATGGCGCATGGTCACCACCAGTTTGTCCGTCGTTTCCAGGACCTGAAGCTGGTTTTCCACGGCCATCCCCGCCGCCACCAGCATGCCCAGGGTATGGCAGTGCACCTTTTCTGCGCTGCCGGCCATGCCCAGCACTGCTACTATCTCGCCTGCCGGGTTGCGGATCGGGACGGCGGAACATGTCCAGCGCTGATGGTCCAGGCAGTAATGCTCCTCACCGGCGATCTGGATCGGTTTGCCCTCGATAAGGGCCATCCCCACCGAGGTAGTCCCGACGTTTTTTTCCTTCCAATCCGCTCCGGCCTTGAAACTGCTTGAAGCGCGGACATCATCAAGTATCTCCCGATCGCCCTGCACATGCAGGATGATGGCCTCGGCATCGGCCAGAAAGATTATGAACCCCGAACCTTTCACAAAGCCGTAAATCTTGTCCATGTAGGGCTTAACCACATCAATCAGCGGTCTTTTCTGCTCCAGAAGTTGAAACAACCGGTCGGCCGGCAGGATAACCGGTGTTTTCCCCCCCAGCGGGTTCACTCCCAGGGCCCTGCACCTTTGCCAGGAAGCAAGGATGCCCGGCCGCAGACCTTCCGGCTCGATCCCTTCTTCCACAAACTTCCGCCACCCGTTGAACAGGGCGGAATTGTAATGCACCCTGGACGGCATGGAGCACATTTCCCCCACCCCTTACCAAAAAATAATCGTTAATTTTAATATTCGCTATAGATTATACTTTTCCTTTATTAACTTAATTATTAATATGCTGATAATTTTCCTATAAAGTTTGTCTATCCGCCGCGGCCTCCGCATAAAAACAACCGCCTCCCTGTTTGGAAAGGCGGTTTCTGCTCAGCGTTTCTACATCCTGGGCTGGCTGGGAGTGGAAATGTCGGCCAGGGCCTCCTGGGAAGCCTTGCCGAAACGACCGTTGACGGCCATGTCGCCCAGCGAGACAAAGCCGACCAGCCTGCCGTTCTCCACAACCGGCAGGCGCCGGACCTGAAGGTCTCCCATCAGGTCGAGAGCCGATTCCACCTCCATGTCCGTCTTGCCCACAACCAGCCGGTCGGACATCACATCCCGGCAGGCGGTCTTCTGCGGGTCCTTCCTGGCAGCAACCACCCGCAGCACGATGTCCCGGTCGGTCAAGATGCCCTGCACATCCATATCGTCCGTACAAATTGGTATGGCCCCGATGTTTTTGTCCTTCATGATCTGAGCGGCGTCAAACACGGTCGTGTCGGGGGAAACGGCAATGACGTCTTTGGTCATGATCTCTTTGAGTTTCATAACAAACCTCCTTGTCTGTTTCTCCTCATAGGATATCCCAAACAAGGCGGTTTCTTGCATGCCGTACCGTTTTTTTCGCTTCCGGACGCCGGGCCATGGTCATTGCCCCGGCGGTTTGTTGAATTTCTCCATATAATCAATAATGAACTCAGCAATGCCTTGCACGTCGTCAATATGGAAGCACGGAACCCCCAAATCCCACTTCACGTCGCTGGCAATTGCCAGCAGCTCCGACGGTTCGCAAAGCAGTCCCTGGTGGGCTGCCGAGCGGAACACCTCAATCTTCGGCTTGCCGGACCGCTTGAAGCCTTCCGTGAGAATCAGGTCCACCCCGTTGATCCGCGCTATCACTTCATCCAAGGACAGCTCCCGCTCGGTCTTTTCGATTATGGCGGTCTTTTCGGGGGAGGAAATGGCAACAATATCCGCTCCCGCCTGGGCCAGACGCCACGAATCCTTTCCGGGCTTGTCGATCTCGAAGCTGTGGGCGTCGTGTTTTATCGCCGCCACCTTGATGCCCCTGCTTTTCAGTTCTCGGATCACCTTTTCCAGCAGCGTCGTTTTCCCTGTATCCGATTTCGCAACAACGGAAATCACCGGCACCTGCTTGTTTTCTTTATCCACCAGCTTCACCTCAAACCGCATTTTTAAAAAGCTTTACATGCCGCCCTGCGCTCCGCCATAAAACCAGCCAGGGCCAGCAACCAAATACGCCTTCACCTTGTCGCCCGGGCCAAGCGTTCCACTGCCTGCCGGCACATCAACCAGCACGTTCGAACCCAGCAAAGGAACCCACGGCCTGCGGGCCAAGGAAACGCACGCCTCCCCGTCCCTGAACAGAAGTCTCCCCTCCATCACCCTTCTTTGGCAGCCCAGGCGGATGCAATCATCCAAAAGAGTCGCCGAGACCACTTCCGGCAGGCACTCGGTCTGTCCCGCCATCTTTTTAAGGGCCGGCGTTACCAGCAGTTGAAATGCAATCGCCGCCGCCCCGGGACTCCCGGATAAGGCAATCACCGGTTTGCTGCCCGCGACCGCTGCTGCCGTAGATCCCCCCGGCCTTATGTCCAATCGTGGGAAAAGCGTTTCGGCGCCCAGCACCGCCAGAGCCTTTCTCAGCAGGTCATAATCCCCTCCAGAAACGCCCCCGGTTGTCACCACCATGTCGGCTAGTTCCAGCCCCCGCGTTATGAGCAGCGCGATCTCTTCCGCCTCATCCTTGACGTTCCCCAGCATCAACGGATCAGCGCCGCAGCACCTGCAGAACCCTTCCAGGGTGACAGCATTGGTGTTCCTTATTTTTCCCGGACCCGGCCTGGTCCCGGTCTCCACCAGCTCATCCCCGGTATTGAGCACTGCAACCCGCGGCCGTAAATGGCAGAGCACCTCCTCAATCCCCAGCCCTGCCAACAGGCCGGCCAAAACCGGGGTGACGACCGTGCCGCGTGGTGCAACCAGGTCGCCGGCAGCCAGCTCTGTTCCCGCCTTAACCACGTTGCTGCCCGCCTTGAACCGCCTTGATATTCTGATATGTTCCCCGTCGCAGATCACTTCTTCTTTGCCGGCCACCGCATCGGCTCCAGCCGGGACTGGCGCTCCGGTCATAATCTTGACAGCGGTCCCCGGTGCAACCTCTTTGCCGGCAACGTGGCCCGCGGGGACCGTGCCGATGACCCGAAGCACGGCCGGACGAAGCGGGCCGGCCCGTTCAGTATCCGCAGACCGGAAGGCGTAACCGTCCAGCAAGGAGCGGTCAAATGACGGCAGGCCCTCCCCGGCCAGGATATCCCGGCCCAGCGTTCTTCCCAGCGCCTGACCGAGGAGAACGTTCTCCAGCGCAGATGGTTTTACCGCTTGGATCAATAAGTCCCGGGCTTCCTCCAAGGAAACGGCGCCGCCGCGATTGCAGGCACCACCTTCCTTCACCCCCTGGTCTAGTTCCTTAACCTTCCGGTAGTCTTCAAACGTATTAACGTTGAAAAAAACCGTTTCAGGGTCCACGACTTCCCGGAGCAACGCTTCGTCTACGTAGTTGATATTCACGAACCTGTAAAATTCCGTTATCCTGCTGATGCCGGCCCGCAGGCATTCCTCTATGGCCTCCAGGCACGCCTTGCTGTAAACGGCAAACAACGGCTGCAGATGCTTGTTTTCCATCCGCGGAACAGCGGCATCGAACCCGCGGCTCATTTCCGCCATGAAGCGGACCAACCGGCCGGTAATAAATGGCATGTCGCAGGCGCACACGAAAACCCGCTCGTGTTTGGCCGCCACCAACCCGGCATGAATACCGGCCAGCGGTCCCATGTTCCGGTAAATGTCGCTCACTTCTCTGGCCCCGGTGAAACCGTACTTTCCGGGCTGGTTGCCGACGATTATTACTTCCCCCACAGCGCCCCGCAATTCGTTAACCACCAGGGAGATCAGGGGTTTATCCATAAACGGGAGAAGCGACTTGTCGCTTCCCATCCGCGAGCTCCTGCCGCCCGCCAGCACTACGCCGGTTATTTCCACGTCCCTTACCCTCTTTCCGTCTTCAGGCAATGCTCGGAACAGGAAGGGCACGCCGGAGCACCGGGCGCAGCCAGCCCCTGTTCCTGTAAAAATTTCTCGATTCTTTTCCTGATTGCCGCGGCAGTTTCCTGTTCGAAATCCAGTATCTGCACGTCCTTCCTCCGCCTGATCCCGTCCAGAAACGGGTTGCCTTCCTTTTTCAACACGCCCAGCACAGGAACATCGGCAGCCAGTATTTCCAGCACCTTGTCCTGAAACATCAAGGCCTCAGCTTCGCACCGCCCCAGCTCATCCATGATAATCAGCCGTTTGCCGGCCGCCATCGACCTTTCCAGGATTTCTTTCCCCGCCGTATCAAACACGGCCGGGTTAATTATTGACCGGCCCGATTGGGTAAAGGCTAGAAAGACATTGTCCAGCTCCTCCAGGTCAGTTTCGCCTTTTTTTTCTGTCTCCAATTCATACGCGGTCCGGGCCGACAGCTCCAGCAGGCGAAAACCATGACATTTTCCTTCGCTCATGATCCGCTGGACAAAAAAACCGCCTGTGATTGCCAGGTGCGGTTTCACGCAGGCCCTGATCATGGTCGACTTGCCGCAGCGCCTGGGACCGGTTAAAAACAAATTGCTGGACATCCCGCTACCTCTTTGCAATAGTCTTTATATTTATGTTAACGCATATATTTTATCAGATTTTCACCAGGCGGGCCAAGGTTGTCTTGTAGGCCCCCCCTCCATAGCCGGAGCTGGCCTGTGTCCCGGTCGGTATGAGTTTGTTGCAGTTGTATTCCCAGATGCCGAACAGGTTTGGCTCGCGCCCCTCGGTCTCCGGCAGCCACCAGCCGTGCGGCACCATGATCACCTTGGGGTGGATGGCCGCCGTCACTTTAGCCTTTCTTTTGATCCGGCCGCGGTCATTCTCAATGTATACCCATTCGCCGTCGCTGATCCCCAGTTTCGCGGCCACCTCGGGATGGACCTCCACCACCGGATACGGGTCGATCTCCCGCAGCCAGGGGATCATCCGGTGTTCGGCATGGAAATAGACCGGCGACCTGCGGCCGGTAGCCATGATCAGCGGGTATTGTTTAAAGAGGTCGGGCGTCCTAATTTCGCTCTCCGGCGGCTCGACATAAAACGGCAGCGGGTCCAGGCCCCACTCCTCATAATTGCTGGATTTCAACTCCACTTTGCCGGACGGGGTGCGGAAACCCGGTTGGCCGTCCGGTCGCAGCAACCCCTTCTCGTAGCGGCGGTAAGGTTTCGACGGGGAATTGTCCGGCGGCATCAGCCAGCCGCCTGTTTGCCGCAATTCGTCATAAGTTGTCCCGGCAACAGCCAGCCGCTCGTCGATCAGGTCTTTCAAGGTCGGATAACGCCTCCTTACCTCCGGGTTAAACCGTTTGGCCAGTTCAAGGTTTATTTCCCAGTCCGAGCGGCATTCGCCGACGCTGACCGCAGGCTCCATGGCGCAAAGCGGGGCCCACCACGACCTGAAACTCATCTTCTCGGCAATACTGGCCACCGGTAGTATTAGGTCGGCAACCGCCATGGTGGTTGGATTGTGGAACAGGTCTGCAACCACGTTGAACTCCATCTTCTTCAGGGCTTCATAGTGCAAATGCAGGTCAGCCGCCTGCCCTCCAAGGATATTGGTGGTCTGGATCCAGCACGCCTTGATCGGGTAAGGCTCTCCAGTCATCATTTGTTTCACGGCAAGGTCAGGCTGGGCCCATCCCCGGAAATTGCGCAGCATTTTGTATTCTTTCGCGCCGATCCTTTTTTCGTTCAGTCTCCGGACGAAGTCTTCCCCGTACAGGCTGTGCAGTTCCTGAGTAGAAAACGGATAGGTGGTCACGTCATAGGCCGGTTTGGCAATAACGTTCCCTCCAGGCACGTCAAGGTTCCCCGTCACGCACCACAGGTGCGTGATTGCCTGGGCCACGGTCGTGCCTTCCGGGCACTGGTCGACCGGCAAGCCCCAGTGAACGGCCGCCGGCTTGCTTCGGGCGTACAGCCTGGCAGCTTCGATGATGTCCCGCCTCTTAACCCAGGTGATGCTTTCCACGCGGTGCGGCGGGTATTCACTTGCCCTGGCCCTCAGTTCGTCAAAGCCCGTGGTCCATTTTTCCACAAACTCCTTGTCGTACAGCCCCTCAGAGATGATCACGTTAAGCATCCCCAGCGCGAGGGCCCCATCGGTTCCCGGCCTGATCTGCAAGAACTTTTCCGCCCGTGACGAGAACCAGGTCCACCGTGGATCCACCACAATCAGCTTCGATCCGCGCTTCATACATTCCACAATCCAATGCCCCTGAAAACCATCCGGGCAACCGCTCATCGGGTTTTGTCCCCAAATGATGATGCATTTGGGGACCTGCCAGGCAGGGTCATCATACCTCTTTTCCAAAAACTGCGAACAATCGGCCACCGCATAGTCTCCATGGGTCGCCATCATGGCCCCGAGCCTCGGCGTATAGCAGGAATGGCCGGCCAATCCCAGTTGCACCCAGTTCGGGCTGCCGAAAGAATATGCCAGAAACGATATCGGTCCGCCCACGTCCCTGCCGGTACCTTGGCAAAAAAGCACCGCTTCCGGACCATAAACCTCTTTTATTTCATTGAATTTCTTTTCGATTGTATCGAGCGCTTCATCCCAGGAAATGCGGGCAAATTTGCCTTCGCCCCGCGCGCCGATGCGTTTCAACGGGTAAAGGATCCTGTCGGGGTGATAAATGTATTGGGTGAGGGCCAGGGCCCTGGTACATAACCGGCCCTTGTTCCAGGGATGGTCCTCGTCGCCTTCTATTTTAACCACCCGGTCGTCTTTCACGTAAATCTTCGCGCCGCACCCGCCGTGGCATCCCGGCCCTGGGGACCACATGGTGGTCTTAACCACCCGATCATATTCCTCGTATTCCACAATGATCACTCCCGCCGCTTTTTGCTGACTCCGGTGATGGAAAGCTCTGCCGGCATTAAGCCGGCAGAGCGGCAAGACCTCTTGCTGTGCGCAGCGTTAGCTGCTGTGCTTTTTGGTCAGTTCCAGGATCTTTTGGACGACCTCGTCGGCAGGCAACCCCTTCTTCTTCATATCCGCAGACCACACCTCCCAGGTCGCTTTTGCTTTTTCCTGGAATCTTGCGTATTCCTTGTCGGAGAGGGTGTTTATTTTGCCGCCGGCCTTGGTGATCATATCCATGGCGTCCTTTTCTGATTTGTCGAACTCTTTGCCCATTTCCACCGCCGCCTTGGCGCCGCTTAGTTCTTCAAAGACCTTCTTCACGTCGTCCGGCAGCGACGCCCACTTGTCCTTGTTCATGACCACCCAAAACGGGCCGAGATACGCCTTGAGGTCCAGGTTCTGCTTGGTTATTTCGCCCAGTTTGAACGCGTAGAAGCCCTGCCAGTCGATCATGCACCCATCAATTACGCCTTTTTCCAGCGAGGTGAACAGGTCGGTCGGGGGCATGCTGATTGGTGTCCCGCCCAACTGTTTCATGAATTCGGTGGGGGGCCCGCCGGGAGTCCTGATCTTCAGGCCCTTAAGGTCTTCCAATTTTTCGACCCGTTTGTTGCGCAAGCCGATCGGCACGTTGGCATGCGTATGCAAAAAAAGGACCTTTACGTCTTTATACTCGTTCTTCAGGTAATCCGTGGTGCTGTACAGGTCCCAGAACACCTTGCTGCCCACTTCGGCCGATTTCATGCCCATCATCGGCAGACCGATGGCGTCGGACATTGGGAACCTCCCCGGCATCAAGCCGATGAATCCCCAGGCAATGTCGCAAATGCCGCTGGTGACCATGTCATAGGCATCTTTGGCCGCCCCCAGGGATGCGCCCGGATAAATGGTTATTTTTACCTTTCCGCCCGATTTTGCTTCAATGTCCTTGGCCCACTTGGCAAAATAGCTGCCTACATAACTGTTCGGCGGGTCATGGTGGTGCATTTTCAGCTCGATGACCTGCGGCTTCGCCGGCTCGCTGGCGCCCGGCGCCGGTTCGGTCTTCTTCTGGCTGCAGCCCGCCATTATCAGGCACAGCGACAGTAGAATCACCAACGACAACATTCCAATTTTCTTTGCCATTTTCTTTCCTCCCCATTTAATATTGTTGTCCATTAATCAACCGGCATATTCTTTCGGCGCGTTGTCTTTATCACACCCCCCTCTGGACCGGGTATATTCATCTATCGTTTCAGGACATAGAAAATCAGGGCATAGAAAAAGCCTAGCCGCCAAAGACCCGTTCGTTCGAACAGGTTTTCGTCAGTTAGGCTTGTTTACTCTGTATCGGAAGGCCGTTCCGATACCATAAGCAAGCTGCTTTCCGAATGGTACCCCGCCTTTTGCTTCATTGCCCAGGCCGGGGGTTCATATGTTTGCTATTCTCCGTCCATGGTAAAATTCCTGCTCATTTTTTATCTTTTGGGGGCGACTATTATTATTTTTCTGAAAACCGGGCCTGGAATCAGGCCCAGCCTGTTTACAATTCTTGCCGCCAGGAAGAGTCTGCCGTAGAACTCAGGCACAACTTTCTCATCTGCCTGTCCTTTTTAGGAGGAGGGGCTTCAGCCATGTTCCGCCTGACCATCATATAGCGGTTGTACAGCGCTTGAAGGGCATTGATCAGCGCCTTCTTGGAAACCAGGTGGACGTATTCCTCAATTCGTTCCAGGATGGGCTCCAGCCCGTTTTTCAACGACTGCCCCTTGAACAGGCGGCTCATGAATTCGTTGCACATGGCGCAATATACGGGAATATAGCAGTTGACTATCTCCTCGGTCTCCATATCTATCTCGAATAGTACGGTGATATACTTGAACTGTTCGTAAATGTCCGTGCCATAGGGAAGTTGGGCCTGCCCGCAGAAGATGTATGTTTTTCCCATACATTCTCTCCTCTCTCTTCTGATAACTTCCTCTGGCTAATATTATACCAGCAATCCGGGTTTTGTTCGACCCCTGCCCAGCGGTTCATCTATCGAGAATTGTTCCTTTTAAGGATTATATTCCCAAGCCGGACATCTTGGCCGGCCACGACCGGCAGCTTTACTGGCTCGTAACCCTCAGCCGCCACCGTCAACTCGTACCGCCGGCCAGCCTCCAGGCCGGTAAAGGTGAACAGCCCAAAAAAGTCCGTTTTGGTTTCCTTCCGTACCCGGCCATCGTCGAGGGTAACCGGGATGTTTTCGGCGCCTTCGTCGCAGCCGTCAAGACAGACAGTGCCAGTAACGAATTGTTTGGGCAGGCCCAAGTACCTGACATTGACCTCCAGGCCATATTCCGGGTACAGGATTTCCGGCTTCCCCGTAACCCATAGTTCAGCCGCCAGGCATTGCGGATCGTCGAGATCGCCAAAAATCAGGGCCCGGGTGGGGCAGGCTTCGACACAGCGCGGCTTTTGCCCCTGATCCAAACGGTGGGCGCACATCGTGCACTTCTGCGGTACGCCGCGTTCTTCGTTCCAGTATATGGCTCCGTAAGGACAGGCTTCAACCAGTTCCCGTTGCCCGGCAGCCAGGACCGGATCGATCAGCACGATGCCGTCCGGCCTTCGGTAAACAGCTCCGTCGCAGGCAGCCGCCGCACACGGAGCGTCTTGGCATTGCATGCAGGTAACCGGAATACACCGGATATACACTCTCGGTATCTGCCCCTCTTCTTTAACTTTTATATCAATCCATCTGTGCTCCATGTATGGCTGCGAAACGGCGTAGGGCAGGCGGTCGCCGCCGCAAAACTCGTCCTTACAGGCCAGATAGCAGTTCCCGCAACCGCTGCATTTGTTGACATCAATCAGCATCACATATCGTGCCATATCTCATCTTCCTCCGCTTATCGCGGCCAATGCGACCGGCCATTAAGAGGATACCGCTGCCGGGCGGCCGCCAGGTCTTACCTGGGTGCAAACAACACGGTCTTGGGTTTTTTCTCCATTATCTCAGCCAATTCTTTTATGCTCCCGTACTTCATGCATCCCGCCTGGCAGTGCTTGACGCAGGAGGGCTGTTCACCCCGGCTGGTTCGCTGGGCACAAAGCGTGCACAGGTCGGTCGGAAAGGGGATGTAGTCGATGGCAACTTTATCAAACGTCTCGAGGATTATCTCGTTGACCTTGATGCCCCATTTCCCAGGCGGGTAGTTGTTTTCCTGCTTGCAGGCCACCTCGCAGGTATGACAGCCGGTGCAAAATTCGTAATCGATCAGCAATCCTTTCCTGCTCATGCTATTTCTCTCCCTCTCCGATTTTTACTACGCGACACAAAGTGGTCTTGTACGCCCCACCGCCAAACCCCGACTTGCTCTGGGTACCAACAGGGATCAGCACGTTGCAGTTGTATTCGAACGCCCCGAACAAATTCGGTTCCCGGCCGTCGGTTTCCGGCAGCCACCAGCCGTGGGGCACCATCACTACCTTGGGATGGATCGACGGGGTTATTTTCGCCTTTCTCTTTATCCGGCCGCGATCGTTTTCAATGTATACCCATTCGCCGTCGTCAATACCCAACTTGCGGGCCACCTGCGGGTGGATCTCCACAATGGGGAAGGGATCGATCTCCCGCAGCCAGGGGACCATCCGGTGCTCGGCATGGAAGTACACCGGAGACCGCCTTCCGGTAGCCATGATCAACGGGTATTTCTTAAACAGGTCAGGGGTCCTGACTTCGCTTTCGGGTGGTTCGGAGTAATAGGGCAACGGGTCCAAACCCCATTTTTCAAACTCTTTGGACCAGAATTCGATCTTGCCGGTGGCCGTTCTGAACCCTGGTTTTCCGTCCTCGCGAAGCAGACCCTTTTCATAACGCCGGTAAGGCTTCGAAGGGCTGTTGTCCTCCGGCATTACCCAGCCGCCTTCCACGACCAGGTCGTCATAGGTGCGCCCTGATGGTTTTAGCCTGTCGTTGAACAGTTCGCGGACGTTCTTAAACCGGCGGGCCAGTTCCGGGTTAAACCGTTTGGCCAGTTCCAGGTTTATTTCCCAGTCGGACCTGCATTCTCCAACCTCCACCGCCGGTACTATAACCTGCAAGGGGGCCCACCATGACCGGAAGCTCTCTTTTTCGGCGAAGGTGGCCACCGGCAGTATGACATCGGCTACCGCCATGGTGGTCGGGTTGTGGAAGAGGTCCGCCACCGCAATGAAGTCCATTTTCTTCAAGGCTTCATAATGCAGCAGCATGTCCGCCGCCTGGCCTCCCAGGATATTGGTGGTCTGGATCCAGCAGGCTTTGATCGGGTAAGGGTCCCCGGTCAGCATCTGTTTCACGGTCAGATCAGGCTGGGCCCAGCCCCGGAAGTCCCGGACCATGCCGTACTGTTTGGCTCCGATCCGCTTTTCCGACAGCCGCTTGACGAATTCCTCGCCGTACAGGCTGTTCATTTCCTGGGTGGAAAAAGGATAAGTGGTCACGCCGTAGGAGGGCCTGGCGATCACATTCCCCCCCGGAACGTCAAGGTTGCCGGTAAGGCACCACAAGTGGTTTATGGCCTGGGCCACGGTCGTGCCTTCCGGGCATTGATCGATCGGCAGCCCCCAGTGGATGGCCGAAGGCTTGTTGGCGGCATAAAGCCTCGCGGCTTCAATGATGTCTTCCTTGGGAACCCAGGTGATGTCGGAGACGATGTGCGGCGGGTATTGCTTGGCCCGTTCGCGCAAGTCGTCAAACCCATAGGTCCATTTTTCCACAAAATCCTTGTCGTAGAGGCCTTCGGAAATGATGACGTTTATCATGCCCATCGCCAGCGCCCCGTCGGTGCCGGGCCTGATCTGCAGGAATTTTTCCGCGCGCGAGGCAAACCACGTCCACCGCGGATCAATGACGATCAGTTTGGAGCCGCGTTTCATGCAGTCCACAATCCAATGGCCCATGAACGCGTCCGGGCAACCGCTCATGGGGTTCTGGGCCCAAACAACGATATACTTGGGAGGAACCCACTCCGGGTCGTCATACCTCTTGGCCGAAAACTGGCTGGCATCCAATACGGCAAAATCACCCTGGGTCACCATCATGGCCCCCAGACGCGGCGTGTAGCAGGACTGGCCCGCCAACCCCAGCTGGCACCAGTTCGGGCTCCCGAACGAATACGCCAAAAAGGAGATCGGCCCGCCGATGTCCCGACCCGTGCCCTGGCAAAAGAGAACTGACTCCGGCCCATAGGTCTCCTTGATCGCGTTAAACTTCTCGACAATCAGGTCCAGGGCCTCGTCCCATGTAATCCGGGCAAACTTGCCTTCTCCCCTGGCTCCCACCCGTTTCATGGGATAAACGATCCGGTCGGGGTGATACATGTACTGGGTTAAGGCCAGCAGTCTGGGACAGCAACGGCCCTGGTTGAAGGGATGGCCTTCGTCCCCTTCCACTTTGACTACCTTCCCGTCCTTTACATAGATCTTGGCTCCGCAACCGCCGTGACAGCCGGGGCCCGGTGACCAAACCGTGGTCTTCACAACCTTGTCATAATCCACGTGCCGCATCCTCCTTAATCAACTCCAGAGGGGCGTGGCGCGGTCCGGAAACCGGTACCCGCGCCAGCGCACCTCCTTTTTCAACATGAGCCTCATCGCTTGCAGCCAGTATGTTCTCCCTGCGGCTCCCAGGAGCCCTATCCCTGTCGCATAACGAGCACTTTCGCTTCTAAACCTGCGGAATTCTGCAAATTCAAATATTTATTAATCACTTCATTATTCGTCTTCCGTAATTGCTACCAGGCGAACGATAGAAGCGTCTCCGTTTTCCCATCTGATGGGGAAGCCAGCCAGCAGCACGCGCCTGCCAGTGACCTTATCCATTTCCCCACCGCAGTTCTCATAGCCGGCAATACCGTTACCGAGCAATATCCTGTGGCAGGGCTCATACTCAGGATAATCCTCGATGGGGTCACGGCCGGTTTCTTGCTTGTATTCGCGATACAGCCAGGGCATGGTTTCCTCCAGCGGCGGGTGGGCCAGCGGGTGGTCCAGGGCGCCCTGGTCCACGGCCACGGCCTTGACGCCTTTTTCCACGAACCATTCTGCCGCTTCACGGTACAGGCCGCCATAATAGTTCATATATTCATAGTTCTTTACCCGGTAAAGCTTGTGCCAACCGGTGTTCAGGACGACAAAGTCGCCTTTTTGGATCTTGGGAGTCACGTTTTCCAGCATCTTGGGAGTGATCTTCTCCCATTTCTTGGTCGGCAGATAAACCACCACGCCTTCGCCATAAAAGGTCTCCAACGGCATTTTTTCGATGGTTATTCCGTCCTCCAGCACATGGTACGGCGCATCAGCGTGGGTCGACGAGTGCATTTTCAACGTCAGCACCGCCGTGGATTTGCGCTGCCTCTCGTGGTAGGCCACCCGTTCTATCCGGATGTCCTGCATGAAACCGGGCCACGGCCACAGAGGGACGTTTTGTCCCAGCGGTTGAGAGAGGTCATAAATCTTGTACTTCTTGCTCATCTTGCTTTTCCTCCTTAACGTTTAAATTAAAATTGATTTATTTAAATTAAACTTCAGCAGCCACCAATGGACTTAATTGTTATTGCCGGACACGGCCTTGCCCAGCGCCGCCAGGAAACCAGCCAACAGCGTCAAGGTGTAGAGCAGGCTGCCGAGGGCCAACAGGTAAATGAAGGGATAAACCGGCAGGAACAGCACGGCGGAAATCGCTCCTTCCGCCCTGCTTTTGGCGGCCTGAAGCAAGGCGGCATAAGTGATCATGCCGAGCATAGCGGCACCAACCAGCAGGGTAATTGAGTCAACCGCATGCCTCAAACGGGGAGGGAACCGGTTGACCAGCATGGTTACGCGGACATGCCCGTCTTCCATCTGGGTCGCGGCAAAGCCGAAAAACACCACGACCACCATCATGAATTCCACTATTTCAAACGAGCCCATGATGGGAGAGTTAAAGGCGTACCGTAGGAAAATGTCCGCCACCATCAGCAGCATCATCAACACAAGGGTAATATTGCCAATCAGGCCCAGGACATCGCTGCACTTGCGAACCAATGATTCAAACCTTTCCATAAGCAGCCACTTCCTTCCGAGCAATGTAAATATCCCGCATGGCGGCAAACTACTGGTACATCAGTTGGGGGAGGAACAGAGCCAATTGCGGGAACGCAGTCAACACTATGATGGCCACGATTATCGCAAACCAGAAGGGGTAGATGCCCCTGAAGATCACGTCCAGCGGCACGTCTTTGGCCACACCGCTTATCACGTACACGTTAAGCCCAACCGGCGGAGTGATCAGACCCTGCTCCATGACCATCACCATGATCACCCCGAACCAGATCGGGTCAAAGCCCAGCGATTTGACCACAGGCAGGAAGATGGGCACGGTAAGCAGCACCATGGCCAACGAGTCCATAATGCAACCCAGAAAAATATACACGACCAGGATAAAGGCCAGGATAACATAGCGCGACACGGCCAGGGCAGAGACGAAATCGGCCAAGGTCATGGGTATTTTGGTCACTGCCAGAAAATACCCAAACACGAAAGCGCCGATCAGGATTATGAAGATCATGGCCGTCGTTCTTCCTGTTTCCACCAGGGCCTTATAGACCGTCTCCCGGTTCATTTTGCCCCGGCTGGCCATAAACAGCATTGCTCCGAAGGCGCCGACCGCAGCCGCTTCATTGGCTGTAAAAATACCGGCGAACATTCCTCCTATCACCACCAGGAACAAAGCAATAACTCCCCAGACGCCCTTTAACGACTTGATTTTTTCACCGAAGCTTGTGTTTGGTCCGGGAGGCCCCAGCTCAGGCTTTCTTCGTACCACGAGATAAACTGCCAGAGAGTAAAACAGGGCCAGCATCAGACCCGGTATAATACCGGCTGTAAACAGTTTACCGATCGATTCCTCGGCAATAACGCCGTACAGAATGAAGCCCACGCTCGGCGGAATGAGAATGCCCAGCGTGCCGCCCGCCGCGATGCTGCCGGTGGACAGGCTCTGGCTGTAATTGTATTTTTTCATTTCCGGCAAGGCCACCGTGCCCATGGTGGCAGCCGTGGCCGGGCTGGACCCGCAAATGGCGGCAAAGCCTGCGCAGGCGCCTATTGTAGCAATAGATAACCCGCCCGGCAAATGTCCCAGCCACTTGTAGGAAAAATCGTACAAATCGCGGCTTAGGCCTGAATAAAAAGCGAACTGGCCCATCAGGACAAACAGCGGAATTACAGTAAGGGCAAAATTGGACGCGGTAGCGAACGGGACCGTCTTTAACAGGCCCAATGCCGCTGGAAAACCGACAAGATAAGCGAAACCCAGAAAACCAACCACGCACATGGTAATCCCAATATGCATGCCGAGCAGCATCAATACAACCAACGCTATAATTCCTATGGCCCCTACGACAATCGGATCCATCATCTCACCGCCTGCAGTTAAAATATTGCCATACTACCGCAATGGTCACGGTCGCTGCTTTGGAATGTATTCTTTATTGTCCGCTTCCCTCCTTAAAATTAATGCGTTTTATCTGACGAAACAAAAAAACCCAACTCAAGAAAATACCCGGACAACCGGTTTTTCATGAGCTAGGCTTGCTTACTTTGTAACGGAAGGCCGTTCCGCTACCATAACCAAGCTACTCGCTGGTTATTCTGGTCATTTTAGATATCCAGATACAGATATGTCCCTTCCGCTATCTATTTTACTCCCTCAGTAAAGCGCTGTCAAACAAAACTTAAGACAAAACTTATAGCAGTGTATCCCTCTCGGGATCAATGGCGTGCCTTTTAACGTACCTTTTCGGCGGAAGACCTACCAGCTTTTTAAACGTACGGATAAAATGCGAGGTGTTGTTGAACCCTGCCATTTCGCCGGCCCTCTGGACACTGAACCCCTTTTTCAAGAGTTCCCGCGATTTCAAAACCCTGCGGTTGATGATGTACTCATTGACTGTAAAGCCCGTGGCTTTCTTGAACAGGGTTCCCAGGTGGTACCTGCTGATAAAGAAGGTGCCCGCCAGGCGTCTCAGGGAAAGGTCCTCGTCCAGGTGCTCCTGGATAAACTGCAGCACGGGCAGGATCCGGTCGAAACCATTCGTATCGCCAGCCGGACAAACAACGGCGGACTGGCGGAACAGCGTGTTCACATACAGCAGTATTTCCGCCAGGACGATCTTCTTGTAGACGTCGCGCCCGAACAATCCCGCGGAGCAACACCTCTCAGCCTTGTCAAACAGGGCGAGCAGTTCCCTGGACTGTTCCGCGGTTAACCTCACGCAGTGAGAGAACCCCGGCCGCCGGTTGACAAAGCAGTCGAGCAGGTTGGTCTGCGGGGTGCATAAGTCCCGCACGAATTCCGGGTCAAAATACATCACATACCGTTCATAAACTGCGCCGTCGGCAGAAACGCTCCGGTGCAAATCCATGGTGTTGAAAGCAAACAGGGTCCCTTTACGGACGGGATAAATCCTGTCCCCGACAAAAAAGTTTACGTTGTCCGACAATGAGTAATTAATTTCATAAAAATCGTGGAAATGGTATTTCTTCATGTTCCAGCCCACATTCGCGTTGCGGCTGATCAAAAAGCCGTTCTCTTTCAAATCCGCCAGCACCCGGGTAAGTCCTCCTGCCTGTGCCTTCCGCTTTCCTTCTGCTTCAAGTATAGTGCAAATTCCCCCACATATGCAAATATTACCCCTAAAAATGCAAAGATTTTGCTGATTAATGCATATATAATTAATGCATAGATAATTATTGTTGCCTTTAGACTTTAAGGGCTTCTTTATCCTTGGCGCAAATACAAAAACGGCTGGCGGGGTGTAAAGTCTTGGCGAAAGACATCATCAGTTTGGCGGGGGGAAGGTATGGCGAGTATCTGAGAGATGAATCGCGCAGCACAGGCGAAGCGGAGTCCATTTCCTTCCCCCGTTCCGAACAAGACGTTATCGACATCCTGGCCGCCTTGCGCAGGACAGGGACAAAACTCACCGTTCAGGGAGCTCGTACAGGAATTACCGGCGGAGCGGTCCCGCGCGGCGGCCACATAATGAATCTCAGCCTGATGAACAGGGTTACCGGTGCCCGGTTCGACCAGGAAAACAGCGCCGCTTTTCTTAAGGTGCAGCCGGGCCTTCTGCTCTCTCAACTCCGTAAAATGCTGGCGGCGTTCAGTTTTGATACCAAGGGATGGGACCATCAATCGGTCCTTGCGCTCGAATATATTAAGAACACCGGGCCGTGGTTTTTTACGCCCGACCCAACCGAAACCACCGCTTCACTCGGGGGGATGGCGGCCTGCAACGCTTCCGGCGCGCGCTCCTTTTATTACGGTCCCACCAGGAACCATATCGAGTCCCTGCGGGTACTGCTTCCTGACGGCTCCTCCTTCCGCCTGAAAAGAGGCCGCGAGAAAGCCCAGGGGAACCGCTTCCGGATCGCAACCGAACAGGGCGGTGTAATAGAGGGTCTGCTGCCGGCCTACCGCATGCCGGAAGTGAAGAACGCCGCTGGCTATTACGTCAGGGAAAACATGGACCTGCTGGACCTGTTTATCGGCTCGGAAGGGACTCTGGGCATCATCACAGAGCTCGAAATCAGGCTCGTCCCTGCCCCGCGGTCGATGTGCGGAATCACCGTTTTCTTTTCGGAAGAAAAAAACGCCCTGCTGTTTGTCCGGGCGGTGCGCGGCGAGCGTGTCGCTATCCGGGGAACCCCTTTCCCACACCGGCCCGTTGCTGTCGAGTACTTCAACCGTAATTCTCTCCAGCTGTTAACTGCGCAAAAAGAGCGGCACGCCGCCTTCAGGCAAATCCAAGACCTTCGGCCCGAATACCGCACGGCGATCTATGTGGAATACCACGCCGGCGACGATGCGGAGATATTTCAAATAATGGAACGGCTCGGCCGGCTGATCGTTGCCTGCGGGGGGAGCGAAGAACACACCTGGGTGGCGTCAAAGCCTTCTGATATGGACAAGCTGCACTTTTTCCGGCACGCAGTCCCGGAAAGCGTCAACATGTTGATTGACCAGCGGCGGAAGATTAACCCGGCCATCACCAAGCTGGGCACTGATATGGCCGTGCCGGACGCCGCGCTGGACCTGATGGTCGATATGTACAACCGCGACCTGGAAGAAAAAGGGCTCGACTCAGTAATGTTCGGGCACATCGGCAACAACCACATCCATGTCAACATCCTCCCCCGCAGCCTGGAGGAATACATGGAAGGCAAGGACCTCTACCTGAAATGGGCCCGCGAAGCCGTAAGGCTGGGAGGCACTGTCTCCGCCGAGCATGGCATCGGCAAGTTAAAATCGCCGTTTCTGGTGGTACTGTACGGCGAGGAAGGAGTACGCCAGATGGCAGCCCTGAAAAGGCTTTTTGACCCCCGGGGGATGCTGAACAGCGGTAATCTGTTCGAGTTATAAAGCGCATCCCCTTGCTACCAAACGGCAAAGTGCAGGTGAAATAAATAAATGGATATCATTGTTTGCGTCAAACAGGTGCCGGCGACCAACGAGGTCAAGCTGGACCCGCAGACCAACACCATCGTGCGCGAGGGCGTGGAGGCAATCATCAATCCCTTTGATATGTTCGCCATCGAGGAAGCGCTGAGACTTAAAGAAAAACTGGGCGGCAGGGTGACCGCCCTCAGCATGGGCATCCCCAAGGTAGCCGACCTGCTCAGGGAAGCGCTGGCGCTGGGCGTGGACGAAGCCGTCCTGCTAAGCGACAGGAGCTTCGCCGGTGCCGATACCCTGGCCACCGCCTATACCCTTGCCAGGGCCATTGGCAAAATTGGCCGCTACGACCTGGTCATATGCGGCAAACAAGCTGCTGACGGCGATACAGCACAGGTCGGCCCAAGCCTGGCCGAAAAGCTGGGGATCGCGCACACCACCTATGTAAGCCGAATAGAGGAAATCGCCGGCTCCTTTATCCGTTGCAGCAGGATGACGGACGAGGGCTACGAAACCGTGGAACTGGCCCTGCCGGCGGTTATTACGGTGGTTAAGGAGATCAACACGCCAAGGCTGCCTTCCCTCAAGGGCCTCCGCCGGGCTAAAGACACTGAAATAGTTGTCTGGAAGGCTGAAGACATCGGAGCCAAGCCGGAAAAAACTGGCCTGAGGGGGTCCCCGACCCAGGTGGTAAAAACCTTTGTGCCGGTTCATGACGCAAAAAACGAAATGATTGGCGGCACGGCAGAAGAGCAAGCCAAAAGACTGGCGGGCATTCTTATGGACTTAAACCCCGTCACGGGTTAAATTACGGAGGCCAACTATGACCAGGGTCATTATCGACGAGGAAAAGTGCAAGGGTTGTGGGCTCTGCCTGCGCGCCTGCCCCTTCGGGGCCATAACCGTGAACAATAAGAAGGCGTCAGTCAGCGACGGCTGCACGCTCTGTGGCGCCTGCGCCGATTCCTGCGTTTTTGGGGCTATCGAGTTTTTGAAGGATACAAATGATACTAATGATCCTACTGAGGGGCCCAATCTTTCCGCTTACCGCGGCGTGTGGGTCTTTGCCGAGCAGTACGACGGCGAAATAAAAAATGTGGTTTATGAACTGCTGGGCCAGGCCCGAAAGCTGGCCGGCACACTCGGCGTACGTGTTTCCGCCGTCCTGTTCGGAGATGGTATGGAAACAGCGGCTTCCAGGCTCGCGGCGTACGGTGCCGACCAGGTTTACTTGATCGATCACCCGTCGCTAAAGCGGTTCAATGATGAAATTTACGCCTTTTTATTAACCGATTTAATAAAACGCTACCTGCCGGAAATAGTGCTCATCGGCGCCACCGCCTACGGCCGGTCACTGGCTCCGCGCGTGGCCTCGCGGCTTGACACCGGCTTGACGGCCGACTGCACAGGGCTGGAAATAGACCCGGAAATGAGGTTGCTTCTTCAGACCAGGCCGGCCTTCGGAGGCAACCTCATGGCCACCATCGTTTGTCCCCGCCGCCGGCCGCAAATGGCCACAGTACGGCCCAGGGTGATGAAAGCACTGGAACCCGACCCATCCCGGAAAGCCATGATAATCAAACCCCCGGTACCGGTTCCAGCCCCGCTGTGGGTTAAAACACTGGGCGCTGTCAAAACAGAGATCGGGGCTGCCAGCCTGGCAGAAGCCGACATAATTGTGGCAGCGGGCAAAGGGATAGGGGATCCGAAAAACCTGCAGCTGATCGAGCAACTGGCCCGGCTGCTCGGCGCCGGGATCGGCGCTACTCGCGCCATTGTCGATGCAGGTTGGATCGGCTACGGCCATCAAGTCGGGCAGACCGGCAAAACTGTCGCTCCCAAGGTTTACATCGCTTGCGGCATCTCCGGCGCCATCCAGCACCTGGCGGGAATGTCATCCGCCGAGACGATCATCGCCATCAACAATGACCCCGAGGCCAACATCTTCAAGGTTGCGCACTATGGCATCGTGGGCAACTGTCTGGAAGTCATCCCGGCCCTGATCAAGGAATTAAGCAGCAATACAAATCTAGGTTAAAAAGAAAGCCTTGAAATTTTCAAGGCTTTCTTTTTGCTGGTTTTATATCGGTTTATTTACATCATTCCGCCCATCCCTGGCGGCATTCCCGGGTTGCCCTTGTTTTCCTCAGGCTTGTCGGCAATCAAGGCCTCAGTAGTCAGCAGCATGGCGGCGATGGAAGCAGCGTTCTGCAGGGCTGAACGGGTCACCTTGGCCGGGTCGACGATACCGGCGGCAATCATGTCTTCATACTGCCCGTTCACCGCGTTGAAGCCGGTGCCTCTCTTGCTGGCCTTGACCTTTTCTACAACTACGGACCCTTCCACTCCGGCATTGTTGGCGATGAGCTTGAGCGGTTCTTCCAGGGCTTTTTTAACAATCTTGATGCCGGTCATTTCGTCCGGGTCCGATGAGGTTAAGTTGTCGAGAGCCATCAGTGCGTCAATCAACGCCGCACCCCCACCGGAAACGATGCCTTCTTCCACCGCGGCGCGGGTTGCCGCCAGCGCATCCTCAATGCGGTGCTTCTTCTCTTTCAGTTCAGTTTCCGTGGCTGCGCCGACCTGGATTACGGCTACGCCCCCTGACAGCTTGGCCAGGCGTTCCTGCAGTTTTTCGCGGTCAAACTCGGAAGTCGTGTCTTCAAGCTGCTTGCGGATTTGGGCGATACGCCCCTCGATCTTGTTCTTGTCGCCGTGTCCTTCCACAATGGTGGTCTCTTCCTTGCTCACTTTCACCTTGGCCGCACGGCCCAACTGGCTGAGGCTGGTGTTCTCAAGCTTCAGCCCCAGCTCCTCGCTGACGACCTGTCCTCCGGTTAAGATAGCTATGTCTTCCAACATGGCCTTGCGCCTATCGCCGAAACCGGGTGCCTTTACGCCCACGCAAGTAAAGGTTCCGCGCAGTTTGTTGACCACCAGCGTCGCCAGGGCCTCGCCTTCGATGTCTTCAGCTATGATCAGCAGAGGTTTGCCGCTCTGCACGACCTTTTCCAGGACGGGGAGGATGTCCTGAATGGCGGCAATTTTCTTATCCGTAATCAGGATGTACGGATCGGAAAGAACGGCTTCCATCTTGTCCGTATCGGTGATCATGTACGGGGAGATATAGCCCCGGTCGAACTGCATCCCTTCCACCACTTCAAGTGTGGTTCCAATGCTCTGGGATTCCTCCACGGTGATGACCCCGTCGTTGCCAACTGTTTCCATGGCTTCGGCGATCAGGTTCCCAATGTCCTGGTCAGCCGCGGAAATGGACGCCACCTGCGAAATGGCGCTCTTTGATTCGATTGGTTTGGAAATTTTCTTGATCTCGTCAACCGTTGCAGCCACAGCCTTTTCAATACCTTTTTTCAGGATCATTGGATTTGCGCCGGCTGCTACGTTCTTCAACCCTTCACGGATGATGGCCTGCGCCAGCACCGTGGCGGTGGTTGTTCCGTCTCCCGCTACATCGTTGGTCTTGGTGGCAACCTCTTTAACCAGCTGGGCGCCCATGTTTTCAAACGGGTCTTCCAGTTCAATTTCCCGGGCAATGGTAACGCCGTCATTGGTGATGGTGGGAGACCCGAATTTTTTGTCCAGGACCACGTTCCTGCCTTTGGGCCCCAGAGTGATTTTTACGGCATCAGCCAGGGTGTTAACTCCTCTTTCTAGAGCTCTTCTGGCTTCTTCGCCAAAAATTATTTGCTTGGCCATTAACAATACCTCCTAAATTATTTCAGTTATTAATATCTCCTCTTGGCCCCGTACTTCAGATTATGGCATGGATATCGCGTTCGCTCAGGATAAGTACTTCCTCGCCGTCGATTTTGATTTCCGTGCCGGCATACTTGGAATAAATCACTTTATCGCCGACTTTGACTTCCAACGGGATTTTTTGCCCGTTATCCAGCATTTTGCCACTGCCAACCGCAATCACTTCCCCCTGTTGGGGTTTTTCCTTGGCCGTATCTGGCAGGACAATGCCGCTCTTGGTCTTTTCCTCCTGGGCCAGGGGTTTCACTACTACTCGGTCGCCGAGAGGCCGGATATTCATTGATACAAAACCTCCTTAAATATAAATATATAGTTTGTTTATCTGTTGTTAGCACTCGCCGGTGTTGAGTGCTAATACTCATTAATAATAATATTAGAGCAGTGAAAAGTTAGCAACACTGAAATATGTTCATTTTTGCCAATCAGTTTCTTTTTGCTTTTCTTTTCGCGCCATACCTTTTCTTTTCATCACAAGGCATCAACGAAAACTCACGGGTAAAGCCTCATCTTTATTATATCTCCACATGAACTTCCCTTTATACATTTCCTGTATTTTCCCCCGGCGGGTTAATCCGGCCGCGGTCTTCATCGGTTTTATAAGAAACCCTTTCGCTGGACATAAATCCCTCTTTTGCCTTATGATGTTCTTACCGGTAATACCCTTAAGCCCGCTCGAAAGGAAAAAAGCCCATGTGTAGCGAAGAAAAAAAATCCCTGCGCAAACAGATGCAGGCCATAAGGCAATCCCTGACCGCAGCCCAGATCGAAACCAACAGCCGCCAGGTAGTCAATCTCGTACTCCAGCTCCCTGAATACCTCCTGGCGAAAACGGTCTTTGTCTATCTCCCCATCAGGGGAGAGGTCGATACCACCCCTCTCATCGCCACCGCCTGGCAGCAGCAAAAGACGGTCGTTGTCCCCGCCTGCTCCCTGCCCGGACGCCGGCTCATACTCTCGGAGCTGCACGATTTTGACGAGTTGGAGGCCGGCACATTTGGGATCCCTGAGCCAAAACCGGCTTTTTTGCGGCAGGTCTCCCCTGCGCAGGTAGATATTGCTCTCCTGCCGGGGGTAGCATTTGACCTGTCCGGTGGCCGGCTTGGTTATGGAGGAGGTTATTTCGACCGCTTCCTGGACAGCCTGCGCCCAGACTGCCCGCGGATCGGACTGGCCTATGAGTTCCAGGTCGTCAACGCCCTCCCCCTCGAAGTCCACGACCTGCCTGTCGACATGCTAGTGACACAGCAGCGGGTTTACCGGTTCGTTCGCCGGTAAACCCGCTGCTTTACAGCCGATTAAGCCTGTTTACTTGATTTTGACTACCATTTCGACCTCGCAGGCCGCATCGAGGGGCAAGCTCACAGCCCCGACAGCGCTGCGGGCATGCCGGCCCCTGTCCCCGAAAAGTGCTCCCAGCAGTTCCGATGCGCCGTTCACTACTTTCGGCTGCATGGTGAAATCCGGGGCGCTGTTTACAAAACCAGTAACCTTGACCACCTGCTCAATCCTGTCCAGGTCTCCCACCAGTTCCTTGATAACTCCCAGGCAATTGAGCGCGCACAATTTAGCCGCTTCGTACCCTTCTTCCAGGGAGACTTCCGCTCCAACCTTGCCCTTGAATTTGAGCTCTCCGCCGACCAGGGGAATTTGTCCTGAAGTATAGACAAAGCCTCCGGTTATTATGCCGGGCACGTATACGGCAACCGGCTTGGGGGGTTCCGGTATGGCCAAGCCCAACTCCCTGGCCTTTTGTTCCACTTCTGACACCACAAATCACCTCGCCAACAACGTTATTCACAGCTTTTGCGCGTACACTCCGGAAAGGCCAAGTTTTTCCACTTTTGCCCTGATTGCTGCCACGTCTGTGGTGTAGAGGCCAAGTTCCAGCATGCGATTGAAGTATACTGAACCTGAGAAGGTATACTTGTATTTCAACCCCTCCTCGGTTTTCATTCGCTCGCCGACATAAGCTATGGCATCGCCTATCGCCAGCTCAACGGGCAGGGTGAGCAGGTCCATCCCCAGACCGTGTCTTACGGCATTATGGCCGGCNAGGCAGCCGGTAACAATGGCCTCGGTGTGGCCCACCAGCGGGCCAGCCTTTTCGCCGGCGCAGAACAAGTTCTCCAGCCCCTCCACCTGCAAGGCATTGCTGCGGGGAGAAAGGGCCAGGTAGCGCATGGAATTGCCCACTCCACCCGCATAGGGGTCTTCGAAACGGGCGTTTTCAAAGCCCGGTATTTTCCGCAGCGTCTCCAGTGGATAATAGGCAGTCATCAACTTGGCGTGACCAGTATCGAGGAGGATGATGTTTTCGGCAAATTCCGGCAAGGCATACTGCTGGCAGGCCTTTTTCTCCAGCACGCCCTTTTTCTGCAGCTCCTTGGGTATGGGAACGATACACACGCCCGTCCTGTTAAGTTCTTCAACTATTTTATCCGATAGCGACTCCTTGTGCAACTTGCAGGACCCGCTCATAGCCCCGATCGAACCGTCGGCCTTTTTGCCGACCATCTCCTGCACACCGGCCCTGCCCGCCACGCTCACCCGCGGCCCAAAGCTGGGGCAGCGAAGAATGCACATCGCGCAGCCGTTCCCATACCGGGTGCAGTTGCCCTGTGGCCCTGCAGACCCTGTGGTATCAATAAACACGTCCCCCTCAAACTTCTCGCCGTCATCCGTCTTTACCGCGCAGATCCTTTTTCCATCCATCTCTACGTCGGTAAAACGGGTCATAAACCTGATATCTACCCCTGCTTCCCGGACTATCCTTCTAACTTCAGGTTCAATTCTGCTCACGTCGTATAAAGTAGCGTGTCTGTGCNCCGGGAAATCAATATTCCGGTGGCGGGCCACTTTGTCCACAGCATTAAACATCTCAGGGGCCCCAAGGGCTATGGATTCCTCGGCGGCGGTAAACCGCCCGTTGTTACGCATGATCCCGCCAACCAGGCCGGTTCCCAACAGCATATCGGTCCTCTCCAGCAGGACCACCTCCGCCCCGGCTTTCGCCGCCGCTACTGAAGCGGATGAGCCTGCCCATCCTCCTCCAACCACAACAACCTTAACCATTTGCACATTCCTCCTTTTTGCTGATCAACACTTCATCTTCCAGCGCCAAGCCAAGTTCGGCGCCGGTGAGGCGCTGGCCCGACTTCACAATCACATTCAGATGGTTGGGCATGTGGGTTTCGTCGAAACCGGCCACTACACCGAGGTCTTTTCCCCCGATTGACAGGCGGTCGCCCGCCAGGACTACCGTTCCCCTCGCCACTTCGAAAAAACCAAGGTACGCGATGCGGTTCACCTCACCGCCCGGCGCGGCCGCATCTTCATCGGTCATGATGAGCTCATGTATCTCACCGGCCCGAACCACCCGCGAGCTTTGTATGATTAGCTGCAGCCCTCTTTTCTCCATGCGGCCGTCCAGTACAGCCACCAGGCGGCCAGAACAGGGCCGCTTTTCGGCATATGGGTTTGTGTTGAACAACCCGGCCTGATAAGGATCCATGTGTCTTGTCCTCCCCGCTAAACTTCCACTCATCATTGATGAGCGATTTCATTTTATCTTATTCGCCATTATTTCTTAAAATCCTGCTTAATAGATCAAATTATTAATTTCACATCCTGAACGGCCTGCATAATGTAATCTCTTTCCAACAGGATTTTAGGGCTGGATGTCGAATATGATATTGAGGAGACACTCATCATTGATGAGTATTTATCTCTTAACAGCCCTCTTATCCTTAATTATTCTCCGTTTTTCCGTGGAAAACTACAGATCAAGGAGGTGATCGCGGCAAGTAAATGCAGCATTTTCGCTCACCAGCAAATATAAACAAAGGAGGCGTCTGAATGTCTATTTCTCACTGGCTGTATGTCATTGGCGTCCTGGTGGTCGTGCTGACCATGGTCCTTAGAAGAAACGTTGTTATTCCCTGTGTGGTGTTCACTTTTCTAATCGGCTGGGTCTATCTGGGCAGCTTCATCGGCGGGATCCAGGCCCTGTTCAACGCCAGCATAGTGGCGGCCAAGGATTTATTCAGCATCTTTATGATTATCGGCTTGATGGTGGCCATGCTAAAATCGCTCAGCGTTACCGGCGCTGACCGCTTGCTGGTAAAACCCCTGCAAAACTCGATGAAGACACCGCTGGTCAGCTATCTGGTCCTGATTGTCTCTACCGTTTTCATTTCCCTGTTCTTCTGGCCCACGCCCGCCGTGCCGCTGATTGGGGCCCTGCTGGCTCCAGCCGCTATCAGAGGCGGCTTGCCGCCCATGATGGCGGCGGTGGCCATGGCGCTGGCCGGCCAGGGCCTTGCCTTGAGCGGTGACGTGATCATCCAGGGGGCGCCCGGATTGACCGCCAAAGCGGCAGGCATCCCCGTAGAACTGGTGACCTTCCGCGGCGGCCTGCTGGCTGTCATCACCGGTGTAATAGCCATCGGCCTGGCCTGGTATCTGAACCGCAAAGATATAGAAAGTTACCAGGCTGGCGACAGGGCCGGGCAGATCAAGCAGTCCGCAGCCGAAGAAGAAATCAGGCTTGAAAAGGAAGAATACGCTCCCTTCCTTAAATACCTGTTGATCGTGGCAATGCTCGGCGTGGTTGTGGCCATGTTCCTGTTCGACATCAAGGGCGGGGACGCTTCGGCCCTATTGGGCGGGGTGGCCTTGCTGATCATGGTTATCGCCTCGCTGCTGGTGAAAGGGACGGCGGGTCTGGATACGATTGCCGATTATATCGCCGACGGCCTCGTGTTTGCCTTCCGGGTCATGGGCCCGATCATTCCGATCGCCGGGTTCTTCTTCCTCGGCAACCCCGAAGCTGTGGCGGGGATTCTGGACAAAAATGCCCCCGGCTTCCTGTTCGATGTGGGCAAAATGATCGCTGCCGTGATACCGCCTACCGGGTTCCTGGCTGGCTTCGGCATGCTTATCCTGGGCATCATAACCGGTCTTGACGGGTCCGGTTTCTCCGGCCTTCCGCTGGTGGGCACCCTGGCCGGTGCCATGGCCGGCGGCGCGCAAAACGTGGCCGCTTCGCTTGGCGCCATCGGGCAGATGGGAGCCATCTGGTCAGGCGGCGGAACCATTGTCGCCTGGTGTTCCCTGGTGGCAGTGGCCGGGATAGTAGGCGTACCGGTTTTGGACCTGGTCAGGAAGAATTTCCTGCCGGTAATAGCAGGCCTTGTGGTCTCAACCATTGTAGGCGTGCTGATGATGTAGCCCCTGCCGGTAAAACAGGAACGAGCAGGAACCCCGCGTAGACGGGGTTCCTCGCTTTTTATCAACAACAAAACATCCATCGCTTCAACCACATTTTGGTAATTCTAAAATTGACGGTTCTGTTTTTAGCAGTTCAGGCATATATTTCTACCAAGCCCGGACAGAACATACGCTCTGTTATCCACAGAACCCACAACCTTATCCACAGGACCAAAATCATCTTTTTAATGAGCCGAGCCCGATTTCCACACTATCCCCAGGAAGTGTGGGATACGGTCGTTTCTTTTTGCCTATATTTATTCACAGAGGATTTTGCGCCTTGACCAATTATGCACAATTTTATCCACATTATCCACAGCCAATAAAAAATTCAACCCAATCCGCCGTCATTGTTTTGCTTGATCCTGTTCAACCGCACTTTTTCCACCCGATGGCCTTCCATCTGCAACACAACGAGCTCGGTCCCGTTAATCCTGACCCGGTCGTCCACCTTCGGCAAGCGCCCTAACTCGGCGAAGATCAGTCCGCCCAGAGTTTCAGCCTCCTCGCAGCCCAGATGCAGGCCGAGTTTTTCGTTCAACTCTGACAGCCGCATGCTGCCATTCGCCTCGACGGTATCGGCATCAATCCTGCGCAGGCCCGGTTCCTCCGTGTCATGCTCATCCTGGATGTCTCCCATGATTTCCTCAATCAGGTCTTCCATCGTCACCAGCCCTGCCGTACCCCCGTATTCGTCGAGTACAATGCAAAGGTGTATTTTTTCTTTTTTCATCAACCTGAACAGGTCATTGACTCTTTTGGTTTCGGGTACAAAAAGCGCTGGCCGCAGGTAATCGGCGAGGGAAAAGTCGTGCCTGGCCACGGCCTCCGCAATGAGGAGGTCTTTGATGTGCACGATTCCAAGGATGCTGTCGATGTCTTTTTCATATACCGGCAGACGCGAAAACTGCTCTTCCTTAATGATTTCAATAAGCCTGGAAAGCGAGGTCTCCTTTTCCACAGCCACTATGTCGGTACGAGGAACCATCACGTCCCGGACCAGGGTGTCCGTGAACTCAAAAACGCCGTGAATCATTGTCTTTTCTTCCTGGTGAATCACCCCGTCCTCTTGACCGGCAGCGACCAGCTCAATGATCTCTTCTTCTGTCACCCCATCCTGTCCTCCGGGCGGCCTGATGTTCATGATTTTGGTCAACATCAGTTTGCACAGGTCAAAAAACTTGATAACGGGAGTAAGGATGAACATCGCAGCCAGGAAACCCTCGAGCAGTTTCAGGTTGACCTTTTCCGGCTCACCGCCGCCGGCCGAAGCAGCGGCCGAAACAGCTCCTGGCAGCAAGCGTCCCACCCCAGCGATCAGCACGACCAGAACAGCGGCTGTAAAAGCAGGCCCTGCCTGTTCGCCGAACAGGTCGAGAAAAATATAAGTCCCGCAAACGCTTGCGGAAACAGTGATAATGGTAATCCCCACCTCAGTGTTTTCAAACAGTACCGACGGTTCATGCAATAAACGACCGCTAACCGGAAACCGCGACCCGATTTCCGCAGTAATATGCCTCCAGCGGTGTTTTTTCAATGGTTTTAAAGTCGTTTCTGCGGCTGTAAACAGGGCCAAGAAAAGCAAAAAGACTGCCAGGGCTGCCAGTAGTAACAGCCGGCCGCAACTGTCAGGATCCAACCGATAACCAACTCCTTGATACGAATAAATTTAAATAGCTGCTTTTCGTCGTTCATTCAGGATCATTATAGCGGATACTCAGCGAAGAATAAACACGTCCCAAAAAGCAACGCCGCCAGCAAGCAGAAAAACGGGCCAGCATTCAAAACGCAAATCGCAATAACCGCCTTTTATTGCCTAAAATTCATGCCAAGAGCTTTAAACCGGGGACTGCGTTCAGATCCAGGCCGGCACGTTCGCCCCGTTTAAAGCGGTAATATCCGGCGCAGCCGATCATCGCCGCATTGTCTGTGCAGTATTCCAGCGGGGGGTATAAAAGAACCAGCCTCTCTTCCGCACAACGCCTGGACAGCTCCTCCCGCAAAAACCTGTTGGCAGCTACGCCGCCTGCCAGCAGAACCGTCTTCAAACCCCTGCTTTTCGCGGCACGAACCGTTTTTTCCACCAGGACTTCCACTACGCTGGATTGAAAGGCGGCTGCCAGGTCAGCCTTGTCTATTTCTTCTCCTTTTTGGGCGGCACGGTTCAGGTAATTGAGCACAGCCGTCTTTAATCCGCTGAAGCTGAAATCAAAGCTGTCCTCGCCCAGCCACGCCCGCGGCAACCGCAGGGCAGCGGGATTACCCCGGCTGGCTAAGGCTTCGAGGGCCGGCCCTCCCGGGTACCCCAATCCCAGGGCGCGCGCCACCTTATCGTACGCCTCGCCCGCCGCGTCGTCCTGCGTTTGCCCCACCAATCTGTAGTCGCCGTGTCCGTTCATGGCGACAAGCGCCGTATGCCCCCCGGACACGATCAGGCAGACCAGCGGGAATTCCGGTTCGCGGCAGGGCAGCAGCCAGTTGGCATAAATATGCCCTTCCAAATGGTTCACGGCTACCAAAGGAATCCCCAGACTGTAGGCCAGCGATTTGGCGGTGCTCACCCCCACCAACAGTGATCCTACCAAACCGGGTCCGTGAGTTACACAAACGGCAGCAAGATCAAACAACCTTACCCCCGCTTCGCTTAAAGCCAGATCAATCAGCAGGTTGACCTGCTCCAGGTGACTGCGAGAAGCGATTTCCGGCACTACCCCGCCGAATCGTCTGTGCACGTCCACCTGGGAAGAAACGATATTCGCCATTACTTCCCGGCCGCCGGACAGCACGGCTGCCGCCGTCTCGTCGCAACTGGTGTCTACAGCCAGGATGATTTCTTGTCCCTGCATATCTAGGTTTTACCTCTTTTGTCTCCAAAATTATTGTTATTGTTTATGTATTGTCAAGATATTTCCTTCCACATGATCAGGGCGTCCTCATTGGTGTCGGCGTAATAGCCCGGCCTTATTCCCGCCGGCGTAAAACCCATCCTTGCGTACAGGGCCTGGGCTATTTTGTTGGACACCCTGACTTCCAGCGTCATGCGCCGGGCCTTCTTCTCCCTGGCCAGTTTGATCAGCCCGCTCATGAGCATTTTCCCCAGGGATTTTCCGCGATAGGCGGGCGCAACGGCAATGTTGGTTATATGAGCCTCGTCAATGATGATCCACATTCCCCCGTAGCCCAGGACAGTAGCCGGCTGACTGGAGGAGATAACCACCAGGTAATGCGCGAACTCATTGTCGCACAACTCGCAGGAGAAAGCGTAGGAAGACCAGGGGGTGGGAAACGACTTTTTTTCAATCGCCACTATCTGAGGTATGTCTTCGATTGTCATGGGCCGCAAGGTGTATTCCATGCTTTTCAACCCCGGATTCATTCCTTTTTCCCCAGTTTGGCCTGGGCTTCGGCAAGCCGTATGTAATCTGGTTTAAGACGGTAAAGGTCATCGCTTTGCCCGTCCAGCAGCTTTTTTCGTCCCAGCCAGGCCACGCTAGCGGCGCTGGCAACAGAGAACGCAAGAGGCACAAACACGGCCCGGCTGCCCAATTTGTTTTCCAGTATTTCCCGGTAAACCGCGGCTCCATCGCCGGCGAGCACAACCGGCTCTCCATAGCCGTCCAGCTTTCGGGCCCACTCCAGAGGAGGAACGGCGCAGGCCGGCAGGACCTGGCGAATTGTATTTTCCTCAACACGATAAAGGGCTGCATATACCTCCTGCCGCCTGGCATTCAACAGGGCCGAAACAAGCCCCCGGCCGGCAAAACACCTGTAAGCCAAAGCCTGAAGGGTAGGAACCCCCGCCAATGGAACACCGCGGCCTTGCGCCAGCCCTTTGGCCGTGGCCATCCCGATCCTTAATCCCGTAAACGAACCGGGCCCTCTGGACACGGCTATTCCTTCCACCTTATCCAAAGAACAACCGGTCTGCCTAAGCAACCCGTCAATAAGCGGAAGCAGCTGCTCAGAGTGAGTAAAACCCGTGTTCAAGGTCATCTCACCCTTCAATCCGTCGGCGGAAACGAGGGCAACCGAAGCCACCGGCGTCGAGCTTTCAATTCCCAGCACCAGCATCCTTATTCAACTCCTCGACCAGGGCTTCCATCCCTTTCCCGTGCGGAACCAACGTGATCAGGCGGTATTCTCCCTCCACAGGATGGTAATCCCTGTTGATGATCACCTGCAGGTACTCGCTTGGCAGATAAGCCCTGATCAGGTCGCTCCATTCTATCACCGTTACGCCCGGCCCGTAAAAGAACTCCTCATAGCCCAGGTCTTCGATCGCCTCGGCGACTGGCAGGCGATATACGTCGAAATGCGCCAACGGCAACCGGCCCTGGTAGTTGTGGAGCAGAGTAAAGGTAGGGCTGGTCACCGGCTCGTCCACCCCAAGACCGCAGGCCAGTCCCTTAACGAAAACTGTC
>Ga0067045_1027534_pt1 | contig 98844 bp, 104 predicted proteins | sample TerdegcTABiofilm_FD_59184 | JGI IMG/M metagenome (GOLD analysis project Ga0067045, IMG submission 59184) | Combined Assembly of (Gp0054472, Gp0054536) Wastewater bioreactor microbial communities from Singapore -Terephthalate degrading...
GACGTGTTGAATATCATCGAAGCCGAGGGCCCGGCGGGAGTCATTGTTCAGTTCGGCGGACAGACGCCGCTCAATCTTGCCGCTTCGCTTGACGGGGCGGGTGTCCCGATACTCGGCACGTCCTCAAGAAGCATCGCTCTTGCCGAAGACCGCAAACTGTTCCGGGCCGTTCTCAAGAAGCTCGGCCTGAAGCAGCCGGAAAACGGCACGGCCCTGAGCGTAGAGCAAGCCGTCGCCGTGGCGCAGAAGATAGGTTACCCGGTGCTGGTCCGGCCCTCTTATGTCCTCGGCGGCAGGGCCATGCAGATTGCCTATGACCGGCTTTCCCTGGAGGAATTTACGCGTCAGGCGTTGATCGCCTCCCCGGATCATCCCATCCTCATAGATAAGTTTCTGGAGGATGCGATCGAAATCGATGTGGATGCGGTCTCCGACGGGCGACTGACAGTGATCGGCGGCATTATGGAGCATATCGAAGAGGCGGGCGTGCATTCCGGTGACAGCGCCTGCGTTCTGCCCCCTCATACACTGTCGAAAGCCCTGATCGAAAGGATCAAGACCGACACGCGCGCCCTCGCAAGAGAACTGAGTGTCGTCGGGCTTCTGAATATCCAGTTTGCGGTAAAAGGTGATGATATCTACGTCCTGGAAGTGAATCCCCGGGCATCGAGAACCGTCCCGTTTGTAAGCAAGGCGATCGGAGTGCCTCTTGCGAAGCTTGCAACCAAAGTAATGCTGGGGCGGACGCTGCAGGACCTGGGATTCACGAAAGAAGTGGAAACAGCCCATGTCTGCGTGAAAGAGGCGGTGTTTCCCTTCGATCGCTTTCCGCACGTGGACATCCTGCTCGGTCCGGAGATGAAATCCACGGGCGAGGTTATGGGGATCGACGCCGATTTCGGGCGGGCCTTTGCCAAAGCGCAGTTGGCTGCTGGCCAGAAGCTTCCCACCGGGGGGGCGGTCTTTGTCAGTGTGCGGGATCAGGACAAAGAAAGGGTGCTGCCGGTGGTAAAAAAGTTGCATGACATGGGATTCAATATCCTTGCGACGCGAGGGACGTCGGGGCACCTGAAGCGGGCCGGTATCCCCAACGAGGTCGTGAAGAAGATTGCCGAGGGACGTCCCCACATCGTGGATTACATCAAAAACGGGGCGATCCAGCTAGTGATCAATACGGCATCGGGGAACAGAAGTACTGGAGGTTCTTGTGAAATTCGCCGAACTGTGCTACGCTACAATCTTCCATATTCCACGACTCTGGCCGGTGCTTGGGCTATTGTTTCGGGGATTGAATCCCTGAAGGCGGGCAGTCTTAATGTAAAGTCGATTCAGGAATTTCACCGGCCGTGAACGGCAGCGACGGAAGGAAGTGCAAAATGAAGGATTATCATGGACCCAGAGAGGCTTGCGGCGTTTTCGGCGTCTTCGGGCATGAGGATGCGGCAAAGCTTACCTATTTCGGCCTGTACGCGTTGCAGCACCGCGGCCAGGAAAGCGCGGGGATTGTGACCTCGACGGGCAAGGCGATTTATGAGCACAGGCAGATGGGGTTGGTTACGGAGATATTCGATCAGGACATTCTTAACAGGCTTCTCGGGCATATCGCCGTCGGACACGTGCGGTATTCCACGACCGGCTCGTCGATCCTGAAAAACGCGCAGCCCTTTGTAGTATCCTACGGCGGCAAGACGCTCGCCATCGCCCACAACGGCAATCTCACCAATTCCAGACAACTGCGGCTGGACCTCGAGAATAAAGGCTCCATATTTCAGACCACCATCGACAGCGAGATCATCGTCCACTTGCTCGCCCGGAACATGTACCGGGGTATGGAGGGGGCTCTGGTTCAAATGGTGTCGGATATCCGGGGCGCGTTCTCCTGTATTTTGATGACGGAGGACCAGCTCATAGCCTTCCGCGATCCCAACGGATGGCGTCCGCTTTGTCTCGGCGAGGTGAAGGGCGCCTATATAGTGGCCTCTGAGACATGCGCCCTCGATCTCATCGATGCGTCTTACATAAGGGACATTGAGCCCGGCGAGATCCTGATCATCGACGAGAACGGATTGAAATCGATCAAGCCCTTCCCTGACGGAAGGAGGAGCTTCTGCATATTCGAATTCATTTATTTCGCGAGACCTGACAGCAATATTTTCGGCCAGAACGTGTATGCCGTCCGCAAGCGGCTGGGAGAGAATCTTGCTGATGAGTATGCAATCGATGTGGATTTCGCGATGCCTTTTCCCGATTCCGGAAATTACGCCGCAATCGGCTTCTGCCGGAAATCGGGGATACCTCTGGAGATGGGGGTCATCCGCAACCATTATGTCGGGAGGACTTTTATCGAGCCGACGCAGTCGATGCGGGATTTCGGCGTGAAAGTGAAACTCAACCCCGTACGGGGACTGTTGGAGGGGAAGCGGGTCGTCATCATAGAAGACTCCATCATCAGGGGGACGACAAGCCGGATGAGGATCAAGACCCTGCGCAAGGCCGGGGCCAAGGAGGTTCATATGGCTGTCAGTTGTCCTCCTCACCGCTATCCCTGCTATTACGGGATCGACTTTTCGACCAAGGGGGAGTTGATCGCATGCCAGAACTCAGTGGAGGACATCAAGAAATTCATCGGCGTTGACAGTCTGTGCTATCTCAGTATGAAAGGGATGCTGGATGCCACACACACTCCGAAGGATCATTTCTGTCTGGCCTGTTTTGACGGTAATTACCCGATCAGGCCGGAGGACGAATTTTCGAAATTCTGTCTGGAGTAAATACGGTCCCTTTTGCCTTTAGCCTGCCGTAAGTCGTGGAACTATGCGAGATTTTGAAGAACTAAAATTGCTCTATGAGATAAGCAGAACTCTCAATGAGAGTCTGAATCTCAAGGAAACGCTCTACAAGGTGCTGGAGATTCTGTCTGATTCCCTGGGCATGATCCGGGGGACGATCACTATACTGAATCCTCTTCGGGATGAAATCAGTATCGAAGTGGCCCACGGCCTCTCGAAGGGCGCCATTGAAAAAGGAAAATACAAAGTAGGCGAGGGGGTCACGGGGCGCGTTATCCAATCGGGCAAACCCTTCGTTGTCCCCAAGATCAGCGAGGAGCCTCTCTTTCTGAACCGCACGGCCACGAGGCGCACCGCCCCCCATCAAGAGCTTTCGTTTATCTGTGTTCCCATCAAGAAGGGGAACCAGGTTGTCGGCTCATTGAGCGTGGACCGCCTTTACGACGAGAATTATGTGCTGGAAGAAGGTGAAAGGCTTCTGTCGATCATCGCGACCATGATCGCGCACCAGGTGATCAATCTGGAAACCATTTACCTGGAAAAAGAACAACTGAGACAGGAAAACCAGAAGCTCCGGGATGAACTCGCCAAAAAATACCGGATCACAAATATCGTGGGCAACAGCGGCAAGATGCGGGAAGTCTTCCAGATGATTTCCCAGGTCTCGAGGAGCAATGCGACGGTCCTGATCCGCGGCGAGAGCGGCACGGGAAAAGAACTCGTTGCCAATGCCATCCACTATGCAAGCGCGAGATCCAGGAATCCCTTTGTCAAGGTCAATTGCGCCGCCATGCCTTCAACGCTGATTGAGAGCGAGCTTTTCGGACATGAGAAAGGATCTTTTACGGGCGCCATCCGCCAGAAGATCGGAAAATTCGAACTGGCCCACAGGGGAACGATCTTCCTGGACGAAATCGGGTCCATCGGCCTCGATGTTCAAGCAAAGCTGCTCCGCGTCTTGCAGGAGAAAGAGTTTGAGCGTGTCGGGGGGACCAACACCCTTAAAACCGATGTTCGGATCATCGTGGCGACGAACAAGAACCTGGAAGATGCGGTCGGGAAGAGTGAATTCCGGGAAGACCTATATTATCGGCTGAATGTTTTCCCGATTTACATTCCTCCTCTCAGAGAGAGGAGGACCGACATCCTCCTGCTCGCCGACTATTTTCTGGAGAAGTACGCAACCGAGAACCACAAGGACATCCGCAGCTTTTCCAAAACGACCGTCGATATGCTGATGCAGTATCACTGGCCTGGAAACGTGCGTGAGCTGGAAAACTGTATTGAGCGGGCCGTTCTGCTGTGCGAGGAGAACGTGATCCAGACCTATCATCTGCCGCCATCCCTTCAGGCCGTGAAAGAGTTCTACGCCTCGCCGGGATCTTCGCTGGAAAACGAAGTAGAAAATCTTGAGCGGGAAAGAATGATTGATGCGCTGAAGTCGACTCGCGGCAATATGGCCAGGGCATCCAATATGCTTGGGATCACTGAGCGCCAGTTCGCTTACAAGGCTAAAAAGTATGGGATTGATTACCGCTGGTATAGGTAAGGCGAAAGGCCCTTTTTCTTATCAATTCTTCACTGTTTATTTCATTGTGTTATAGGACTTTCATCCGAATCTGATAAATCGAAAGCTGATTGCCGAAGGACCGGATGGATCATTTCAATATCACCATTATCGGCGCGGGAGTGGTCGGTCTGGCCATCGCGGAAGAATTGTCTTCGAAGTACCGCGATGTCCTCGTGCTGGAAAAAAATAATGATTACGGGCAGGAAACGAGCAGCCGCAACAGCGAAGTCATCCATGCAGGCATTTATTATCCCGCGGGCACCATGAAGGCGAAATTCTGCAGGGAGGGAAACCGCCTGCTTTACGCCATGTGCAAAGCGAGAGGTATCCCGTTCCGAAATACAGGAAAAATCATCGTTGCTGGGGATCCAGATGAAGCGGACGGATTGCGGGAAATCAGGGAAAGGGCGCAGCAGAACGAGATCGGGGATCTTTCTTATCTCTCCCGCAGGATGCTCTGCAGGCTGGAGCCTCAGGTGCGGGCCTCAGACGCGCTCTTTTCTCCTTCCACCGGCATAATCGACTCCCATCAGTTGATGCGTTCATTTTATATCGCGGCAAAAGAGAACGGTACGGTTATTGTGCTGCGTTCCGAAGTGACCGCCGTACACTTCGATGGTCGATCCTACGACGTGGAAATCAATCACGGGGCGTACCGTTTTAATACGTCCGTCCTCATTAACAGCGCGGGGCTCCATGCGGACCGGATAGCTGCGGCTGTCGGGATCGATGTAGAAAAGGAAGGCTATCGCCTGAAATACTGCCGGGGGAATTATTTCTCAGTATCGCCTTCGCCCGGTCTGCAGCATCTCGTCTATCCCGTCCCGGCAAAATACAAAGAGGGGCTCGGCATCCACGCCACGCTCGATCTGAGCGGCAGAGTGCGGTTCGGACCGGATGTCGAGTACATTGACAGTCTGGATTACTCCGTCGATGAGAACAGGAAAGGATCTTTTTACGAGGCCGTTGTCAAATACCTTCCAGGGATCAAGGAGGAATGCCTTTTCCCGGATATGAGCGGCATTCGTCCGAAACTCCAGGGCCCGGACGAGCCGATACGGGATTTTGTGATCAAGGAGGAGAGCGGATCAGGCTTTCCGAGGCTCATCAATCTTATCGGCGTTGAATCACCGGGTTTGACTTCCTGCATTCCCATCGCAAAATATGTGGCCTACCTGACCGGGACGGCGCTGTAAAAAGGCTAAGGGCGAAAGGATAAGAGCAGTCCCTTGAAATGAAGACGCCATCCCCGCGAAGGCGGAAAACCAAGACGCAAATACTGGATGCTGGGTCAAGTCCGGCATGACAAATGCGGCGCAGTAGTCTTATTGAAACTCCACAATCAAAGTTATCTGTGAGAAATCGGTAACGGTGAAGAATTATTCGGAATCTCTTTTTGTGTTTGCCGGATTGCCCTTTCGAAAGATATTGACGGCGGCGAAAAATCCTGTTCTTATGACTCAGGGAGTAAGTTACCACCTGAACGAGGCATGGAATGATTAAGGCCGTTCTCATAGGGACGGGAGAACCCATCAGCAAAAGAATTGCTGACCTGATCTTTCTTATGGATGATATCAAGCTGATCGGTGCAGTTGAAAGGCCGGGTCATCCATCTATCGGTCGGGATATAGGAACAGACACGGATACGGGAGAGACAGGGGTTTTCATAACGGACAGCCTTCTTCCGCTCATCCGGGAGGCGGATGTGATTCTGTATTTCGCTCCTCATGACCTTATGCTGGATTACGTCAGAATTGCCGCGGAAAACAATGTACCGATTGTAATCGGAACGCGGGGCTTCACGGCAGAGGAACTAAGGAGAATCAGTTGCCTGTCCAAAAAGACAAAATGCGTCCTTGTGCCAAACGTCAGTATTAACGACAATTCCGTGAAAGGCGCGATCCGGGCGGCGAAGTGGGTGATCCGGCAGGCGAACGGGTTGTATGATATGCAGGATGTTACCTGAGCGGCTTTGAAGAGTGCCCGCTCTCTTTGCAGGGCGGGCTTTTTTTAACGGTTCACTGTTGATGATCTCGTAAAAGTCGGGAGCAGTATGTGTTGTCATGCCGAGCTTGTCGAAGCATAATGTAATATCAATAACTTATATTCCCCTTCGATTCTTCGACAAGCTCAGGACAAATGGCTCATCCTTCGACAGGCTCAGGATGACATTTTGGACTTTTTACGGGATTATCACCTTTTTAGCTCACGTTGAAGGTTGTCTCCCTGGTGTCCTTCACGCCGGCGGATTGAACCGTCTCGGTGACTGTATATGTCCCTTTTTGCGCTGTGGGGGGAAGGGTGATAGGTATAGTGGAAGTGTAAGTACCGCCTTTGCGTTCCACATTCACTTGCGGCTGACCGACGATTTCATCGCCTATTTTGATCGTCCTTGACTCAGTGACATTGATCTGTGTATCCGGAGAGGGTGTAAGCACTGCATACGTCATCATGAGATTTACGGTATCGCCCGGTTTCACAGTCTGCGGAGTTGCGGATGCATTCTCGATCTTGAGAACGGTCCCGCTGGAAGGCTGGTAATTATATTGCTGGGCTGTTTCGGCTCTTGATCTCTTGACGTCATACGCGTAGTGGCCCACAGCGCCGCCGACCAGAGCTCCCAGGAGCCCTCCCAGAACGGTACTCTCCACGCTTCCCCTGCCCAGAACGGCGCCAGCCACCGCTCCCGTGGCCCCACCGACTCCCGCGCCTGTGGCCGCTCCTTTATACTGTTCAGGCACGGACGCGCATGAAAGAACGGAAGCGCAGAAAACGATGATCGTCAAAATGGAACACAATCTTGATTTCATAATTCACCTCCATCTGAATGGATTGCCGACCGTTGCCGGTCGGAAGATGCTTTGACTGGGAAGCCATCATCCTGCTAAGGTTCATCAGCTTGATGGGACCTGCCGGGAATGCTGAAGCCTATGGCTGCTCCCAGAGTCAGAGCGGCGGCCAGAGCGGCCAGGGGATTGCTGTCGATAATGCGCCGGAGTCTGCCGGAAGTCTCGCGAATCCTGCTCTGTGTGGATTCACCGATTTTATCCAGGTAGTCGAAAGCCCGGCTCCGCCAGGTGGTCTTTTTTGATATCTCCGTTGCCGCGCGTTCCAGGTTTTCTTTGGCGGCGCCGGCCTTCTCCGCCGTCAGGGAAGGCACTTCTTCCTCTTTCCGGGGGATTGCTTTCTGATATAACTCGCCCGCCTGAAAATAGCTCTCTTCGGCATGCCGGCCTTCCCCGGACTTGTTGCTTCCCCGCAGTGCTCCGGCGATAAGCCAGCCCAGTCCTATCCCCGCAAGCGCGGCGGCGATGGGATGCTCCCTGATCATCCTTGCGGCGCCTGAGCCCGCTTTTAGAACCTGTTCCTTTGCGCTGTATGTCATCTTCTTCGTTCCCCTTGAAGTAAATTCCAGGATTTTTTTATAGATCCGATCCGTCAGGCGTGCGGTCGACAATATTCGCTCGATGGCTTCCACAGTTTCGCCCATTTCGCTCCTGGTCCTCTCGATTTGCGCACGGATCTCACCCGGATATCTCATTTTACTCTCAGCCGCTTGTGTTATCTTCAGTCCTGCCCTCATCGGTGGCCCTTCGCCTGCAGCAAAGCTGCGCGATGAGCATTTTTCAACGGCCGGATATTTTGTCCTTGGCCCACTCCACATCCTCTTTAATGGTTTCAATGGTCTCGCCCGGGGTCAGCTTACTGATATTGATATTGCCGAGCGCCCTGCGCACGAAGATATATCCGATGCCGCTTACAACGATGCCGGCGGCCAGCGCTGAAAGCCATGGCGGGAAGACACCGGCAAGTATCAGGGCGAACGATGCCACCACCGCAAGTAATCCGGCATATGCCGCCGCCGCCCCGACTGCGAGCAGGACGAGGTCTTTGCTGAGGGCAGTTGCCTTTCTGGATATCTCGAGCCTTGCGAGCTCGATCTCATCCCGCATCAATGTCCTGAACCCGTCGGCAAGATCGTTGAAAAGATCGCCGAGAGACAAACTGTCTTTATTCCTCTCCATTCATATACCCTCGACTGCCGGCTGCCGGGGTGGAGTTTGAGAGGCCATGGCCATGCGCGCCAGCAGGAATCCCAGAGCAAACGCGCCGGCAAGGAGCAAAACGGGCCGACGCCTCGTCATGTCCTCCGTCTTTGCGATCAATTCGTCCACATCCTTGTGCCGGATGAGCCTTGAGACCCGTTCGATGTTTTCCGCCGCCCTTTCTGCGTGCCACGCCACGGACGCCAGGTCCTGCTCGCGCAATTGCTGCCCTGTTTTCTTCAATGCCTGTGCAATCTTTTCCAGGTGCTCTGAAGCACGGCCCTTGCGCGTCACCAGTATTGATTTCGCTTCCCGCCGGACTTTTTCTTTGACCTGTTGCACCTTTCCCCTTGCAAATGTGCCGCCGAAACCGCTTCCTGGATGATCGATCATGTTCTCCTCACCTCGCTTGCTCCAGAGAGTCTTCGATTTTAGCTGAAGAACACCTGTTTAGAGACTGTTCAAAAATTTGGCCAGGGGACTGAAGGCAAGGGCGACGAAAAAAGAGCCGCTAACCTAATATTCAGTTTATTAGAAAAGACGGGGATGTATAATCGAGCAATACCTGATTTTCAAAAGCGAAATATCTGAATTGGAATTCAGGGAAAAGATGATTCTCCGCGGCGGGTCACCTCGCGGGAATAGCGGAACCCGTCTCAACTCCTGGGTTTCTTTTTTAATGGAAGGCGCAAGGCGCTTCAAGGATGCTCTTCCGTCCCGTATTCATCGATAAACTTCCTGAATTCCGGGTGTTCGATCAGAAGCCTGCCGCCGATCCCGATCAATCTGTCCACCTGGTCCTTTGCCAGCGAGAAAGTTGTGGGCAGCCTGTTGAAAAATTCTCGTTCTTCCTTGTCGGCCAGATTGTCGAAGGACAACTCCGCAATATATATCTTCAATCGGCCTCCGGTGAGAGGCGTGATCCTATAGCCGCCCAGGCAATGCTCATCAAGAAGCTCCTGACAGTCATCCATATATTGCTGGGCCTTGAGCCTGTCGCTGATTGCTTCCCTGAACACTTCGACCGTTTCGAAAGAGTAGTTGTCCAGTGACACCGTGCAGGTCTTGTATGCCGCCCTGGCCAGGCCCGGGGGGCTTTCCCGCTTATCCAGGTCTTCCGCCGCCCGGGTCTTTGCATTCACCACGATAATGAGCAATCGTTTAACGGCCCCTTCGTTTATTTTCTGCCGGATATCCGCCCTGAGATACATATCGTACACCGCCCTCAACCCGATATTATCGGCCAGCCCCCCGTCCATAAGATGCACATAGCGGTGCGACTTGTCCGAATACAGTGCCCTGGCGGATGCCGAGACGTAGCGCCTCCTGTTCTTCCAGTAGTCCTTCAGGGCCATTTCGTCTTCCGCCGTGGGGTTTGAGAATCGCGGATCCGGATAATTCACGAGACTGACCGGGGTGAGCAAAAAAGGAAACGCCGAGGACGCCGCCACTGCACAGGCCACTGGATACGAAAGCAAATCCGAGCTGAGATAGCGGAACTGGCCGCCTGTGAATTCAAAGCGGGCTCCCTGGTAAAGATCGGTCGCGTTGATGATCAGGAAAGGCCGCCTTTTCTTTTTTGCAATGCTTTCAAAAGTCAGCGATTCGAAAATCGTCTGATCGTAAAGCTCCGCAGCAAGGTCGATGCGGCTGAAATAAGGCGAAGCGAGGCGGAACCAGTTCGCCGGGTTCATTGCCTTCATCGCCAATTCCTTCTCGATATTCCTGTAGAGGAATTTATCCTTGAAGTCGTCGAATATTCTTTCACCGAAAAGGGCGTAGTAAGCCCCTGTAAATGACCCTCCGGAGACGGTCGAGATGACATCCACCTCGTCGAGCAGCGTCCTGTTGGTGCCGGGAAGCAGAATGGTGCTCATTTTTTCCAGGACGCCGTATGCCAGAGCCGCCGCGCGCGTCCCCCCTCCGGAAAACGTGAGAACCACGAACGTCTCATCGGAGTCCCTGGGCTCGCTGAGCAGGCTGAAGTCATAGGTATCCTTCGTCTCCTCCGCCAAAGGGCTGTTTACGCGGTAGTGGGCGCACTGAACGATAAACAGCAGGGCTATTAGTAGCGGGACAAGATGAGATTCATGAAATCTTTTCAAAGTGCACCTCCATGGGTTTCAATGCCGTGGTCTTCTTCAGTTCGATCTCGATCTTTTCGGGCCTGAAATTGGAAGGAGGCGATTTAAGGCGGACTGTATGGCTTCCTTTTTCAAGCTCCAGCGTTACGTTTGTCCACCCCTGGCTGATATCATTAATCACTACCTCCCTCCTGTCTGCGAACTTGACGAGCAGGTATTCCAAGATATCACCTCCTGCGGGCCGTCCGGCGGACGGCAGAAATCACGAGTGAAAAAATGAATCTTGCGCGATTCTCTTCCTTTTCAAAGGAGAGCCGAAAAAAAAACCTTCTCAAAAGAGAAGGGGGTATAGGCCTGCTGAATTCATGGAGTTGCCTTTTTTCCGAGCGAAAGAGAAACGGGAAATTCCAGATGGATTGCAACTATACCGTCATAACCTACTTTCTGAAAGTCCGTCCGTCAAGACTTTTTTCCTATGCCGCAGAAAAATCATGGCCGCCCGTCCGGATCGGAATGAGAGAGCACAGATGTATCTCAGCAGGAGGAAATCTTTCTGTCCAGGCTTCGATACTGAATGGCTTCGGCGACATGGGATGAAAGAATGCCCTCCGTGCCGTCCAGATCGGCTATCGTGCGGGCCACCTTGAGGATCCTCGTGACGCCCCTGCCGCTCAGCCCCAACTTGTCCATCGCCATCTCCACGAGGTTTTGTCCCTCGGCGTCCAGCCGGCAGAATTCCTTGATCTGCCTGCCGGACATTCGCGCATTGCAGGCCGCTTCAGCGGAAAAACGTTTCTTCTGGACGGCTCTGGCGCGTTCCACTCTGAGCTTGATATCCGCTGACGTCTCACCGGAAGGCTTCCCCATGAAATCCTTGTACTTCACCGAGGGGACGTCGATATGGATATCTATGCGATCGAGAAGAGGTCCGGAGATCTTGGTTCTGTAGCGGCGTATCTGGCGGACACTGCAACGGCACCCCCTGCGTGAATCCCCGTAATATCCGCAGGGGCAGGGATTCATGGCAGCTACCAGCATGAACCTGGCGGGGTAGGTGGCGCTGATGCAGGAGCGGGTGATAGTTACTTGGCCGTTCTCCAGGGGCTGGCGCATGACCTCGAGGACGTTTTTTCTGAACTCGGGCAGTTCATCCAGGAAAAGAACTCCATGATGGGCAAGGCTGATCTCGCCGGGCTTGGGCACGTGTCCTCCGCCGACTATTCCGACATCGGAGATAGTATGGTGCGGGGTTCGGAACGGGCGGGTGCCGATGATCGCCTCCGTTCTGTTCAGAAGCCCTCCGACCGAGAATATTTTTGTGATTTCTATGGCTTCATCAAAGGAGAGATCGGGCATGATCGTCGGCAGGCGCTGGGCCAGCATGGTCTTACCGCTCCCTGGAGGTCCGATCATAAGAATATTGTGTCCTCCCGCAGCCGCCACTTCCATTGCCCGCTTCGCTTGCTCCTGCCCATGGATTTCATTGAAGTCGAAGGGATAAGCGATTCTCTGAGAGAATATCTTTTCGACGTTCGTGCGTACCGGTTCAATCCTCTTTCTGCCGCTGAAAAACTCGACCACGTCGGAAAGCGCATCGACGGCGATCACGTCGATGTCGCGGACCATGGATGTTTCGAAGGCGTTTTCCTTCGGAACGATGATCCCCTTGATTCCCATTTTGCTGGCCTGAATGCCGGCGGAAAGCGCGCCGTGGACTCCGGTGATGGTCCCGTCGAGAGAGAGTTCGCCGATGATCATATAATCGAGGATACTGTCCTTCCTGATGATTTCCTCGGCCGCCAGTATCCCCGCCGCGATCGGCAGGTCGAAGCCGGTTCCCTCTTTGCGGATATCCGCGGGGGAGAGATTGACGGTCACCCTGTCTGCGGGGAAACTGTATCCGGAGTTCTTGATCGCAGCCCGGATTCTGTCCTTGCTCTCCTTGACGGAGGCGTCCGGAAGACCTACTGTGGAGAACTGGGGCAGGCCGTTGGAGATATCCACCTCCACGTGGACGGGATGCGAATCTATCCCGATTATGGTGCTGCTGATCACTTTGACGATCAAGCGAAAGGGGGTCCTTTCAAGGCGGATGCGCGCAAGGAGACAGTCAATCCTCTCCAATGATATCTATTTTGCAACGTCAAATTTATTAACGGATTATTGACCCCGTTTGGCAGGATATTATAATACAGATTTCGGCTCCGGCTTCCGGAGAGATCATAAATGAGACTATTAAATACAGGCTAAAGGAGGGCGGATGGATTTTTTCGGCAGCCTGTCAGGATTTGATTTTTCTGTAGAAGTGATCGAGGACCTTCTTGCAGGTTTCGATTTCCTGGGCGGGCAAACCGGATTCCATTTTCTCGCTTATTTTACGAACTATGGATCTTGCCTTGGATGATAACTCGCGTCCCTGGGGCGTTATAAAAATTGATGTTGCGCGCCGATCGGCGGGGTCCGGCCTGCGGATAACGAGACCGGATTTTTCCATTCTGTCAATTACGCCGGTCATGGCCGGGTTTTTAATTTCCAGTAACGAAGCGAAATCGGATATTTTTCTGCCGTCTTTTTGTTCCAGTAGATAAAGAACCGCAGTCTGAGTGGGTGTTGCGTTTATCCCTTTTTTCGAGAACTCGCTGATAATGAAGCTTTTCATCGCCTGATTGATCCTGGAAAGATTCTCAATTAATCTATTGTTTTTCCGCATGCTTCTTCTTTGACCTCATTTCGGAGTCTGTAAGCGTTCCGTTCTGTCCGTGCGAGCAGACGAACCACCTTCAAAGGAAATGATCTCCTCCGTAATTTTGTGTTCTCGTTTTGTAAAATATTTATCGACGGTTATCAATAATATTTCATCGAAGCAATATTTAATGGTCTGAAACATTATAACTTTGAAAACCCGAGTCCAGCAATAATGCATTGCCTTTCTGCCTCGGGTTAACTTTCCGCTTGTAATTCTTCGGAGTATTTCTTACACTTATTCAGTTTTCAATAAACGCCTTTTTCGAGGTCTGCCTCTAAGCCCCTCTTTTTACGCCTCGAGTCTTTTTCCGGGAGGGAACCTATGGATGACCGGAAACTCTCTTACGTGATCGACATAGCGATAAAAAAAGAAGAGGAATCCCGGGCATTCTACCTTGATCTGGTGGAACGGGTGGAAGATGCCGAAGCGAAAGACACCCTGAAATACCTCGCACAAGAGGAAAAAAAGCACCTTGAATTTCTTACGGCCTGCCGTGAGGGCCGGTACTGCTCGGACGTTATCAGGATGGACGATGTTGTGGACTACAAAATAATCGAGCATCTGGAACTGCCGGATATCAGGGAGAAAATGAATACCGCCGATATCTACCTTGTGGCTGCCAACAGGGAATTGAACTCCTTCAATTTCTACAAAAGTCTGGCCGGCACTTATCCCGAAGGCGAAGTCAAAGCGATGCTGCTCAAAATGGCCAATCAGGAGTTGAAACATAAGGAGAAGGTGGAGTACCTGTATGCGAATACCGCATTCCCGCAGTTGTCCGGTGGCTGATCCGCCGCTTCCCATTCATCTTCCTTCTTCCATTTTCCTTGTTCTTTTCCTCCCCCCGCCCCATTCGATCTTTTTTCCTTGAAAAAAGATGCCTTAAAATGGGATACAGAAGCAAATCCAAACGGGGATGCATGAGATGATCGGATTTTTCGATTCGGGATTCGGCGGATTGACGGTCCTGAAGCATGTTGTGAGGGAACTTCCCCGATACAATTACCTGTACCTCGGCGACACGGCCAGGGTTCCGTACGGCAGCCGTTCCGACTGGATCGTCTACGAATTTACCAGACAGGCCGTTGACTATCTTTTCAAGGAGGGCTGTCACCTGATTATCATTGCCTGCAATACCGCATCTGCAAGAGCCCTTAGAAAAATTCAGCAGGAATATCTTCCAAAAAATTTCCCTGACCGCAGGGTGCTCGGCGTGATCAGGCCGAGTGCCGAAGAGGTGGTTGAGAGGACAAATATTCATAAAGTCGGCATACTTGCGACGGAGGGGGTAGTTGCCGCCCGATCATACGTCATTGAAATACAAAACCTCAATCCCGCAATTCAGGTCTATCAGCAGGCCTGCCCCCTTCTGGTTCCGATCATTGAGGCGGGCGAGCAGGACTGGGAAGGGACCGACATGATCGTGGAGAGGTATTTGAAGGAATTATTCGAACAGGACAATGAAATAGACACGCTGCTACTTGCCTGTACTCATTATCCAATCCTTTACAGGACTTTTGAAAAGCATGTTCCTCGGGGTGTGACCATAATCGAACAGGGCCCTCTCGTTGCCAGGAAATTGAAGGATTACCTCCTGAGACATCCGGAAATCGACCGCAATTTGAGAAAAAAGGGTTCCCGGGTTTTCCAGACTACGGACAAGTCGGAGAAATTCGACCGTCTGGCCTGCAGATTCTATGGCGGGCCTGTGCATTCAACGCTGGTTACGCTGGATTCCCTCTGCACAATTTGAGGGGTTGTCTATTTCCTGATTTTGTGACGCGTGTCACCAGTCCAGGGCCTTTTATCAATTCATCTCTCTTGACGGGAGGGAATCGCTGTGTTAAGTATCCGCTGCAATTTGTCTTTCAATCTCTTCTTAGCTAAGTCATTTCACCCATGACAGAATTTGCCCACCTCAATAGAAAAGGTCAGGCCAGGATGGTTGACGTCACCGCAAAGGCGCCTTCCGTGCGTGAAGCAGTCGCGCAGAGCACCATTGTCATGAAACCGGATGTCGCCAGGAGAATCGAGGAGAAAGGGATGCCCAAGGGGGATGTCTTCGGTACAGCGCGAATCGCCGGGATTCTGGCGGCCAAGAAGACGGCGGATATTATTCCCCTCTGTCACCAGCTTCCCCTGACGGATGTCGATGTGCGCTTTTCGGTCCATGCCGAAAAGGGAGAGATTCTTATAGAAGCGAGTGCGAAAACCGTCAGCCGTACCGGGGTCGAAATGGAGGCGATGACAGCGGCGAGTGTTGCGGCGCTGACCATCTATGACATGTGTAAATCCGCCGACAGGACCATGGTCATCACCGATATCAAGCTGATGAAAAAGAGCGGGGGCAAAAGCGGGACCTTTACCAGGAAAGACTGACAGGTTTCTCAAGAACACCTGTATTGCAACAGCTTCGCTGCGGTGAAGGGTAAGGACGAAAGGCATCAAGAGAAGTTGAGAAATATCTTCCGATCTGCCCAGGCCTTTTTGCCTGCGGATAATTTTTTACTGGAGGGCGGGAACCGGATCACCCGATTTGCAGATTTGTATGCCGATCACTGTTCATAAGATAAGACGATCTTTTTTTGTTCCGTTCGTGATTGATACGGTTCTCGTGCTCGTTCTTCTCTTTGCCTCCTTGTTCAAGACAGGATTGCCTGTGGAAATCGTCATCCTTGCGATTGCTTCCGTATCCATGCTGCTCGTTTCATTCGAACTGGGGTACCGGGAAATCGTGACAGACGATGAGGGCTTGAGAATCAGGAAACTCTTCCGGGCAAGAGAGTTGAAATGGGCGGAGATCACTCACGTGGGTGCCGTAGTCTTGGGCAGGAAGGCTTATATTGTATTGACCACGACAAAAGGATTTTATATAATTTCCAATACTTATGATGGTTTTTATTCAATGGTCCGTTCCATCACGGAGCATGCCGGCGCGGACAGGGTTGAGGAAAGAGTGACGGAGCTGATTCAGAATCCGGCCAGAAAGATGGCCGACATCATTTCGGCGTGGGTTGCGGCGGTTGTCATCCTGGGAATCATATACGTTAGAATCTTTTTGTCTTGACCGGCGTGGGAGCGCGGGATGTTATGAACAGGAGCAATTCGAATCAAAAAAAGGTGGAAAGAGACGGGAACAGGGTCTCCTGCCCGGCGATCGAAGACATCCTTGAAAAGAGAATCGAGGATATCGTGACTTTTTTAGGGTCCCATGAAAAGATGAAAAGCAGCCTGTACGAAGATGTATTGACCATGGTCGAGAGATGCTTGATCAAGATAGCCCTGCGGCGGTGCGATAACGTGAAGACTTCGGCGGCATCGTTTCTCGGCATCAACCGCAATACATTGCACAAGAAAATGGGACAACTGGATATAGGTGGCAAGTGAAAAACCTCGAACCGATACTAATGGATGACTTCCTTTCGTTTCAGTCTCCATCGCCGGCTCCGGTGGCCGATGAAAATCAGTTTAATAGGATTATCTTGCATGATCATAGGTGTTTTGGCCCTGCAAGGCGCTTTTAGGGAGCATGCAGGCATGCTGAAAAAATGCGGGATTGATGCCGTCGAGGTGAGACTCCCCGACCAATTGGATCAAGTCGACGGTCTCATTATTCCCGGGGGGGAAAGTACGACTATTTCCAAGCTGATGCTTGAGTACGGCTTTCCGGGGAAGATTAAGGAACTCGCCTCTTCCGGAAAGCCCGTGTTCGGGACATGCGCGGGCCTTATCGTGCTTGCTAACAAGCTGCAGGGAAAGATGCAGGCGCTTCTGAACCTGATCGACATCGATGTAAAGAGAAATGCTTACGGAAGGCAGATAGAGAGCCGGGAAGTGGACCTGCCCTTTGAATTCCTGGGGGACGGGCCTTTTCGCACTGTATTCATCCGCGCCCCCCAGATCGAAAGCATAGGTCCGGGAGTGAAAGCCCTTGCATGGTATCAGAAAAAGGTGATCGCGGCCAGGCAGAACAATATCCTCGTTTGCGCGTTTCACCCCGAATTGACGGGAGATCCCCGCGTTCACCGGTATTTTATAGAAATGGTGAGGGAGGCAAAAGCGAAAGGAAAAACAATTCCGACTTCAGATTCCTGAGCTTTTAGAAGCTCAACAGGTGAAGAACTCCTGTTTTACTGGTTGTTAATACAGGCTAAAGCCCCAGGGCTGATGGCTAAAAGAGGAGAGACACGAACAATATGAATTATTTGCCTTTCGCCTTGAGCTCTTTGCCTGCAGTGAAGCCATGCGATTAGCATTTTTCAACAGCCTTTATCAAGTCTTTTAAGTCCCGCTTTCTTTGCCCATGCAACAGCCTGTTCATATTCATCGTGCGTAATGCGCCGGTTGACCAGAGGATCTTTGCCCGCATCGCCACACGGGCGATACTGGTCCATGACATTCACATAGGTATCGACGGATATTTCCTTTGCTATGAAATCCATTATCTCGCGCGTACCGGCTGCGCCGCCAGGCATGACCAGATGTCGCACAAGAAGTCCGCGGACGGCGACGCCTGATGTATCAAACCGTAGATCGCCTACCTGGCGGTGCATCTCCCTGAGCGCCGCAACGGCCCTGTTTCTGTAGTCCGGAGCCCGGCAGAAACGCTCCGCCCATTTTTCGTCCCAGAACTTGAAATCGGGCATATAGATATCAATAACACCGTCCAGTATCCTCAGGGTCTCCACGGAATCATAGCCCCCCGTATTGTAGACTAGCGGGATATCAAGACCTTTCTCAATCGCCGGCAGCAGGGCCTCCAGTATCTGGGGAACAAAATGGGTGGGGCTTACAAAATTGATGTTGTGGCATCCTCTTCGGCGGAGCTGAAGCATCATGGCCGCCAGATTTCCAGGCGACGTCCCGACGCCTTCGGCCAGATGACTGATCTCGTAATTCTGGCAAAACGAACAGAGCAGGTTGCAGGAACTGAAAAAAATGGTTCCGGAACCCGATCTTCCAACGAGGGGCGATTCCTCTCCGAAATGGGGGCCGTAACTTGCTATCTTCGCGGCCCGGCCGGACCTGCAGAATCCCGCGGCCCCGGACGTGCGGTCCACACGGCATTCGCGGGGACACAACCGGCATTCTTTCAACACTGCCATTGCCCGCTCGATACGCTCCCGAAGCTTTCCTTCGCGATACAATCGTAAATAAGAAGGTTCAAACATTTAACTTATAAGAAGATCAAATCTCCGAAAACTCAAAGTACGAAACTCCGGCCAAGCGATGCATCCTCCCTTATTTTCTCTTATACTTACCCATCAGCTCCGCTTCAGCCAGGACATGCCCTTTCATGGCTTTCAGAAGCTCGGCCTTGGTCGCACCTGCGGGGAGATCCAGCATCGAATCGAGCGCATAGAGTTTGAAAAAATAGCGGTGGGTGCCGCTCGGCGGACACGGTCCTCCATAACCGATTCTGCGGAAATCCGTTGTGCCGTGCTTGCCGCCGCCCGGAAAATTCTTTTCGGGGGGAATGTTTTCGGGTATCTTTGTGCTCGCCGGAGGGATATTATAAACTACCCAGTGCACCCACGTGCCGGAAGGCGCGTCGGGGTCGTCGCTGATCAGGGCGAAACTCTTTGTTGCCGGCGGCGCACCGCTCCATTCAAGAGGAGGTGATACATTCGGGCCGTCGCAAGTATACTTCGCCGGAATCATTTCTCCCTGCTTGAAGGCAGGACTCTTGATTTCCATTTTTTTCCTCCTTTCACCTGTGCGTCAATTTCATTTTGCATCATAAACGACAGGGCAAAAAACAACGAGACGAAAAAAAGAACGGATTTCCGCAACATGGTTTCGATCTCCTTGCTGAGGTTTGTCAGAAAAATGAAATTCCCAAAGGGCTCTAACAAATTATAGGCAATTGCGTAAAATTGGCAATCTTTTTCGGAGACAGAGAACCGCCTAGACGACTTCCGGAAACCGCGGAGCCTCCTCACCAGCCCGGTGGAGAGGATTTCAAGCACTGTGTGGATTTCATGAAACGCCGAGGATTTCTTTCAATCTCATAGCGTTCTTCGGGGCGTAACCGGCGTAATCATTGTCGAAGTAAATATAGGCGTCTCGTTTCCATTTTCTGATTTTTCGGGCCCATTCCTGCAGTTCCTTTTCCGTATAATCGGAAGCGTAGAGCACCTTGGAGCCGTGGAGCCGGATATAGGTGAAATCGGCCGTGACGGCCTCGGCATAAGGGTAACGGCCTGCCGTATCCGAGATGCACAACGCGATATTGAAATCCTCCATCCTGGAAAACGCATCGTCGGCCAGCCAGCTCTTGTTGCGGACTTCCAGCACATGGCGGCGCTCCCGGGGCAGGAGCCTGCAGAACTCCGTGAATACTTCTTCATTGTATTTCAGGCTTGGCGGGAGCTGGAAGAGAACGGGGCCGAGCTTTTCCCCGAAAAGTACGGCGGAATTGAAGAATCTCTCCAGAGGCTCACGCGCGTCACGGAGTTTCTTGATGTGGGTGATGTAACGGCTGGCCTTGACGGACCACAGGAAGCGCTCCGGCGTCCTGAGACGCCAGTTCTCGACCGTCTTCGGCTTTGGCAGATGGTAGAAGGTCGCGTTGACTTCCACAGTGGAAAAGCGCCGGGCGTAGAATTCGAGCCATTTTGTTTTCGGCCAGTCCTCATCGTAGAAGATGCCTCTCCAGTGTCCGTAATTCCATCCCGATGTGCCGATGCGGATTTCCGGTTTCATATGAACCGCCGCTAGGCCGGAGGTGCCAATCCGATTCCCTCCTGTTCGAACCTGCGGACTATCTCAAGGTTCATGGCCTGCTGAATATCCATGTACAGGTTGTAATCCGGGCTGCTGATCCAATATGCCGTCTCAAAAAGCAGGGCTGTCGTTCCGTATCCGGAGAAATGCACCCGCTCGATACGAACCTTTTCGTTTTTTTCAATGGCTTGACGGATCATTTCCGGTATTTTTGCGAGTTTTTCATACGGGGTCTGATAAGCGACCCCGATCTTGAATACTATACGCCTTTCTTTCATCCGCTGGTAGTTACGGATGCGACTCTGCAGCAGGTCGGAATTGGAAAAGATGAGTTGTTCGCCCGATATGCTGCGGAGTCTTGTAGTTTTCAGGCCGATCTGCTCGATTTCCCCCATGTACTCGCCGATGACAACGAAATCTCCATATACAAAGGGCTTGTCCATGATAATGGAGAGAGAAGCGAAAAGGTCCTTCAGAATATTTTGGACCGCGAGAGCAACTGCGATGCCTCCGATGCCGAGACCGGCAATGAGTGTCGTAATCCTGACACCGAGCTGGTCGAGGCCGATAAGCAGGATCAGGATCCACAAAAAAATCCGGCCCATGAAAGCGAGGGCCGTCACGGTGGTTACAGTCGCCGCGTCTTCTTTTGTTTTTTTCTTCTTGTATTCGGAAAGCAGGAACAGAATACTTCTGTTTCCCCATATGGCGAGCTGGATAAAGGAAACAATGATGATCGCGCCCTGCGCGAAAGCGGCGCTCCGGGGGGGGATATAGAGGTTCAGCAGAGCGATATACAAAGACAGAACGACAAAAAAGAGGACCCTTGTGCTCGCAATGAGATCGACGACAAGTGCGGGAGCTCCGGGCTTGATTTTCTCCGGCGATCCGAAGTATTTCAGGGCGATTCTTTTCGAGACAATGAGAATGAACAGGATGACCAGGGCGATGATCGATGTAATCAGCCAGGTTTCGATGGTGTTCCAGTAAAACGTTCTGTTGAGCATAGTTTCACCGATATTAGGCTGAGGGCACAGGGCCGATGGCTAAAAAAGGAAATAATTCATAAGCTAAGGACACAGGGCCGATTTTGCTTGTAGTCTCAAAACCCTCAGCCCTTCGCCTGCAGCGAAGCCGTGCGATGAGCATTTTTCAACAGTCCGTATAAGACTATATGAACAAGCGCAGGCTGTAAATATCTTTTTGCTCGGGAAGAAAGGCAGACAGGAGGTGGGGAGGTCAGAGACCTCCCCTGGGGGAAACATGAAGAGCATAATACATTGTAAAGCTTCAGGAAGGTAGAAACGTGTATACCTTCCGTTACTAATCCTGCTGAGGACGATTCATATCGCCCATTGTTTTTCCACTGTAAGCGGCCTTACAATAACCTGCCCTGTAATAACCTCTCTCGAGTCCATAGGCTTCAATATGCGCCTGCTGTTCCCGGGTGAGGATTTTCCGGACTTCCAGCCTGTGGCTGGTTAATTTATCCTGAAGCTGGCTCTGCATATTGCGGATTTCCTGCTGTTTGGCTCTGATTTTTGCCTCATCGGGTTTCGAATAGTTCCAGAGCGTGTTTAACTCGGCCAGCTTATTAAACAGTTCATGACGCAAGGGCATGATTTCTTTCCAGCGGGCTTCGCGAAGGATCTGTATTTTATTGATCTGTTCGGCGGTCAGGTTCAGGCTGGATATTTTTCCGCTCTGCTCTTTAGCGATTGCTGAATGCAAGACATCCGCCGCGGCTGTGCCTGCCACAGCAATCAGTAAGACGGCGATAAGAATTGCATTTACAGCTTTCATTTGCTCATTAACTCCGCTTTAACACACTTTTTGCATGTTCCAAATGCATGTCTTATGCCATTGACCCTTGTCTGAGATAACCTATTGAAATAACTGACCATGTAGAGAGAAAAAGGACAAAGGGGGGCATGACGCCGGCAATAAATGTCGAAGGCCTTATTTGAAGGAAAAAGCAAATATTCATAAATTCAATGAGATGCATAGAAAACTCTTTTTTCCTCTCCCGGACAAAAATGTCGAAGGTGTGCCAAGCCAGTTGAGGACCTGCCCGATGAGGTTAAATTAATTAAATTTTTTGAAAACGCCGCCGGCCGGGATAGTTGATTCTTTATTTGGCAAATGGTATGTAAAGTAAAGTGATGAGACGCTACCTTATTTTATTTATCTTTGTTATATTTCTTTTTCCAGGGTTCGGTCAGGCGCAGCATCCCGGGGGCAGGACGGATCGTGCGTCGATGAACGGCAAGGATCCGATGCGGGAGCTGAATCTCACGGAGGAACAGAATAATATCATAAAAAGAATAAAATCAGGTTACTTGAAAAGAATAGTTCAACTCAGGAGCGAGCTTGCAGCAAAGCAGCTGGAATTCAAAGGCTTGATCAGCGACCCGACTTCTACGGAAGAAGCCATTCGCGCGCGCGGACGGGAAATCGAAACGCTTAGTGTCCAGATCACCAGGGAGATGATCAATTATGAGCTGGAAGTCAGGCGGATACTTACGCCTGAGCAGCTCCGTACCTGGTGTAGCTACATGGATTCTCCTGTCCAGAAGAAGTGGGGAAGATATCAGTGAATAAGGGCATTCTGCAGAAGCAGCTCTCAAAAAACGCCAAACCCTTTTTGCAACCCCTGGCCCTCATCGTTGTCTGTATCATTTTTGTTTCCCTTATCCTCAGTATCGGGCTGATGGATCTGCGCCGTATCGATAAGACACTGATCGGATTCATGCAGAACCGGGGCATGGATATCATCGGCAATATTCAAAGGGTGGCGCAAGGGAATTACAGCAACCTGATACAATTAATCAGGGGGGACCACGGGACCGATACGATCGCCCCTTTTACGGATGAGACATTTTTGCCGCAGGAAGCTCTGATCAATTCCCTCGTCAGCCTTTGCCGCCGCATCGACCAGTCGTGGGATACGGAACGCGGAAAAGAGGACCGAACAAAAATTGCAGAGCGGGAAGGTTTATGGCTCCTGGTCGTCCTGGATAAGGAAAGCAGAATAGTTTTTGAGAACAGGCCGACCCCCGGGAGACTTCTGTATCAGGCGGCACCGGTGATTTCCGGGAAGAAGGAGATTATCGTCGATCTCTTCAGCCGCTCCGGAAAGAATGAGAGACTCGGGTTTGTCGCCGTCCGCAGGAGCTCGGGAAGCGGATCTATTCTCATAGCCCTTGACGACGCCTGCTTTCATTTCTGGGGAACCAGGATAGCAATTCAGAGGGCGATCGAGGATGCCGGCTGGGGCAAGGGAGTTGCTTACATTTCCGTGATGAACCCGCAGGGAATGTCCCTGGGAAGTGCCGGAGACCTTGTTGAGGATTGGAATGAAGAGGCGGTCCGGGTCTTGAACGACCGTAAGGATGAGACCGGTGTCAGTCACAGGAAAATTTCTTTCCGCGGGAAGGAGGTACTGGAGGTCACGGGGCCGATCCATCTGGACGGGGAGGTCGTGGGTCTCGCGCATATCGGGCTGGAGCGGGACCGGACGGATCTGATACTGCGCGAAAACCGCATCAATATGTATATATCGATGTTCTCCGTCATGCTCGTGGGCCTTTTATCCATATGGATATTGTTTTATAATCAGAACCGTCATCTGGCCAGAATCGAGGAGATGAGCAAGAGGCTTCAGCAGTCGGAGAGGCTTTCGTCTCTAGGGCAGCTTGCAGCCGGGGTGGCCCATGAGATACGCAATCCCCTGAACGCCATAAGTATGGCGAGCCAGAGGCTGCAGAGAGAGTATCTGCCGGGTGGCGACCCCGCGCGATCAGAGGAATTTCTACGGCTTACAGGCATTATAAGAGATGAGATCCGGCGGCTGAATGCCATTATAGAGGAATTCCTTAATTTCTCAAGGCGGGACCGCCTGGAATTGCGGGAGTATCCCATAGAAGATGTCCTGCAGAAACTCATCGGCCTTGTTGAAGAAGAGGCGCGCTCCAGGGGGATCACGATCAGGCGCGGGTGGGACCATTCAAAATCGCTCGTGCCGATGGATATCGATAAACTGCAGCAGGCCTTGCTGAATATCATAAAGAATGCGATGGAATCGATTTCCAGGGAGGGCTCCATAACGATATCCATTGAGCCTACCGGGAACAGGTCTGTGGATGTCATGATAACCGATACCGGTGTGGGCCTGACCGCGGAGGAAATTGATCGGATTTTCAGTCCCGAATACACGACGAAAGAGAAGGGACTCGGGCTGGGTCTCCCCATCGCCCACGAAATTATCCGGGCGCACGGCGGAGAGATACGCGTCCATAGCAGGATCGGTTCAGGGACGACATTTCAGATCAGGCTGCCTGTGAAGGCTTGAGGCGAAGGCGAAAAGGCTGAAGGTTAGAGGTTTTCGAATTGAAGAAGCTGCATATTTTGGTAGTTGAAGACGGTGAATCCCAGAGAGAAATGCTCCGGGAGTTCCTGGCAAAAGAAGGGCATACTGTCGAGGGTGCCGAAAACGGCGACCAGGCTCTCAAGAAGGTGCTGGAAGGATATTTTGATCTGCTGCTCGTCGATTACAAGATGCCCGGCAAGAACGGGCTGGAGGTTCTCAAGGAGGTCAAACAGGTCAATCCCGAGATCGACGTGATAATGATGACGGCTTACGGCACGATAGAAACAGCAGTAAGTGCGATGAAGGAAGGCGCAGTCGACTACATTACGAAACCGATCGAGTTGGAAGACCTTCTTATCCACATCGAAAGGATATCCGAACGCAGGACGCTTCTGCGGGAAAACGAGCTGCTTCGCCAGGTGTTGCGAGAAAAAGGAGTTACAACGGACCGGATCATCTATCAGAGCCCGAAAATTGATGCCCTGGTAAACATGGCCGGCCGGGTCGCATCCAGCCGCGCCACTGTCCTTATTCAGGGTGAAAGCGGCACGGGAAAGGAACTCTTCGCCCGGCTGATTCATAGCCTGAGTCCCCGTTGCGACAGACCGATGATCGCCGTCAATTGCGGCGCCCTGCATGAGAATCTCTTGGAGAGCGAGCTTTTCGGCCACGAAAAGGGGGCCTTTACAGGAGCCACCAGGAGGAGGATAGGGCGATTCGAAGAGGCTGATGGGGGCACCCTCTTTCTGGACGAAGTCGGCGAACTCTCACCTTCTGTTCAGGTGAAGCTGCTCCGGTTCCTTCAGGAAAGGGAGTTTCAGCGCCTGGGAGGAAATCAGTACATACATTCCGATGTCCGGATCATCAGTGCGACCAACAAGGATCTGGGGGCAAAAGTCCAGGACGGCTCTTTCAGGGAAGACCTGTTCTACCGCCTCAATGTAGTGCTTATGGCGATCCCGCCGCTGAGAGAGAGAAAAGAAGACATTCCGCGTCTGATCGATTATTTTCTGGAGCGCTTTGCCGGCGAGAACGGAAAAGATGTACGCGAGGTCAGCCGAGAGGCAAAAGACCTTCTGGTGAAATACGATTATCCGGGAAACGTCCGGGAGCTTGAGAATATCCTGGAAAGGGCCGTCGTAATCTCAAGGGGACCGGTGATCACCGTGGACGATCTGCCTTTCCGGGATCGCTTTGCGCAGTCCGTCGATAGAGATGTTCGGGCAGGATCGCTCAGGGATTCGATCGAGGCTCTCGAGTCCCGGATGATCCGCGATGCCATGGAGTCGGCGGCCTATCATCAGACAAAAGCGGCGGAGTTGCTCGGAATCAGCGAGAGAATGCTGAGGTATAAATTAAAGAAATATAATTTAAAGCACGGCTGAAAGCTTCGGATATCGGCCATCGGCAATAATCAACTTCGGCGTCATGACCTCTTCGTCCGATTTCATACGGCAGTTCCTGTTCCGCGGTTCGGAAATTCACCATGACGGCAACACTATCCGTTCATCGATCCTGATGGATTCGTGGTCGGAGGGATGGGTCGGCATACCGCACGGCGGGATCGGCATGGGAGCCGTTTTCGAGCTTGCCATGATGGCCGTCGGCCGTCCGGCGGATCTGCCTTATCCGCTGTCAGTCGACTTCCGCATGGGGGGAGCGAAAGCGCGGATAGGGGATATTTTCGAGGCGGAGGCCTCCTTCGGGGGCAGCGAATTCGTGGGCAGGATCACTGTGAAAGACCGGGACGCTCCCCCTTATCTTACCGCTTCCATCCATGCCCCGAAAGACGACGAGCGCAAGCAGGCCCTTTTCCTCTCGTACATGCCCGGCAGCTTTTCCGATATCCGGGAACAGCTCACGCCTCTTCCCCACTACAGGAATTGTTTCGTGTGCGGCCGCGAGCGCAAGGATCCGGGACTCCGGAGGCGCTTTTACTTGTCGGGCGATCCAGGGGACGGCGGATTTGTCGTTTCTCCTGTCGGGTTTGATGCCGGCGACTGCGACGACTTCTATCTTTTCGCGAGGAACGGCATTGCCCATCCTGTCGCTTCCCTCGCCCTCCTTGACGAGGCGATGGGGTGGGGCGGGTTTATGATAACCGGCAGCGGCGGAGTGACCGTCCGCGCGAGTTACACTTTTTACCGCAATGTCCGCATGGGCGAAAGACTGGTCGTTTTCGGACGCGGAGAGAGTAAAAGGGGCAGCGCAGGCTCACGGCTCCTCTTTTGGGGCTCCGGCGGCATTGCGGCTGTAAATAGGAACGGGGGGCTGGAGCCGCTGGCGGTCGCAACGGGACAGTGGATCGGCATGGCCGAGCTGACCGAACAAATGAAAACAGAGCTCATACCGAAAGAGCTGACCAAGAGGGCTTTCCAGGCGGCCGGATATTAACACTATTCCTCTGCCGCTTCCAATTCTTTTTTTAATTCGGAGAGCTTAAGGAAGTGTTTCCTCTCTTCGTCAATGATCTTGTCGATCCATTTGTGCTCGCGCTGGGGGACGAGCTTTTTGATTTCCGAGTAATAAAGAACTGAATCCACCTCCCGATCGATCGCGAAAGTGACTGCCGAGAGCGTATCCGTGATGTGTGAAAATTCCGTCTCCGTTTTCTTATCGAAGATTATCTGACCGTCCAGGTAGTTTCTCAGGTACTGCATGTATTCGCCTGGATAGGTCTCAGGGGGATCTTTGATTTCCATTCTGGAGGTGAGGTCCATGCCGCTGAGGAGGTTCTTGAAGATCTCCTTATGTTTGACTTCTTCGTCTGCAAGGTAATTAAAAAGATATCTCTCTTCTTCATCTTCTGTAATGGTGGCGGCGTGACGGTAAAATTTCTCTCCATTCTCCTCGATTCTTACCGCAAATTGGAAGATTTCGTTCGCTTCAAATATGGCCATCTCTTTTTCCTCCTCTTTCAGCAGATTTATTAATCAAGGCTCCGACAGCCTTTAAATATAGATTAAGGGCTAAGAAAAAAGTCATAGGCTAAGGACGCAGTCCCTTATCCTTTACCCGCAGCGAAGCTGCATAGGTGACGGTTTTCAATGCCCGCTAATCCGTAAATACCACGGAGGCATAATTCACGGCGCTTCCCGTTTCCCTCTCGTCGTATGTCTCATAGGAGAGTATCTGCGCTTTTCGTCCTCTCATCAGAAACGAATGAAGGAGAATTGCGGGCAAGCCGCACACATTGAACCGGTCTCCCGTATTGACGGCCAGTTCGTAGATCTCGCGCGTTTCGCCTTTGACGACATGCGAAAGTATTTTTTCATCATTGGCCCTGGCCAGCGGCAGAATGTCCTGCGCAGGGACCCTGCCGCCGAACTTCAGGCCGATATGAGCGAGATCGACCCCGGAGACAAAGAGGGTATCGCCTCCGAATTCGTCTATAGTATTTTCAATAGCACGGGCTGTTTCCAGAAAACGAGGATCCGAAAGCAGATCTTTCCCGTGGAGGAAGAATTCATGGATGCCGCCGCATAGTATCGGCACGATCCTGATTCCGTCACCTAGATAGTATCGCAGGAAAAGAGTCTGGAATTCAATGGAGTGCTCGATTTTATGGCTGAAATCATCGACTGAAAGCGCGCCGCTGGGTACTTTCTTTTTCAGTTCCTCGATGAACGGCCTGTCCGATCTAAGTTTTCCGAGCGGGGTGGCATAGTCTTTCTCCGATAGGCTGTAAAGCCCGTCCTGCATTTTATGATTTATGCCCATGATGATGACGCGGTCAAACCGTCTGCCTTTTAAATGGCGGTAAAGGCCCACATAGGATTTCCCGGCGGTCCGGATATCTATGTGCGGAGCCATAATGCCCCTGATTTTCTCGTTTATTTCGCGGCAGATACCCAGCTGTGTTTCCACTTCCTCCACAAACTTCCTGACCCCGTCGGGGTTGGACGGGTAGGCCGTGCCCGCGAGGTGCGGCTCGCGATCGGAACGACTGCTGAATTCCCGGCGCAGGCTGCGAATGCGGTCATGGAAGGCACCGTTTTCCAGCAAGTACGCCTTATCAAGCACGTCAAGCATATCTTGAATATCAGAGACGTAGAGGAGCCGGCCGCCCTGACGTCTCATCAATGAGGTCTGGATATCCCGCAGGGTATGCCTGCCGTCCAGCATTTGCAGCAGTGGAACGAGACCAATGTCGAGCGCGACCTGGTTGTCGCTCATCTGCAGAGGATCGATGAATCTGATCACGCGGCGACCTTCAACGACCATGGATACAAGCTGGATATCATTCCTGAGCAAAGGTTTATCCATATGCCCTCCTCGGCTTTGTCCTCGGGTTTTTCCGCACCGGCCTGAACCGGAAAGACAATAAAACCACCACACAATACAGCACTGTGAGATATGCGAGTTTCTCAAGTACGGGCTCGTCGAGGTATATCCATTTTTCAATCAGCTCCGTCATGAACTGGCCGGGATAAACAAGCCGGGAAGATCCCTGTGATTTAAAGAAATACTCGGCCAGGGTGAGCGGGCATATCGTCCGGGTCCATTGCATGGCCGCTGTAACTAAAAGCGCGCCCAGGTGAATATACCTCCACTTTCGTAAATTAAAATACAGCAAAACAGGAAAGCCCAGTATAAGAAAGGCGATCCATAGAGAATGCACGATAATAATTATGTCCGCGGAAAGACGGTAGATTATTGCCATTCTGTATGTTTATTCAGCCTTAAATTTTTATTATACCGTAAAGAGGCCTGAATTATGAAGAAAAAATGATCTTCTTTTGGCCGGTCCGTTTTCCCCAAAGCGCGCTCGGAATTCCAGCTCAATTCCGGTACTCCCCGGTATTTGCCGTGTGTTCGGGATTTTTCAAAGAGAGATTGAAGAATTGCCATAATTTAAATATAATGAATTTCGTCGCGACAGGAAATATAATATTTTATCAGGGCGGGTCTTTCAGAGAGAATACATAAAGAGTTTCACCGGGGGTAGCAATGAGAATGCTGGATTTTGAAGTCAAGATTAACAGAGTGGCTGAGTTGATTATGGATGCTTCCAGGATTGTTGTTTTTACAGGCGCAGGCGCCAGCACGGAGTCGGGGATACCCGATTTCCGGAGCCCGGGCGGAATCTGGAGCAAATTTGATCCCGAGGATTTCACGATCCAGAAATTTATCAGCAGCCCGGTGGCCCGCATGAAACAGTGGCGTTTTCTGATCGAGAGCGGACTCATAACCGAAGCAGAACCTAATCGTGCACATCAGGCTGTTGCCGAGTTGGAAAAGATGGGCAGGCTCAGATGCGTGATCACCCAGAACGTGGACAATCTGCACCAGAAGGCCGGCAATTCGCCTGAAAAAATATATGAGCTGCACGGAACCATGGGGTGGGCCCGGTGCCTCGGATGCGGCGGGCGGTTTGAGCTGGGCCCGGTTATTGAGAGGTTGAAGGAGTCGGATTACAGCCCCTGCTGCGAGTCGTGCGGCGGGATCATCAAGCCGGATGTCATTCTGTTCGGAGAGACTCTGCCGCAGAAAGTCCTCGAGGACGCCATCAACCATTCCAGAAACTGCGATCTGTTCATCGTTATCGGCTCCTCTCTGGTCGTGTATCCGGCGGCTTATATGCCTTCTTATGCGGCCGAATCCGGAGCAAAACTTGTGATCATCAATATGAGCCCGACTCCGTTTGATGATATCGCCGAAATCGTCATTAACGGGCCGGCCGGCGAGGTCATGGGCGGCATCATGAAAAGCCTCAGACAGAGGAATTGAACGGAAAGGTGAAACTGATATGAAACCGGGATTCGCAGCGATCGGACTGCTCCTGCCGGTTTTACTGTTTGTTGTCATAACGGCGTCGGTCGGGAGTGGGGCGGCTTGTTTTGAAAAGTACGGGTATATAAGGCCGAGCAAAAGCGCGACGGCCGATTTCGAGAATTATCGTATAAGGCCCGATGACAATTATTACTACAGCGGCCCGGAATACATTCCGAATGCGATTATCGGGATTGACAAGAAATACATTCTGGAGACGCAACTGTGGAAAAAACTCGACCTTACACCGAAAAAGCTCCGGGATCTTGTGCATGAAATGCGGCTGAAGGGTCTCGATACTGGTCACATGCTGCATGGATTCGATATTGTGGATCAGTATGGGAATGTGGTCGGAATATGGTATTCTGTGCTCGGCGTCTCGACGGTGGTACGGACGGAAGAGGGCAACCGCCTGATCCTTTATACGCCTCCGCTGAATGTGTATGAACAGGAACTCCCCACATTCAGGAGAATGTTTCGATAAAAGCGCGCCGAATGATGAATCCGGGAGTATACTTTTTTAGGCAGATCGCAGTACAGGTCTATGTGTTTAATCCTTTTTTCCTATAAGCGGCATCCTGATTACCGGCTGGTTTTCGCGGCAAATCGGGATGAATTTTATAGCAGACCTACCATGCCGGCGTCTTTCTGGGATGAGGCGCCGTTCGTCCTTGCTGGAAAAGACCTTCAGGCTGGAGGAACGTGGTTCGGAATTACCAGGAGCGGGCGTATTGCGGCCCTGACCAATTACCGCGAGCCGGGCTTCTACAGAAAGACGGCGCCGTCCCGTGGATTGCTGGTGAGCGGGTTCCTTCGTGGAGGGGATAGACCGGAAGTTTACCTGGAAAAGATAGCGCTCCAGGCGCAGGAATATAACGGTTTCAGCTTGGTGATCGGCGATAGAGAAGATCTTTTCTATTTCTCCAACCGCGGTGACGGTTGTCGCAGGCTTGAGCCCGGTGTCTACGGACTCAGTAACCACTTGCTCGATACGGCATGGCCGAAGGTTGAAAAGGGAAAAAAAGAACTCGAATCGCTTCTGTCCAGAAACGGGGAACCTTCTCCAGAGGAACTTCTCGGCATCCTTGCCGACCGTTCCCGTCCTGAAGACAGCCAGCTTCCGGTAACGGGAGTGGGCCTTGAATGGGAGAGGATTCTTTCCCCTCTTTTTATCACCAGCCCCGTGTACGGTACGCGTTCTTCCTATCTGCTGCTGATCGATTGGAAGGATCGCGTTACTTTCTGGGAAAGATTTTTTGACTCGGGCGAGCCGCAGACGAGAAAATTCGAATTCACCATAGAATAGTGAGCAAATGGCAAATCGCGAGTACCCGGAGCATCCCCGGATCGGAGTCGGGGCTGTCGTAGTCAGGGATGGAAAGATACTCCTCGTAAAAAGAAATTACCCTCCGGCAGCCGGGCTCTGGGCCATCCCGGGCGGGCTTGTGGAACTGGGGGAGACTTTGCAGGCTGCGGCGGAAAGAGAAACCCTGGAAGAAACGGGTATCATGATCAAGGCGCGTGATCCTGTTTATGCCTTTGATCTCATCCGCACAGACGAAGGGGGGGAGGTTCGGTTTCACTATGTCATTGTGGACCTTATGGCGGATTATGTGAACGGGGAGCCGTTTCCTTCCGACGATGCAGGGGAAGCCCGGTGGTTCTTCCCGGAGGAACTGGAGGAGATCCCGGTCTCGCCGCAGATGGTCGATCTTTTAAAAAAACTGGGACTGTCTGCGAAAGGCTGAAGACGAAGGGCGAAAGGAAAATTCTATTCTTCCAGAAACGGCAGCCTGTCTTTTTTCCTGTAGGCTATGGCCCGGCAGATCGCAATAAGTGTTTTCCGCTCATTTCTTACCTCGATATCGTAGTGGCTTATTCTGCTCGAGCGGCTTACTTCTTTTGCTTCCGCATACAGGATGTCGCCCGGCGAAGGCGACTCGACGTAATTCACGTTGACACCGAGGGCGACGGAAACGGTCCCATGGGAGTTGGAAGCAGTCTCGAATGCTTCGTCAATGAGCGAATAAATGGCGCCGCCGTGAGCCATTCCGAACACGTTTTCAATCCCCCTGTCAAAGGTCATCCTGACGAGGGAATAGCCGCGTTCTATCCTGACGAGCCTCAATCCGAGTTTCTGGGCATACGGCTCCCTCTCCACTTTGCGTTTGATCGCTTCGAATACCTTTTCCATAATTCTTCCCCCACCTCATAATAGGCGTAGATATTATCAGGCATTGAAAAATGCTCATCCATGCGGCTTCGCCGCTTTCAGCCTTTCGCCTTGAAAGTATGCTAAATAGCAGAAATTTGTGAAAAGGTGAATACGGATTAGTTGGTTTCGATAAACCAAGTCCGATAGGAAAGGAGAATCTTATGACTGCAACCATGACGGATTGCCTCCGATGGAAAAACAGCCCTGATGCATTGACACGCCTCGTAAATCATGTTAGTTAGTACATACTAACATGAAGATCACCGATACCAGGAAGAAAATACTGGAAGCAGGCCTCAAGATTTTTTCCTCCAAAGGCTATGCAGGCGCGACTACTAAAGAGATTGCGGCGAAAGCGGGTGTCGCCGAGGTCACCGTGTTCAGATATTTCTCCTCCAAAGAGCGCCTCTTTGAGGAGGTGATGAACGCCTATTCCTTTCTCCCCGCCCTGAAGGAACTCCTGCCGGAACTGGAAGGCATCGATTACAGGGATGCCCTCTTCATTATAGCGGAAAGATTTCTGGGTCTGTTCTCTGAAAGGAAGGAGCTGATCAGGATCATTCATTCGGAGATATACCGCTCACCAAGGATCGCCCTTTTTTTCCGGAAATTCGTAGAGGAAATATTCAGGGCGATGGCGTCTTATTTCACGCGCATGGACCGGCGGGGAGAACTCCGGAAATTCAATCCCGAATATGCGGCCAGAGCCTTCCTGGGCATGTTCATGGCTTTTTTCGTCACGGAGGAATTCATTATAAAGAGGATATCGAGTAAAGAGGAAAAAAAAAGAATTATCGAGGAATTCGTGGAAATTTTTGCCCGGGGGACTATCAGGGATAAATGATGTGAGGCCGCGCCGATATCGGTGCACATGTCTGTCGGATCCGCTCATGATACGCGGTTCCGGCCCGGGGGAAAAGCGGAGGACGTCTTGAAAAGGAGGATCATCGTTGTCGCCGTCATCGTGCTTTTGACGGGTGTGGGTCTGCTGGTCTATTTCGGACAGCGGCAGGAGAGGCTCAAGGAGCTTTACTATTCGGGAACCATAGAAGCGACTCGTTCCGAATTATCCTTCCAGGTCGGCGGGCGGGTCGTCAGGGTGGCGGTCAGGGAGGGACAGCTGGTGGATAAAGACCAGGTTCTGGCCGAACTGGATGATTCCGATTATCAGGCCCGTTATCTTCAGGCAAAAGCCAATCTGGACAGGTCCCTGAAGAGCGTTCATCAGCAGGAAACTCTTCTGGAAATGTACCGGAAAACCCTGCCCGACGACGTTGCAAAGGCGCAAGCCTCCGTGGCGGCCGCCAGAGCCGCCTTTGAAGAGGCTGCAAAAAACAAGGATCGTTATGATCATCTTTTCAAGAGGAGCGTTGTCTCCGAGAGAGAGTGGGATGTAGTGAAACTGAACTACGATACGGCCAAGGCCAGAGTGGAGGAAGCAGAAGCCGCCCTCAAGCAGGCGCGGAGCAATCTGAAGAAGATCAAGGTCACTGAAAAGGAAGTCGAATCGGCAAGGGCGCAGGTCAGGGCCTCGGAAGCTTCTCTCGAGCAGGCCGGCCTGCAGGTGACGTATACGAAATTGAGGGCTCCTTACAGAGGAACAATAACGAGCCGCAACGTGGAACCGGGAGAGGTCGTTACACCGGGGCGCCAGGTATTGACACTGGCCGACTTGTCTACCGTAGACCTGAAAATATTTGTCGGAGAAACGGAAGTGGGCAGAGTGAAACCCGGACAGCGGGTGGATGTAAAAGTGGACACGTTTCCCGGGAAAACCTTTGTCGGAAAAGTATCCTTCATATCTCCAGAGGGGGAATTTACACCAAAAGTCATCCAGACACACAAGGAAAGAGTCAAGCTCGTCTATCTGGTCAAAGTGTCGATTCCAAATCCGGATATCGAATTAAAGACAGGGATGCCGGCCGATGCATGGTTACGATGAAAACAGGTCCTGTGGATGCGCTTTGGAAGCCCGAAACGAATTGCCCCTTGTTTACATCGACCGCGTCTCGAAGTTCTTCGGGTCTCTGTGCGCCGTCAACGATGTGTCCCTGAGCATGGGAAAGGGGATGATATTCGGACTTGTCGGTTCGGACGGGGCCGGAAAATCAACCCTCATGAGAATGGCGGCCACGATGATCAGACCCACGTCGGGTAAAATACTCATCGGCGGACTGGATGTGGTTTCCGAAAAGGCCGGGATCAAGGAAATCATAGGATACATGCCCCAGAGATTCGGTTTATACCAGGATCTCACTGTCGATGAAAACATTGATTTCTTCATGGATGTTTTCGGAATTCATGGACCGGAGCGCGAAAGACGGCGGGAGCGCTATCTGGGTTTCTCCAATCTTCTGCCCTTTACCAACCGGCTTGCCGCAGACCTCTCAGGTGGCATGAAACAGAAGCTGGGCCTTGCCTGCGTCCTGGTCCACCAGCCCAGGCTGCTGATTCTCGATGAACCCACCAACGGGGTCGATCCGGTTTCGCGCCAGGAATTCTGGGAAATGCTCACCGAGATGAAACGGGATGGCATGTCCATCCTGGTATCCACGGCTTACCTGGATGAAGGAGAGAAATGCGATTGTCTCGCCCTGATGCACAAGGCGCGGATTCTCATAGCGGCCTCTCCCGACGAGATGCGCTCCGGCTTCTCCAATCTCGAGGAGGCGATGATCAGCAGAATCGAAGAAGTTGACAGGGAACTCATCCATGACCAATTCAAATTCTGATGTCGTTTCCGTAAAGGATCTTGAAAAAAAGTTCGGACAATTCGTGGCCGTGGACAGGATCACCTTTTCCGTCCGGAAAGGGGAGATTTTTGGTTTTTTGGGCCCGAACGGGTCCGGGAAATCGACGACCATTCGAATGCTTTGCGGGATTATCACGCCGACATCCGGTTCGGGCCGGGTGGCCGGACACGATATCATTACCGAAGCCGAGATGGTCAAGCAGTCCATCGGCTACATGTCGCAGAAATTCTCTCTTTATGGGGACCTGACACCTTTTGAAAATATCCGTTTTTATCTCGGTGTTTACAATGTCCCTTCCGGTCAGTGGAACGAGAGGATCGAGTGGGCGCTGGATATGACTCGACTGCAGGACGCACGCAACCGGACGACCCGCGACTTGCCCACCGGCTGGCGACAGCGGCTGGCCCTGGGGTGCGCACTGCTGCATAACCCCGAGATACTCTTTCTGGATGAACCTACTTCAGGTGTGGACCCGATCACACGACGCCATTTCTGGGACTTCATCTCCCGCCTTGCCGCCGGGGGCATAACGGTGTTTGTGACCACGCACTACATGGACGAAGCCAGGAATTGCGACAGGATTGTATTGATCAACGAGGGCCGGATTGTTTCCATGGGGAGCCCTCCGGAGATCATTCGGGAGAACTTTCCCGACAGACCCGAGGCGGACCTGAATGATCTTTTCGTCAAACTGATGAAGCGAAATTAATTGATGGGATTTTTAGAGCTGGAGTGAAGAGTAAGGAGCCGAATCCGCCTCAGGTAGAACCAATGAGCGTTTTTTCAACAGGCTTGGTGGATAATGAAGTTTGTTAACATCCGGGCCGTGGCCCGCAAGGAGATATATCATCTCATCCGCGACTTCAGAAGTCTCTATCTTGCATTCTTCATCCCCATATTCCTGATACTGCTCTTCGGTTACGCCCTCAGCCTGGATGTCAACGAAGTCAAGACCGTGGCGGTCGATCAGGACAAGACCGACCTGAGCCGCGATTTCATACGCAGACTCGATGCCTCATCCTATTTTGATGTGATTGCTCAATTGCCGGATTCCGCTGCAGTCACTTCCTACCTGGATCACGGCCGGGCCATTATGGCCGTCATAATACCTCCGGGATGGACACGCGACATCAAAGCTGACCGCGAAGCCGCTCTGCAATTCCTCTTTGACGGCAGTGATCCGAATTTCGCGAATATATCCAGGGGATATATCACGGCTTATGTCGATGCCCGCAACCGGGAACTTCTTTCCGATTATCTGAACCGCCAGGGCATGGAAAAAATCAAACCTCCCGTGGACGGCCGCATCCGCGTGTGGTTCAACGAAGATCTCGAGAGCCGCAATTTCATTGTCCCGGGCATTATCGCGGTCATCATCATGATCGTGGGCGCCATGCTGACTTCGCTGGTGATCGCCCGTGAATACGAAAACGGAACCATGGAGACGATCCTTTCCATTCCCCTGAACGGCATGGAATTCCTGATCGGAAAGGCGGTGCCATATTTCCTCATCGGCTTGACCGACGTTCTTGTCGCCATACTTATGGGGCAGGTGCTCTTCGGGATCGTAATGAAGTCCGGCTTCTGGCTGATGATACTGGCATCGTCTCTCTATCTCTTTGTCGCTTTGAGCCTGGGATTCCTGATTTCCATTATCACGAAATCACAGCTTGTCGCCAACCAGATCGCCGTACTCGTTACCTACCTGCCGTCGCTTCTGCTGTCCAATTTCGTATTCCCGGTGGAAAATATGCCCAGGGTGCTTCAACTCGCCACCTATATCGTTCCCGCGACCTATTTTATAAAGATACTGAAAGGGCTCTTCCTGCAGGGCATCGGAATGGACTATCTGTGGGCCAGCTATTTGATCCTGGCGATCATGTTTTTGCTCATGTCCGGGCTGACGGTTATTTTTTTGAAACGGGAGGGCATGTAAATGATCGGCTGGCTCAGGGTTCGCGAGCTCGTTCGGAAGGAATTCATCCAGCTCTTCCGGGACAGGAAAAACAGGCCCATTCTGGTTATCACCCCCTTGGTCCAGCTTCTGATATTCGGGTACGTGGTGACAACGGATGTCCGCGATATCCGAGTAGGATTCCTGGATCAGGCGCGGACCGCGGAGAGCCGGATGCTGCTTGATCAATTCAATGCCAACAAGATTTTCCACGTCGCTTATTATCCGGAGGATCCCATGGATATTGATCAGAAGCTCCTGAAGGGGCAAATCGATATTGCCGTCAAGGTTCCTCCCGATTTCAGCTCCCGGATCAGAAAGGGGCAGACGGCGGCCGTGCAGATTCTGGCCGAGGGGACTATGAGCAATATGGCCTCGATCCGGATAGCCTACACAATGATGGTCCTTGAAAGGTTCAATACGGCCATGCTCAAGGAGCTCTATCCCATGAAGCTGGAGTACGGGAGAATCGATGCCCGGATCCGTACCTGGTATAACCCCAATATGGACAGCCAAAACTTCTATGTGCCGGGGATCGTCGCGTTTTTGATAATGCTGCTCTCGCTGCTTTTTACGTCGATGGCGATAATCAAGGAGCGGGAATCAGGGACAATGGAGCAGTTGATCGTAACGCCGCTTCGACCGGTGGAACTGATCATGGGGAAGACGATCCCCTATATCATAATATCCATCTTGCAGATGATCGTCGTGACCGCCTTTGCCGTTTACTGGTTCGATATCCCCCTGAACGGGAGCATAGCGCTTCTCGCCGTCGCCGCCTGCATGTTCCTGCTGAGCACGCTGGGAGTGGGTCTCTTCATATCCACGATCGCAAAGACCCAGCAGCAGGCCATGATGACGACTTTTTTCTTCGCAATGCCTTTCTTCATGTTCAGCGGGTTCGTTTTCCCCATCATCAATATGCCCGTAATCATACAATGGCTGGCTTATCTGAATCCCCTCATGTATTTTCTGATCATCATCCGGGGGATATTCCTGAAGGGAGTCGGTCTGGATGTGCTCTGGCCGCAGTACACCGCCCTTGTAGTGATCGGTTTGGTCGTTTTTATCGGGTCTGTCATGCGTTTCAAAAAGCGTCTCGACTAGCAAGTTCAGGCGGCGGGTTCTTTTCTTTTTTCTTGACAAATCTGATGGAAATTATTTAGCTCTTACAGGATCTTAAATACCATGCACGAAATTACAAATAGCAAACAAATTTCAATACCAAAATTCTCAAACAGTTTAACTTTGAATTTGGTCAACAATTCGCGACACTGAAGGAGGTACTCTCTTGAAAGTTATCTACCATGAGGATTTCAATCAAGTTTACACGCTCGATCCCGCTGCGGCGGAAGGGCGTATTCGGGCCATTGTCGATGTAATCCGGGATCATGTGACTTTTGTGGAAGCAACTCCGGCGCAGGAGAAGGATATTTCCGCCGTGCACACGCCGTATCACATTGAAGACGTAAAGCGCATGGGTATTTACGATATAGCCGCTCTCGCGGCGGGAGGCGCTGTCGAGGCGGCCAAAACGGGCCTGAACGAGCCGTGTTTCGGCTTGATCCGTCCGCCCGGCCACCATGCTTCCGCAAATAGTTCGTGGGGGTTTTGTTATTTCAACAACATGGCGATCGCCCTTAAGAGATTGAAGAAGGATGGAGACATCAAACGGGCGCTTGTCCTGGATATTGATCTGCATTTCGGCGATGGGACGGTCAATATACTGGGATCATCCGGATTCGTGGAAATTCATAATCCCTCTGCGTCATCGCCGGCTGACTATATGAAACAGGTCGTCAGGGCCCTGTCGGTGAAGGAAACCGATATCATTGGAATATCCGCGGGCTTTGATTACGCGAGGGAAGACTGGGGCGGCGTCCTGTCCGAAGCCGACTATACGGAGATCGGAAGGCTGGTTAAAGAGACCGCGGAGCGATGCGGGGCCGGCTATTTCGCCATCCTCGAAGGAGGATACAATCACAGTGTGTTGGGGCGGAATTGCATGGCATTATTAAAAGGAATGGAAAAATAAGGGAGCTGTTAAAAAAAGAGCAAGGAGCGATGAGTAAGGAGTAAGTGTCTTTATCAATCCCAGATGCCCTGCTCCCTATATTCCAAAGCGCCTTGCATTCAGACATGCCGAATCAAACCTTCTTCTCACCCTTTACTCTTCACTCCATTCCCTAACCCCTTCACGTCTTTTTTATTTGCCAGTCCCTTCATTACGTAATCATAAATCTGCTTCAGCTGCTGGTCCGAGAGCTTCTCTTTCGATAAAGCGGGCATTGTTCCCTGAGAGCCGTCGGGACGCCGGGGATTACGGTTGAAGGGCGTGCGTACTCATCTTCGCAGTGCGAATACTGCTATCCATTTTATTCCTTCCATCCTGTGCGCCCTCTCGCGGCGCTAACAAGCATTATTTAGAAATTACAGCAAGTTGAAAAAATGACCCCCGGTCGCTGGGGATGGCACAAATTGTGCTCCCGGTCAGGGAAACTCCGGACAGGCTGTCCGGTATTATTATGGCTGCAGGGAGTTCCTTCATATGAGAAAAGAGGATGTCGCTGTTGTCTTCCCGGGTCAGGGCTCTCAACGCCCCTCCATGGGCAAGGACTTTCACGATAATATAAAAGAAAGCAGAGAGACTTACGAAGAGGCTTCCGATGCGCTTGGTTGGGATGTGGCGGCGATGTGTTTCGGAGACGATGACCGGCTTAATCTGACGGAATACACCCAGCCGTGCATTCTCACAACTGAGATTGCCATGCTCCGGGGGTTATGGGCCATTTACGGATTTTCACCCTGTCTTTTCGGAGGTCACAGCCTGGGCGAACTTACGGCTCTCGTAGCTGCTGATGTTCTTCCTTTATCGGAAGCGCTGCGCATCGTCCATGTCCGGGGGCGTCTCATGCAGGAAGCTGCGCCCGTGGGGATGGGCGGTATGTCCGCTATCATTTCGGAGGATATCGACATGGATATACTCCGGTCTGTTCTCGAAGACCTTCCGATCGATGTGGCCAACGTGAATTCCTCCCATCAGGTGGTCATCAGCGGTGAGGCTGCCGCCATGCCGCAAGCCCATATGCGTCTGGCGGAAGCTCTTGATGATCAGCCGTTTCGTTTTGTGCCTCTCAATGTGAGCGCACCATTCCACAGCCGTTTCATGTGTCCGATTGAAGAGCCTTTTGAAGAGGCGTTATATACGCTGGGTGGAAGTCTCAACGCCGGAAAAGCCGTTCAGGTGACGTCGAACTATACAGGCGGATTTCATTCGGATGATCCTCAGGAGATCAGAGAAAGGCTGGTGTCGCAGTTGAGCAACACTGTACAATGGAAAAAGAATATGATCGAGCTTGCATCCCGCGCCTCCGCCGTTTGTGAAATCGGCCCCGGGCGCCCTCTCAGGGAATTTTTCAAAACGGTCGGCGTTGCCTGTTCATCAGTGACCACGCTGTCCGCCGCGCAAAGGCTGTTCGAAGCCGCCTGAGTCCATTCGGACCCGTGATTCGGAAATAACAAGTCGAAATCTTGGGGAAAAATCGTTGAGGAGCCTTAGAGATGGACTTTAATCTGAGCGAAAATCAGCAAATGTACGTGGACACGGTGCGAAAGTTCGTCAGGAACGAGATTTCGCCCCGCATTCTGCAGTTGGAAAAAGATCACGATTTTCCCTGGTACCTTATCCACAAGGCATGGGAACTCGGGATACTGAATCTCAGCATACCCGAGTCGATCAAAGGATTCGAAGTCGATCCCGTTTCCAGCGCCCTGATTATCAAGGAGCTCTCTTATGGGGATACCGGCATTTCCACGTCGGCCATGTGCAACGACCTGGCCAACGTCGTCATTGCCCAGCACGGCGATGACGCGCAGAAGGAGTCTTTTCTGAGGCCCTTTGTGGAGACGCCGACCCTGGCCTCTTTCTGTCTTACAGAGCCCGGAGCCGGTTCCGACAATTCCTCCATGTCTTCATTCATACAGAAAAAGGACGGAGTGTATGTCCTCAACGGTTCCAAATGCTTCATTACTAATGCATCGTACGCCTCCCAGTTCACGGTTTTCTGCAAGGTGGGGAAACCCTCGTCGAACCTGATGGCCTGCGTCATTGTCCCCGCCGTTTCAAAGAGCCACAAAAACGGCTCCGACGGACTCCTGGCAAAAAATGGAGGGAAGGTCATCATCGGCAATCCCGAGGACAAACTAGGCCAGAGGCTCTCGAATACAGCAAGTGTCACGTTTGAGGATGTCGTTATCAACGAGAATCAGATCATCGGGGACAGGCGTTGCGGGTTCAAATACCTGATCGATGTCCTGGATTATGCCCGGCCCATGGTTGCAGCTATCGGCGTGGGTCTTGCGCGAAGGGCGCTCGACCTTACGATGGAATACACCCGGCAACGCAAGCAGTTCGGACAACGGATCTGCGACCTTCCGGTTGCGAGGGATACGCTGGTCCGGATGTGGAAGAAAACGGAACTCGCCGAGATGGCCCTCATGAAAGCCGCTTTCAAGGTGCAGGAAAAAGCGCCTGACAGAGGAATGTATGCATCGCTGGCCAAGAATGTCGCCGCCGAGGCAGCCCTTTATTGCGCCAACGAAGGTCTTCATCTTCACGGAGGCTACGGTTTCATGGCGGAGTACGAGATATCAAAGCTGGTACGGGACGCCCACATTATAGATATCTACGAAGGCGTGCGGGAAATCCAGAACATGATTATAGGAAGGGAAATAGTCTAGAAAAAGGAAGTTAGGAGGATAGGAAGTTTGGAAGATGAGGCGGGCTGCATTCCACTTTCAACTTTCCAGCTTCGGTTAATTTTTGATTGAGGTTTTTTGAATGCTGTACCTTCACGGCATGGGTCATTTTTATCCAGAGAATGTTATCACCAACCGGTTCCTTGAAGAACTGGACATCGGCTGCAGTGAGGAATGGGTGCTGGAACGTGTCGGGATACGGTCCCGACAGACCTGCCTGCCTTTGGATTACATCAAGGAAACGAAGAACCGCAATCCTCGGGAGGCGATGGAAGCCAGCCTATATACGAATGCCATGACAGGAGCCCTGGCCGCTCAGATGGCCCTCGAAAGGGCCGGTTTGAAGCCGGAAGATATCGGAATGGTCATATCCGGCAGTTCGGTCCCCGATAACGTCTCTCCGGCGGAAGCGACGACTATCGCGGCCCGGCTCGGGATAGAAGCACCATGCTTCGATATAGATGCGGCTTGCACCAGTTTCGGAGCGCAGATCAATCTGCTGTCTGGCATGAAGCCGGAAGCGCTCCCCCCGTTTGTATTGCTGGTTAATCCGGAGAATTTCACGCGCTGTGTCGATTATTCCGACCGCAGAACAGCCTCCCTGTTCGGGGACGGGAGCACAGCGGCGATTGTTTCAACGAAGATTCCCTCGGACAAGGCGTTTACGGATTGCAGTTATGATTCCCAGCCGTCGGCGTGGGCGAAGGTGAGCGTGCCGCGCATGGGTTATTTTCAGCAGGACGGAAATGCGGTTCAGGGTTTTGCTATACGCAAGACGACGGAATCCCTGAGAGCCCTTCAATCGATTTCGAAGCTCAATTCAAACCGGTTCATATTTATCGGCCATCAGGCCAACCTGGGAATGCTGATGACCGTATGCGAGCGCTGCGGGATACCGGAGCACTGCCACTGGTCCAATGTCGCAGATTGCGGCAATACGGCGAGCGCGGGCGCGCCCGGCGTATTGAGCCTGCATTGGAATGAGCTCCTTCCGGGCATGCACATCGCGATTGTCCTGGTGGGTGCGGGTCTCTCCTGGGTGCAACTGCTCTTGCGAGTGGGAGAAGAACTATGATGACTTATTCGGAATTCAAAGGGCGTGACCATTTCAGGCTGGAGGAACTGATCGCGTTTTCGTACGGGACTCTGGTATCGGATCCGCCCGATGAATTCGACGCCCACTTACCCTCTCCCCCGCTTCTCATGGTGGATCGGATCCTTTCCATACAGAGCGAGGGCAGGCTGGGATCGATTACAGCGGAGCAGGATATCAAGCTGGACAAGTGGTTCTTTCAGTGCCACATGCCCGGAGATCCGGTCTATCCCGGCTGTCTCTGTCTGGACGCCATCTGGCAACTGCTGGGTTTTTATTGCGTCTGGCGGGGAGCTCTGGGAACGGGAAGGGCGCTCGGATGCGGCGAGGTATCTTTCAACGGCCAGATCCGTCCCTATAACCGACTGGTCCGCTTCGAAATCTCAGTGCGTCGTTACGCGCAATTGAAGGAGTCAGGCGCAAGCCTGGCGATCGCGGACGGTCGTATATTCGTCGACGAGGAGCTGATCATGACGGTGAATCAGGCCCGAACCGGAATTTTCAGGGGGATCGCGTACAAGGACTATCCGAAGCGATCTGTCCATTCCGTCGGTGGAATGATAAGGAACGGTTGATGAATGAAAAGCCTGTAGCGGTTGTCACGGGTGGAGGAACGGGAATCGGCGCAGCGTGCTGCCGGGCTCTCTCCCGCGAGGGATTCCGCGTGGGTATACAGTACAGGAAGAGCCTTGAAGGAGCACAGAAGGTGTTGTCCGAGATCGGCGACGGCTTTCTCCTGAAGGCGGACCTTGCGTGCATTGAAGAAGTCGAATCTATGCTGGGCGGCCTGAGAAAAGAGACAGGCAGAGTAGATGTGCTGGTGAACAACGCGGGTATATCCATCAACGCCGATATCCACAGCATGAAGATCGAGCAATTCGACGCGCAGAGGGCCGTAATGCGCGGGGTATGGTATCTGACGAAGCGGATTATACGACTCTACATGCTGCGCGGCGGGAGCGGCCGTATTATCAATATATCGAGCGTGGTGGGCCATACCGGCAATGCCGGGCAGATTCCCTACACAATGGAAAAGGCGGCGCTGGACGCCTTTACGAGATCCCTGTCCAAGGATCTTGCTGGGCGCAATATTCTGGTTAATTCCGTTGCTCCGGGTTTCATTGAAACGACCATGACGAAAGATCTTCCTGACGAGATAAGAGAAAAAATCCTCTCAGGGATAACACTCGGCCGCATGGGTAGACCCGAAGAGGTGGCGGAGGTGGTGGCCTTCCTCGCCGTCAAAGGGACGTACATGACCGGCAGTGTCATCCATGTGAACGGAGGACTCTATGGCGGATGATCCGGCGATCATGAAAGAGGTTCTCGACGCCGTCCCACAGCGATTTCCATTCCGGTTCATAGATGAAATCCTTGAACTTGACGAAGAGCATATTACAGGAGGTTACGGTTTTCGCGAAGACGAATATTTCTATCGCGGCCATTTTCCCGGCCGCCCGATCACGCCGGGCGTTATTCTGATCGAGACCATGGCGCAGACGGGCGTTGTCGCCTTCGGTATATATTTGAACATGAAGGAGAAGGGGATGAGCGGTGAGAGCCTGAAAAAGCTGACCACTCTTTTTACACTGGTGGAAGCCGTGGAATTTTCGGGAATCGTTTCTCCGGGCGAGAGAGTGAAAGTCCGGGGCGAGAAGATATATTTCAGGAGGGGAAGTTTGAAGGCCAGAGTGCGAATGGAGAGGGAAAACGGCGAAATCGTCTGCCACGGCGTGCTGGCCGGGATGGGAGCAGCTTTCTGAAGAGTAAAGAGTAGGTGTTTTGAAGGGTCTTTCATAAGTTTTTTGGGAAAGCTTCCAGGGTTGATAGAATAGAGTAGGGAGCTCAGCAGGAGGGAATTGGTGAATAAAAGAGTTGTTGTAACGGGTATGGGCGTGGTTGCCCCGAACGGGCACGGCCTGGAGCAGTTTGAAGATGCCCTGCGCAGCGGACAGTCGGGAATCCGCTTTATACCCCAGCTCAAAGAATTGAATTTTGCATGCCAGATCGGCGGCATTCCGCAGGATTTCGAGGAGGTGCGCCGGACCTATTTCGACCATGAAAAGATCATGTCCATCAACGACAATATCGGATATGCATCCGTTTCTGCAGTCGATGCATGGAAAGACGCCGGTTTCGCCGTGCCGGAAGGAGAGGACGGAGAAGTCGACTGGGACAGCGGCGTGATTGTCGGTTCTGGTATAGGTGGCATGGACACCATTGCGGAGAAAGTGGTCCCCATGGTGAGCCGGGGTATGGTCCGCAGACTCGGAAGCCGGATCGTCGAGCAGGTCATGAACAGCGGGACGAGCGCGCGGATTGCAGGGCTGCTGGCCCTGGGAAACCAGGTCACTTCAAATTCATCGGCGTGCAGTACGGGGACGGAGGCCATCATCGAAGCGATGTGGAGAATCCGTATGGGCCTGGCGAAGAGAATCCTCGCCGGCGGCTCCGAGGGCGCTTCCCCTTATATCTGGGCCGGCTTTGACGCCATGCGGGTCATCGCGCGCAAATTCAACGACCGGCCTGAACAGGCGTCAAGACCGATGAGCGCCACGGCGAACGGTTTTGTGCCTGGTTCTGGAGGCGCCATACTTCTTCTTGAGGAACTGGAGAGCGCACTAGATCGCGGAGCGCGGATCTACGCGGAAGTCCTCGGAGGGGCGGTCAACTGCGGTGGACATCGCAACGGAGGGTCCATTACGGCCCCAAATCCCGAAGGTGTAAGGCGTTGTATTCAGAGCGCCATCCGGGATGCGGGGATTGTTCCGGATCAAATAGACGCCATCAACGGGCACCTCACTGCGACTTTTGCCGACCCCGGCGAAGTCCATAACTGGTCCATATCGCTGGGTCGGGGACCGGAGAATTTTCCGTACATAAACGCTACGAAGTCAATGATCGGCCATTGCCTCGGTGCTGCGGGCGCAATCGAGAGTGTGGCGGTCGTGCTGCAGCTTTATAAGGGGTTTCTGCATCCCTCCCTGAATTGCGAGGATATTCATCCGGATATCCTTCCTTTTTCGGGAAGCATTATCCACCGATGCCTCGATTATCCTGAACTGAAGATCATTGCCAAGGCCGGGTTCGGTTTCGGCGATGTCAACAGTTGCCTGATTTTTAAAAAATGGGACCCGGCGGAAGTAAAATAATCCGGGCATTATCTCGAAACAGCGAAGGAGTGAAATATGGAAGAAGCAAGGATTTTTGAAGAGATGATCGGTATTCTCAAACCTTACATCAAAGATCAGACTCTCCTCGAAAAGGCTACGAAAGATACGCACATCCTGAACGACCTCAAGGTGAATTCCGCCAGGTTGGTGGACGTCATCATAAAGTGCGAGGACGTTTTCGGAATCACCATTGAAGATGACGAGGCGGACAAAATCGGCACCATCGGAGACGCCGTTCAGCTTATCCAGAAGAAACTGGGGTAAAGGCCGATATGGGTAATGCAGCCAAGAGATCGATCATTCTGCAGTACATCGCGGGGTGGGCTGCAATTGTTCTTGTTGCTCCGGCTTATTTCTTGTTCATGCGCATCAGGGGCTACCGGATCAGGGATTTGAAAAAAACGAGAAGGGAATGCCTTTCCCAGTTCGAAAAACATCCAGGTCCATGGATCATTTGCGCCAATCACTTGACCATGATCGATTCCGCTATTCTGACTTACGCCATGGTATCCTTCACGCGACACCTGACGCAGTTCAGGATATTGCCCTGGAATCTTCCCGAAAGGGACAACTTTCAAAAGAATATCTTTCTCAGCGTCCTCTGCTATCTCACGAAGTGCATTCCCGTCAACCGGGGCGGCGATCGCGATGAGATGAAAAAAACGCTGGAGAAATGCAATGTCATATTGCGCATGGGACAAAACCTGATGATCTTTCCCGAGGGGGGACGGTCCCGCACGGGGCGCATCAACAGGGAAGGCTTTTCCTACGGAGTCGGCCGCTTTATCAAGGATTTTGAAAACTGCATGGTCATGTGTATTTATATGCGGGGAGACGGCCAGGATTCATACGGGACCATGCCCGAACCGGGGGAGCGCTTTACCGTGAGCATCGAGGTATTCCGGCCTGAAAAGGTGGGATACAACGGCCTGCGAGCCCAGAGGGAGTACGCGCAACAGGTGATAAAGCGCCTGTCCCGCATGGAGGAAGAATACTTTGACGCGCATCGGCAACGACATTGTGAGCTTGATGGATCCGGGAGTGCACGGAAAGAGCGAAGATGTCCGATTCATCAATCGCGTCTTTACGTGGAATGAGCGATCAGGGATCCGGAATTCACGCCGTCCGGACGAGCTACTGTGGTCTTTCTGGGCGGGCAAGGAAACGGCGTATAAAATTTCACGCAAGTCGGGGGAGCGCCTCGTATTTTCTCCCCGTGCTTACGAAGTGCATTTTGCGGGAGAGGGCTGTCCCGGCGACGGCGACGGGGATTTTCTCTCCGGGACTGTCGCAGGTCCGCGGGGTACGGCATGGATAAGGCTCTTCTGGACCGGTGAATACATCCATTGCATAGGTGCGGATTCACCCGGTGCTCTCGATCACGTGATCATGGGCGTAAGGCGGATAGAAAGCGGCGACGATGAATCCTTCATGGCGCGAAGGACCGCGGCGGAGCGGCTTGCGATACTCTTTCATGCGGGGCCCGGCGGCATAGAAGTCGTGAAAACAGACGCAAATCCGGGGTCTCCTCCCGCAATAGGCTTCAGGGGCCGCACAGCGGATATCGATATCAGCCTGAGTCACGACTATCCCTTTGTGGCGTACGCCCTTGACGGCCTTCCTTTCGTTGAAGGGTGTCATGACCTGTCACCCTGACCCCGACAAAGAGTCGGCAGGAACCTGTATCTCCGCTTTCTTCCCCGTTCTTTTCAGGGCATCAATGATCTCGGGACCGAATCTCGTTATCTTTCCGGAGGGGATTCTGGCGATTTTTTTCATCGCCTCGAGAGTCCTGATTTTGCAGCGGGCGAGATCAATCAGGTTCTGGTCGGAAAGAATCATAAATACGGCGGTGTCGGTTTCTTTCGCTTTCTGAAATCGCCACTGGAAGAGATTTTTCAACCGCGTTTTTTGATCTCTTCTCAAATCCCGTGATCCGATTATCCGTAAATATCCAGATTGGTCCAGAACCCGTTCGGTCCAGACGACGGATGCTGCCTGCTCAAACACCTGTGTGGCTTTTCTGTTCAGTCCCTTTTCGGCGAGTTCGACCCTGAATTTCTTGTAGAGATCGATCAGGTATTGTATGTCCTGGACGGCGTAGGCCTTTTGCTGTTCCGTCAGGGGGCGTATGTCCCAGCGGGATCTTTGGAGCTTTTTCGATTTCTGTAGTTCTATTCCAAGGGCCTGCCGAATGATGGAAGAGAGAGACAGGTTGTGATGGCCGAGCATAGAAGCCGCTTTCTGCGTGTCGAATATATTTTTGAATTCGAATCCGTAATCACGTTTCAGCAAGCGGATGTCATTGTCGCCGGCATGGATGATCTTCGTAGTGTCAGGGTCTGCGAAACAATCGGCAAGAAAAGAAAGGTCGATATTTGCCAGCGGGTCGAAGAGATAAGTTCTGGCTTCGGTCCGGATCTGCAGCAGACAAAGTCTCTCGCGAAAATAACGGAATGAATCGTACTCCGTATCGAGAGCTATCAGACGGGTGATCCTGATGTCTTTCCTTGTCCTGCCGATCGCGTTTTCCGTGTCGATCCAGATATAATCCGTCACTTTCTTTCCTTTCGCCCTTTGCCTATTCTTGATATTAATAAAGGATATTCAATACCTGCAATGCGGCTGCAAAGGAGGCGGTTACTGTCAGGGCCGCGTAATCAGCGGGCGTAAAATGCAGCTCATGGAGGTACGTCCTGGGACCCCTCTGGTAGCCTCTTCCTTCCATGGCTGTCGCGAGCTCTTCGGACCTGCGCAGGATCTGGATCATAAAAGGAATTGCGAGCGAAATGACGGCCTTGAAGCGCCGGAGTGCAGGTCCCCCGGTCAAAGCCGCGCCCCTGGCCAGATGGGCATCCCTGATCCTCGCCGTCTCTTCAAGCAGAAGTGGTACGAACCTCAGAGAGAGGGATATCATGACCGCGGCATCGTGTGATGAGACGCCCAGACGGCGTAGAGGGCGAAGAAGCCTTTCGATCCCGCACACCAGTTCCGTCTGCGTCGTCGTGACGGTCAGGAGCGAGGCGATCATCACGAGAACGGCGAATTGCCAAGTGAGCAGGGCGCCCTTGTGAAGCCCTTCGTAAGTGACCAACGGGATCAACTGCCTTCCTTCGGTAAGAAAGACATTCAGGAGAAATATCAGCGCGAAGAACCAGAACATGGGTTTAAGGGATTTGACCGCCGCGCGGAAGGAAAGCCGGGCGGCCGCGAGAGAGAGGACCAGAAAAATACTCGCCGCGAGCAATCCGTATCCGCCAGATTGAAAAACAACGAAACTCAGCAAAAAAACCGCTGTGATTTTGACGCGTGGATCGAGGCGGTGAATCCGTGAATTGCCATGTATGTAGCTCCCCAGACTGTGGATCATATGGCTTTCCTGATCCGGCACCGGTTTTTCCATGCGGAGATTTCGTCGCAAGCCTGATCTATCGTAAGAATGTCCGTCCGAACGTCCGCCCCGTCCTGTTTCAGTCGCCACATCAATTCCGCGGCCCACGGCACGCCGAGACCGAGGGACTTGAGTTCGTCGACCCGGCTGAAGACCTGGCGGGGCGGCCCGCTGATGACGAGCCGTCCGCAGTCCATGATAAGGACGCGGTCCGACTCAATTACGTCCTCGACGTCATGGGTGACATGGATAATCGAGAGCCCCCTCTGTTTGAGTTTTCTGATGGCGTCGAGGACCCTGCCCCGGCCCGGGGGATCGAGGTAGGATGTGGGTTCATCGAAGGCCACATAGGAAGGCTCCATGGCGAGGATGCCGGCCACGGCCACCAGTCTCTTTTCACCTCCGGAGAGGGTGTGCGGCGGACGCTTTGCCAGGCTTGTAATGCCCATCTCCGCGAGCGCCTTGTCTACTCTTTGCCGTATCTTGGCAGGCGGCAGCCCCAGATTGCCCGGCCCGAAAGCCACATCCTCTTCCACCGTCATGGCCACGATCTGACTGTCCGGGTTCTGAAAAACCATCCCGACCCGGCGGCGGATTTCCCGCAGCGACCGCGGATCGTTCGTGCTCATGCCGTCGATCCGCACGCTGCCCGAAGTGGGAAACAGCAGGGCGTTAAGATGTCTGATCAGGGTTGTCTTTCCGCACCCATTCGGTCCCAGGATCGCAATATATTCTCCTTCGCGGACGACAAGATCGATTCCTTTGAGCACGGGCGCGTTCTCAAAGGGGTACCTGTGAATGAGATTTTCTATCTCTATCATTAAGAATCTCCATGCGGTACAGAGCCTCCCCCGGCCGGCCTTCCGGAATCAGGCGCCGACGACGGAGTGACGGAAAACAGGGGCAATTTATCCCGCACTCTGACCGCGATTAACGCGGCGGCGGCTATCTTCAGGGCGTCTCCGGGAAGGAATGGAAAAATCCCGACAGCGACGGCCTTGGCCGCCGGAATACCCAAGTACATCGATAATTGAGCGACTCCGAATAAATAAGTAAAAACGGATCCCACAGCCATGGAGAACACCATCCAGATGAGTCCTGGATTTTGCTTTGTCTCGATCATTTTGCCGGTCACGTATGCGCAGACGATGTATCCGCTCAAGTATCCCCCGGTCGGGCCCATCAGCACCCCGAACCCGGCCTTGCCTCCTGCGAATACAGGCAGGCCCATAATGCCGAGCGTCACATAAATAATGGTGCTCAGTGCGCCTAAATGACTCCCCAGAAGCGCGGCTGCAAGATAGATGAAAAGGTTTTGCAGAGTGATCGGAACCGGCTGCAGTGGTATGGCGATATAAGCCCCGATGGCGATAGCCGCGCCGAACATGGCCGCCAGGACCATACCCGGCACTGAATGTTTTTTCTTCAGCATCAGAATGACCTTCGTCCTGCTCTTGTTCTCAAAATGGTCACGTCACCCGAGAAAAACCGGCGCAGTTCCCCCTTCCCATCCCTGAGGATCAATACTCCGTCCGGATCAATATCTTCAACCTCGCCGTAATATTTCCGTCCAAGCACGTCGATCATTATCCGTCGTCCGATGACATTGGATTGTGCCCTCCACTTATTCATCACCGGCTCGAATCCCTCGCCTCCCACAGACCCGTAGCATCTCTCCAGGCTGGCGAGATATTCGCGGATCAATTTGACTCTCGGGTACGGCTTGCCCGTTTCGCTTAGAATGGAAGCTGCCGTGGATCTGATCTCGGGCGGAAACTGCGCAGTTGCGATGTTCACATTGATGCCGATACCCACGATCATGTAATCGATCGTGTCCATTTCGGTGCTGATTTCCGTCAGGATACCCGCGATTTTTTTACCGCCGACGACAAGGTCGTTGGGCCATTTGATCGCGATGTGCAGCGGCAGCAGCGATGCGATCGCTTCCGAGGCGGCGACGGCGGCAAGCAAAGTGATCTTCGGAGCCTCCGTCGGGGGTATCCGCGGCCGTAATACGACGGAAAGATAAACGCCTCCACCGCAGGGCGAGAACCAACTCCTGCCTTTCCTTCCCTTGCCGTGGGTCTGCGATTCCGCGATGACGACAGTCCCTTCGGGAGCCCCGGATATCGCAAGGGCCTTTGCCCTGGCGTTTGTGGAGTCCATTTCGCGCAAGCACACGATCTTCTTCCTTCCTAAGATTTTCGTGTTCAAACCGTCGCGGATTTCGCTCTCCGAAATCAGGTCCGGAATGTTCTGAAGGAGGTATCCCTTTTTGGGGGAAGACTCGATGAGATAACCCTCCTGCCTCAATCTGCGCACATGCTTCCATATGGCGCTCCTGGTGACGGACATGCCGCGGCTGAGAGATTCACCGGATATCCAGCGCCCCTTTTCTTTTTTCAGATGACTCAGGAGAAGGTCCTTCAATGACATACGACTGACTCAGTTGAATTTTTTATTACCATGACGGTTCCAGGAATGTCAACTTTATAAAACGATCCGGTTTACCATGTGTTGCGTCGGCCTCAGACACAATGGCCGGCGGATGCTGTGCTTCGAGCAAAATGGTCTTGAACAAACCTTGGGAATGACGTAATAATATCACTTTGTATAGGCAAAACAAGATTCCAGAAAAGGAGGTTTTTTTGTGGGCAGGCATAAGAAAGTCGAGCGCAGGAAAGAACTGGACCGCAGGAGGCGAAGAAGGCGGAAAAGAATAAGACTGAAGGCAAAAGGTCTCCTGCCGTCTTCTGAAAAATAATCCGTTTCGCCGCGCAGAGAGAGCGCGTTTGGGGCGGCCGGGAAGCGCCACTTTTTCCGCTAAGAGGGGTTATTGATGATGATCTCGATCCCCTTGCGGACCATCATGACGGCTATTGCGGCGAGTATCAGGTAGCCGAGTTTGGACAGAGTCTTTGCTCCTGATTTTCCTATCACGCGGATAATGGGGTCTGATAGCCAGAACATTACTCCTGCAATAAGGATGTTCGCGACAGTGGCGGCCACGGTCGCGGCGACGCCGGTTTCGGGCACGAGAATGATGATAGTCGTGAGTACCGCCGGGCCCACGATCAGGGGGACACCAAGCGGCACAGCCCCGAGGCTGTCAGGGTCGATTTGCCTGGCTTTTGCCTCTACGGTGAGGAGTTCATCCAGAGAAATCACGAAGAGCAAAGCCCCGCCCGCGATCATGAAATCGGCCACGGTGATGCCCAGGAGGTTCAGGATGATCCTTCCGATGGCAAGAAAAACCAGGGCGACGGCAGTGGCGGTTACCACCGACTGGATGATGATCCGGCGGATCTGGCTCTGCCCCAAGCCTTCCGTAAAGCCCATGAACATCGGCAGCAGGCCGATTGCATTGACCGCCATGAAGATCGGCAGGAAGCTCAGCCAGAAAGAGTTCATTTCAGAATTCCTGAGACTTCCCTGAATTTTTCGGATTCCGCCGTCTTCATCAGTTCAAAAAGGATGATTTCCGTACTGGTCAGGACGGCGCCTGAATTTTCCATTATCCTGAGACCGATGTCTCTGTTCCTTGCCGTCCTGGAAGAGACGGCATCGGATACAACCTGAACCTTGAAGCCATCGTCAAGAAGATCCATTACTGTCTGGTAGACGCAAACGTGGGTTTCAATCCCTGCCACCAGAAAATGTTTCCCCCGGAAGGCCGTGATCGCTTCGTTGCACTTTGGATCGCCGCAGCAGCTGAAACTGAGCTTTCTGAAGCGGGGTGTGTCCGACAGCATGGATGCGACCTCTGGCAAGGTCGGTCCAATCCCTTCCGGGTATTGTTCCGTGACAATCATAGGCACTCCCAGGATGCGCAAGCCTTTGATAAGGATACGCGTATTCCTGGCAAGCTCCGCCCTGTCATGCATTGCGTTGAATAATTTTTCCTGAAAGTCGATGAGCAATAAGACTGTGTCTTCTGGCTTGAGCATAAGAGCTTCTCCCTTTAAAAATCGGCCTGCAGATATGCGATTAAGGCAGGCGCAGCATCATTATCCTGGGATTATTGAGTGTCTTAAAGCCGTATTTTCTATAAAGGCCCTGGGCGTTTCTGGTCGCGAGGAATCCGATCAGGTTTTTCAAATCAGGGGTGTTTGTGATACATTCCAGGAGCCACTTACCCAGGCCCTTTCCGCGATATTCTTCAATAACAAAGACATCCGATAAGAAATAGACGGTGGAAAGATCGGACACCACGCGTGCAAATCCGATTTGCCGTCCATGATGGTACATACCATAACAAATAGAATTTTCAATAGACTTTTCCACCTCCCGATACGACCTGGAGGCGGATCGATACGAGCGCGACATGAATTCAAAGACGGCGTCGGTGGACAGCATTTTTTTATCCGTACTGACCAGGTAATCATCACGGATCCACTCCATGTTGGCCTCCTAGTTAAGCCTCATCAAGGTAGATGGCGCGATCCCGGCGAGGATCAATCGCGGCGGCCTCCCGCCTGTCTCCGATCAGATAAGAAAAATGGGCGACAGCCCCCGATTCTATTCTTTTGAAGATCATACAAATACCTCCGGAACCGGATATGGAAGGCGGCTGAAAAACACCTGTTTCGAGTTTTTGAGACCTTCCGCGCTTTCAGCTGTTTGTATCGTCGTCTATCTCGGACTTTTTCCCGTTACTGTGGGGTTCTCCGGATAGGACACCCATTCGGTGAAGGCACCCTCATGATTCCTGACCCGCGGATAGCCGAGATAGAATTTAAACAACAGAAATTCGTTTGTCGCCTCCCGCCCCGTACCGCAGGAACAGATGATGGTTTTGTCCGGACCGATGCCGTGTGCCCGGAGGATATCCATGATCTCCTCGTCGGATTTGAGCAGGGCCTTGTTCTTGTCATCCATCAGGCTTGCCCAGGGCAGATTTATCGCTCCTGGTATATGACCGGGTTTTTTCCACGGACCCTGTCCTTCGTAAAAATTGGGTGGCCGTGCGTCAAGCAAAATAACATCTTCGCGGTCCTTGATTCTCTTGAATTCATCATAGCCGATAAAAAAATCGTCACGGACAATCGCCTTGAAGCCTGAGGGCTCAACATCGGGATAATCCTGCGATACAGGACGGCGCTCCTGCTTCCATTTGTCAAGACCGCCGTCGAGGACGTAGACCTGATCGTGGCCGTAGCGTGCAAGGCTGTACGCCGCCATTGTCTGTTCGAGCCCGTCTCCCCATCCCTTGAACGCTCCTACCGCCGTGTAGACGACTACGGGCAGATCCGGTTTGAGACCGGAGTTCCGCAGGATGGGCTGAATGATCTCGGGCTGTATCCAGACCGCCGGCAGGCGGCCGCGGTGGCTTCGCAACAGCCCCTCATTAAAGTATACGGCGCCGGGAATATGTTCCTGAATATAATCGTGTATGTTGGGCTGGGCATCCAGGATCATTATCTTCTGATCGCCAAGATGCCCTTCCAGCCACTGCGTTGAAACCAGCTTAACGATGCCCTTGCCGAAGGGATATGACCTTGGCATAATATCCTCCTTTCATTTCAGTCTGGAAATCTCCAGCAGGCGCTCTACAGCATCCGTAGCCGCCTCGATATAGGTCAAATCCGGATGAATGCTGTATTCATGCAGGCATGCTTCGGTGAACTTGATTGCGTGCTCGTCCCCGGTCCGTACGGCGCGTTCGGCGATGTTTGCCGGTGATTCAAGACGTCTGGGCATCCCATCCGGGGTCAAAGAGCGGTTTCCCAGTACGGCATACAGCCCGGCGCATACCTGCCATACGGAGCGCAGAATCTCCTGCCGGCTGCCGGGATCAAGATAAGGCAACAGCGATCGGACTCCGCGCGGCGCGGTGACAGTATGGACGAAAATGTTGACCGTCTTTATGCTCCGCGCATTCGCACGATAAACGGCCGTGAATGCCGAGAGCAGCTCCGATACCAGGATGTACTCCGCCGAGACATCTAGGAAGTTGACCGCCGCCCGGAAAGGAGGAAAAGAGTCGAGGGCTTTCAGCTTTTCACCCGTCAGGCCGAAACGGACTTTTTTCTCCTCCGGAAGGATAGGGATATGCTGGAGCGCTTCCAGCGGCGTCATAGCGCTCCGGTCCGGTTCTTTCTCTGAAGACAGCTTCTGATACCGCGAGGCCCAGTAGGCGAGTCCGCGGGCGAGTTCGTTTCTGCGCGGGGCTGTATCGGCTTTTTCAAGGGCGCGCACTGCATGGGACGTCCGGATAAGCCCGTGACCGGCTGCGCCTGACATGCCGGGCGCCAGGCGTGGCACCCAGGTCTTCAAAATAGACGGCCAGGTTTCTTCCGCAAGCTCATGTGTGAAAAGCGCCGTCCAGTTTCCGTACAGATCTGCCTTACCAAGGGCTTCCCGCCAGCGATCAGAAGGCACGGGATTGAAGTCGCCTCGTATTGTCTCGAGCCGCCTCCTGTAATAATCCACCCATGGCAGAACTGCGCCGTCATGTCCCATCTCGATCATGGCCTGCGCCGCCATAGGTCCGTGGTTGATCAATCCGCCGCTGTACTCCGGACCGGCGTCTTCCAGTATTTTCAGCGCTTCGTCGAGGACATCCATTGCTTGTCCTCCTGTGCTCTGTATTCCTCTTCACCATCGTGCCTGCTGCAGGTCCTGTGCCAGCTGCGGAAATCACGGGCCATGAACATCTCCGTTTCGCCGGGACCCCACGTTCCCTGTTCATATTCAACAATGTTGATGCGTCCTGCCTCGGTTTCTTCGATTATAGGATCAACAATACGCCATGCCCATTCGATTTCATCACCCCTGGCGAAAAGAGAGGCATCACCCTGGATGGCGTCGATCAGCAGCCTCTCGTAAGCATCCGGTATTGCATGCATCCCGAACCGGTCAGAATAATGGAAGACCATGTTCACCGGTTCGGACTGCATCCCTGCTCCCGGGATTTTCGTCTCAAAGCCGAGGTGGATTCCCTCGTCAGGCTGCAAGCAAAGGGATATGTGGTTCGGTGTCAGTCCGGCATCCTTCAGGAACAATAGGTGCGGCACCCGTTTGAACTGCAGGCTGATCTCTGTCGCTCTCCTCTTCAGGCGCTTTCCCGTCGCCAGATAAAACGGGACGCCCTGCCAGCGCCAGTTGTCGATGAAGAGCTTCAGCATGACATAAGTCGGGGTCTTCGAATCACCCGTCACTCCCTCCTCTTCGCGATAACCGCGGTACTGGCCGAGAATACAGTTTTCGCCGCGCAGCGGCCTGACTGCCTGTAAAACCTTGATCTTCTCGTCGCGCAGGGTGCGGTCATCCAAGACCGCGGGGGGCTCCATTGAGACCAGTGTAAGCAACTGCAGGAGATGGTTCTGTAACATATCACGGAGTACCCCTGCTTTATCGTAATATGCCGCGCGGTGCTCCACACCGATGTTCTCCGCAACCCCGATCTGCACGTGGTCGACGTAATTTCGATTCCAGATGGGCTCAAAAATCGTGTTGGCAAAGCGGAATGTCAGGATATTCTGAACGGTTTCCTTTCCGAGATAATGGTCTATCCTGAAGATCTGGTTTTCAACAAAGTACTTGTGGATGAGCGCGTTGAGCTGCTGTGCGCCCGGCAGATCACGCCCGAAGGGTTTCTCTATGATAATGCGCCGCCACCCTTTTTTGCTTTCATGCAGGCCGGCTTTTCCAAGTTGCTCGATGATGACGGGAAAAAGGATGGGCGGTGTCGCCAGATAGAAAAGGCAATTACCGCTGGACTCTATTTCCGGATCGTTTCTGTCCATGTATTCGAGTAGCCGCAGGTATGTCCCTGGGTCGTCGTAATTTCCGCAGATATAATTCAAACGGGTCGCGAAACCGGGCCAGCGGGCGCAGATATTCTCTTTATCCGGCTTGAAGCGGGAGTATGCCTCGACTCCCTCGTAAAGTTTCCTGCGGAATTCTTCGTCGGCAAAGCAAGTGCGGGCTATCCCGATCAAACGGGTTTTTTCGTGGAGCAGACCTTCGCAATTCAGGCTATGCAGGGCCGGGATGAGTTTTCGCCGGGTCAGGTCTCCCGAGGCGCCGAATATAACGACCGTCGCCGGTTCTGTAATCGCCGTCCGTTTCATCTGAGCCTCCTTTTCATGCTATGAGCAAAGATGAAAGGCGAAATCCAAAACTCTCTTTTTGAGAAACTGAGAAAAGCAAAAGAGAAAAACAGGCAAACAAGAACTCAATGACCAAAATCGTACGGGGTATGATCACCTACGGATATCAAGGCGTGATTTATCCGTGCCCTTCTTCAGGTGTCTGATCCCCCTGGCGCCCGCGACAATGACGTCGGTTGCCATGCCCAGCCAGAGCCCGTGTTCTACAACTCCCGCCCGGCTGCTGATCCTGCCGGCCAGATCGGGCAATCCGGCGGCGGGGTCGAACCGGCAGTCAAGAATGTAATTCCCCTCGTCGGTTATGAATGGGTTCCCGCGGGTGTCCAGCCTTACAGACACCTGAGCGCCGAGAGATTCCAGAAACTGTGCCTGTGTCCGCCAGCCGAACGGGATGACCTCCACCGGGACGGCCCTGCGCACGCCGAGACGGGGCGACAGCTTGGATTCGTCCGCAATGATGATTTCCCGCCGGCTTGCCTGGGCGACGATTTTTTCGTGCAGAAGTGCTCCGCCTCCTCCCTTGATGAGATTCAGCTCGGGATCGATCTCATCGGCTCCGTCGATAGTGACATCGACTTCCGGGTGTTCGTCCAGCGTAGTCAACGGGATTCCCAGCTCAGTCGCCTCTTTCTCCACTGCGGCTGAACACGGCACGCAGAGAATGTCTCGCAATATGCCATCCCGCAGCAGCTTTGATATCCGGCACACCGCGTAATGCGCTGTACTGCCGTGTCCCAGGCCCACGATCATCCCGGACTGCACGCAGTCAACAGCGCAGAGAGCGGCCATTTCCTTGAGCTGGCTTACATTCACATGATCTCCCGTCATTTTTTTCGCGCCACCCGGCCGATATCAGAAAGTAAAGCTTGAAACGCAAGGTGTTTTTCGCCTTGCGCCGAAGCCTAATGCCCTAAGTTTCTTATTTATAGCTCCTCACTCTCTTTACTGCTTATACCTTATTCAGGGATTGCGCCAGCCGCCTGATCCCGCCGACGGCGTCCGACACGAAATGAAAACGCACCAGTCTCCTTCCGGCACGGATCAGCGCCTGCTGATCTCCAAGCGCCTGGGCTTTTTTTAGGACTCCGAATGTCATGAATGAGGAAGTTGATTCCGGGTCGTCGGGAATGGGAACATCATTCAAGGAATCGGCCGTTATCTGTATAAAGAGACCGTTACCCCGGTCTCCTTTGTGCAACTGCCCTGTGGAATGCAGATAACGCGGGCCATAACCGGACGTGACAGGAATTCTGAATTCGTCCCTGATCCGGGTTCGGAGTTCCGAAAGCGCCTCATCGGCTTCCCGGGTATGGTAAATATACGCCTGGATTGCGGCGTAATCCCCAGGAGAGGCGCGCCTGAGAAAGTCTTTCAGTGCCTTGCCCGGAGAATTCGACCGGACATCGCCGTACACGACCATGCCGTCCGCTTTCAATGCGGGCGTCTCCGGAGGAAAGGCGCACATTTCCATGTATTCGGCGATCAAAAGGCGGGATGCCTCTTTCGCAGCTTCCACGTTCGGCTGGTCAAAGGGGTTGATTTTCAGAAAATAGCCAGCGACGGCGGCCGCCATCTCCCAGAGGAAAAATTGTCCCCCGAGGTCGAACAAGTCGCAGAGATTGAATTCCACAACGGGGTGTCCCGCACATACCAGCTCTTCCATGAAATTGTCCGTGGACTTGTCCGGCCCGAATCCTTCGAGTTTAAGGCGGATGAAGAGCCTGTCGCCGCCGTAGACTTCCGGCGCTCCGGCAGGTTCCGCGATGACAGGCACAATGCCGCGCCCTTCTTTGCCTGTGCTCTCGGCGATCAATTGCTCCACCCAGTCGCCGAAGCCCGCAAGCGGAGGGGAAGTAACCAGAGTCAGCTTATCCCGTCCGGCTCCGGCCAGGGCACCCAGAACGGCTCCCAGATAAGCCCCTTCGTTATTGCTGCACGTCCTGTCATTGCACAATGCGCAGTTATGGACCATCATCAAAGCCCGTTCGAGAAGGATGCGGATATCAACGCCTACAAGAGCGGCAGGCACCAGGCCGAAATAGGAAAGGGCCGAATAACGTCCCCCTATATCAGGATCATTGAAAAATACGGTGCGGAAATCCAGGCTGGACGCGAGATGGGCAAGACGACTTCCCGCGTCGGTTATGGCGATGAAACGGCGTCCCGAATTGCCACGGCGGCCGAGCCGGTCGGTCATCCACCTGTAGAAAAATTTGAAGAGCGACAGAGTCTCCACAGTGTCGCCCGATTTAGTAGACACAATGAAAAGCGTGTGTTCGGGATCGATCTGTCCGGCATAGGACAGGATGGCTTCAGGCACAGTGCTGTCGAGAACATCCAGCCGGGGATAACCACTGCCGGAACCGAAAACTTTTGAGAGGACCTCGGGCGCCAGGCTGGATCCTCCCATTCCCAGAAGCAATATCCGCTCGAATCCCTCGGCCCGCACATTTTCAGAAAGCTCCTCGATCCGGGGAATATCTTCCGTCATTCGTTCAACGCTGTTCAGCCAGCCGAGTCTGTTCTTGATCTCCGGAGGTTCCGGCTTCCAGACGGTATGATCGCGCCGCCAGATACGTGCAATGACATCATCTCCGGCCAGTTTTTCAAGCGATCTCAGAACAATATTCTGATATTGCCCGAGGCGGCCTATCCGGAATCGATCTTCCACGGCATTGCGCATCTCTTCCATGATTTCTCCTGAAAACTCAAAACGATGTGCTTAAAGGATCAATCCATTTCAAGTCCTCTGGCAGCTGCTCCCATCAGCGCCGATCTGATATTCAGGATTATGTGAACGGGAATGTCCGCCATGAGGAAGGATTCGCGCCCTTTGTTGCAAAACGACTGGATGAATTTTCCCTCCTTCAGGATACCGGTTATCCTCGGTGGAATGCCACCTGCCAGGTACACGCCGCCTGTAGACATGACTTTCAGGGCCAGGTTGCCCGCTTCGGCTCCCAGGATGGATGTGAATATGTCCATCGTCATTTCAGACAGTTTGCACTTTTCGGATTCATCCACGGCTGCACTGACGATCGCCGGCGTAGGGTCTGCGGCTTCAGCCAGTCTGGCGGCGAGCCATGGTGGTTCGGCGGCGTACTGCTTATCTTTAAGAAAGCAGTAAATATTGTAAATACCAGGACCGGAACAGACCCTTTCATAGCTTACATGTTCATATTTCTTATTGAGATACGTGAGCAGGTCGATCTCGAGGGGGTTGCCGGGGGCGAAATCAACATGCCCTCCTTCAGACGCGTGGCTTCGGTAGCGCGTGCCGTCCCATGTGAGAAAGGCTTCTCCCAGACCCGTTCCGGGGGCGATGACCGCAATGGCGCCTCCGACGACCTGCACACCTTCATTCAGGGTTAATATGTCATCGGAAGTTAACAGAGGTATGGCATTGGCAATCGCCTCCAGGTCGTTCATGAAATGAACGTGCCGGATATTGAGTTTTTTCTCCAGGTCCCTTGCGCTGGCGATCCAGGGGAGATTGATCATTCTGGCTTCTCCGCCGGTTACAGGAGCCGCGATACCGAAACAGGCGCGCTCTACGGATACATTCTTGGTTTTTAAAAAATCCGTGAGAATTGCTTCAATGCCGGAGAAATCCGTTGTGCGGACCTCTTCTTCAATCAAGGGGTTCCGCGGCCCGCTCTCCGGTGAATATACGGCCAGTACGGTTTTTGTCGCCCCGATATCTCCGGCAAGAAGCATATTTTTTTCCTTGATCCCAGGAATAACAGTGCGTGTCGACCGGAGGAGCAATCCTCGTCAGGGAGACGCAATTATGTTTAATCATGATCGTTGCCGGAAAAGACCGAAGGTTTTACACAATCTCGTCTCTCCGCCCGAGCGGATTACGCCCTGAAGAGGAAAGAATGATTTAAGGCAGACCCTGCCTGCGAAATTAAATTTATTTGACCAGGGATTCGAGTCTCTTGTTGACCTCGTTCCAGTTTACGATATTCCAGAAGGCCTCGACGAATTTCGCCCTGAGATTTTTGTAGTCAAGATAATACGCGTGCTCCCAGACATCCAGGACCATCAGTATTCTGAACATGGGATATACGTTCACGTTGTGCTTTTCGATCTGCATGATAAGCGGTCTGTTGGTCTGGAGACAGAAACTCAGAGCCGCCCATCCCGACCCTTCCGTGCTCACCGCGGCCTGCGTGAACTCTTTTTGAAATCTGTCGAAGTTTCCGAATTCTTTGTCAATTGCACTGGCCAGGACTCCTCCTGGTTTACCTCCTCCTTTTCCCGCAGGAGCCATGTTATCCCAGAAAAGAGAATGGAGAATATGGCCGCCGATGTTGAACGACAGCTCCTTCAAAGTGGCTTTCATATCGAGATCGGCTCCGTCCTTCCGCATCTTGTCCAGTTTTTCCAGGATCCCGTTCGCGCCGGTGACATACGCCTGGTGGTGCTTGTCATGGTGGATAGTCAGTTGTTCCTGTGAGATGTAAGGTTCCAGGTCTTTATACCCGTACGGCAATTTCGGCAGGCTGTAAAAAACGTTCGCGCCCATTTTCTCCTCCTTTTCAGTAGAATTCATAAAGTTGTTCTCAACAGCCGTGGTATCGCAGTTTACATACGCCTTCTTCGAGAAACCGAAATAACACAATTATTTTGTAGCATATTTAACAACTTCTTGTAAATGAAATCTGCTCAATCGGATTCTTTTTCCTTTTTTCAGTATATAAAATCCCACGGGCGGACAATGCACTCCATAGAGCAATATCTGATTTTCAATGTCGAAATCTCTTAATTTCAGATCAGAGGCAGGTTCGAATTTCTTTCTCTATCTCCGGTTTGGGTTTTTTGAATCCAGCGGCCGGCATATACACCGGATGTATTTCCATCTCATCGGAAACAGGATTTTAGAATGGAGAGGAGGCGGTTTATTGCTGCACCGGGGAATTGACGAATTTCTCAAGCAGACTTATATAGTTCCTGTATCCCTTTTCCCTGTTCGTATCAATGCCGCACCAACGCGGGTGGTTCAGCCGCTCGTCCACATTCGCATCGATTCTGCCGGCCTTTTTCAAGGCCATAACCGATTTTTGAACTTCTCTGCCGGCGGAAATTATGTGCGTAGGCTTGACCAGACCCATTTCATAGATGAACCGGTCCAGAATCACCCGGCGGATTTCCGCCGGTAGTTTGAAATAATTGATGTTTTTTCCTCTTTTTGTAAAGCCGAGCCAGGAAATATTGGTGACGTAAAAAGTTGAATAAAACCGGTGGGCGCCGAAATGGCGGATGACGGAATAAAAAAAACGGGCGCTTTTCTCAGTTTCATGGTCCCCGCGCAGTCCCAGCAGCCGGGAAAGAGACCTGGAATCCAGAAAAGGAACTCCCACCTTTCCGGAGCCGAAACGGCCGGGATTGATTCCGCAGATCACCACATGCGGCTCATACGGTTCGACATAAGTCCGGTAAAAGAGCTCCATCAGGTCCTTGTTTTCAGTGAAATCGGCGATAATGGAGATGCCCATCCGGTCAAGACAACGCTTGATCCAGTTCAAATTTCCCTGTTCGATTTCCTCGTAGAAACTGAAAATATCCGGTACAATGGATTTCATGGGGGAGACGGCTGTCCGGCGGAGCTTCTTCGCGTACTGCGTTCAGCCCGTGGAGGCTTTCCGCGCCTTGCCGGCTTTAATGAGGCCGATGATTCCAAAAATCAGGAAGATGGATCCCAGGAGCAATTCCGATGATACATCCTCGAACTTGCCTCCGGGAAACAACCGGCCCAGTCCGCCCAGAACATAGAGAAGACCCATGGCGATGAAAAAACCAGGAAGGGCGTAATTGAGTACGCTGATTTTCCCGGGAATCCCCGCCGGCCGGGGCTTTTCCGCACGCCCTGATTCCCTTTGCGGGGGCATTGCGGATACGGGCCCGGTCTCCTTGATCATGATTTCCTCCCGGCGAGAGAGGGAATGAAGAATCCGGTCTCTTTCACGCGGGTCCTTAATGGTTTTAAGTCTGTCGATCAACTGCCGACGGTCGATATTATCTTGCTGCCCGGAGCCCGTTGCGGCTGCTTTTTTCAGGATGTCGCCTATTTTCGATTTTTTGAAAGGCATGGAATTATTGCCCTGCTTCCCTTCTTCTTTGTTTTTTCTCGTCCAGGCGGAATTCTTTATTTAATATATACGAATACCTGAATATTTTCAAAAACTATCTTTTTTTGTTGACTTTAGAGAGCCTTTTTCGAAGAAATAAATATAATTTCCGTTTGGATATGGAAGGAGGGGGGAATATGCCTATCATCAAAATAAAGGGAATGTCCTGCGGTCACTGTGAGGCGGCCGTCGCCAGGGTATTGAGCGGAATCGACGGAATCAGGAATGTCAGGGTCGACCTGAGAAAAGGCGAAGCGTTTTTCGATGAAGAAAAACCCGTGGATAGAGAGATCATCCGGCAGAAAATCAGTAAGGCGGGATACGAAGTTGTCTGAAAAAGTGACCATAGACATCGGGGGGATGACTTGCGCCGCCTGCGTCCGGCGGATCGAGACCGGTTTGAAGGACCTGGAAGGCGTGGATAATGTGTCGGTCAATCTGGCGACCGAAAAGGCCCTTGTTGAATACGATCCTGCCCTCGTGGATCCGGACCGCATTGCGCAGAGGATCAGTGATCTCGGCTATACAGCTCTCGGGATAAAAAGACCGGGAAAAGGGGGGCTCGGCAGAATAACAATATCTGTTGGCGGGATGACCTGCGCCGCCTGCGTCCGGCGGATGGAAGACGCATTGAAGTCGGTGCCGGGCGTGAAAGATGCCGCTGTCAATCTCGCTACGGCCAGGGCCACAATCATCCACGCCGGAGACTGGGCCGGCCCCGAAGCCCTGCGCCGGGCTGTGAGCGAAACCGGTTACGAATATCTCGGCGTGGTCGACGACACCCTGGAGGATCCGGCTGAAGCGGCCCGACAAAAAGAATTCAGGCAATTGAAAGCAAGATTCATCACGGGAGCGGTCCTCAGCACCGTCATCTTCATCGGGACTATGCAGGAATGGTTTGCTTTCCTGAAATCGGTTCCGAGGACGTGGATGCTCTACGCCCTTTTTGTGTTGACGACCCCTGTGGTCTTCTGGGTCGGGAGCCGCTTTTTCTCAGGAGCAGTCAAAGCCGCGAAAAAAATGACTACTGATATGAACACACTGGTCGCGGTAGGGGTCTTGTCGGCGTATCTGTATTCGGCCGCTGCGACTTTTTTCCCGTCTTTTTTCTTCGGTGCAGGCATTCATCCGCATGCATACTACGACGGAGCGGCCGTAATTACAACCTTCATCATACTGGGGCGGCTTCTGGAAGCGAAAGCCAGGGGGAGGACGTCGACGGCGATAAAGAGGCTCCTGGGACTCAAGCCCAGGACGGCACGGGTCATACGAGAGGATCAGGAACTGGATATCGCGATCGAAGATGTCGTCAGAGGTGATATGATCCTGGTACGTCCAGGCGAAAAAATAGCAACAGACGGCATTGTAATTTCCGGGACATCCTCTGTTGATGAATCGATGCTGACCGGCGAGAGCATGCCGGTTCTCAAGGAGAAGGGAAGCGAAGTCTTCGGCGCGACAGTCAACCAGAGCGGAAGTTTTATCTTCGAGGCGACCCGGATAGGTGCGGAAACCGTCCTGGCACAGATCATACGGCTGGTGGAAGAGGCACAGGGATCCAAAGCGCCTGTTCAGCGCGTAGCCGACCGGGTTGCATCAATATTTGTCCCGGCCGTGATGGCCGTTGCTGCCGGGACATTTGTGGTCTGGTATTTTCTCGTTCCCGAGCCGATCTTTGCCAGGGCCTTGTTGAATTTCGTTTCGGTCTTGATCATCGCCTGTCCCTGTGCCATGGGCCTGGCCACGCCGACGGCGGTCATGGTGGGGACGGGCCTTGGCGCGGAGCTGGGCATCCTGATCAAGGGCGGGGAAAGTCTGGAAAAAGCCTATCGATTGACAACCGTTGTATTCGATAAGACGGGCACGCTGACTCGCGGCGAGCCTGTTGTTACTGATATCGTGACAGGGGAAGGGTTCAGTCCGGAAGAGATCCTCAGGATTGCGGTTTCCATCGAAGCGGTGTCCGAGCACCCGCTGGCGCGCGCGATTGTGGAAAAGGGGCGGCAGGAGGGGGTGCAGCCGGGGCCTGCCGAACATTTCGCGGCGGTTTCCGGCCTTGGCGCAAAAGCGCTCATCGGCGGCCGTGGATGTCTCGTCGGGAATTTGCAATTTATGGAGGCGGAAAAAATAATGATGAGAGGCCTTGACCGGGAGGCCCGGCGCTTGGCAGGTGAGGGGAAGACTTGTGTCTTCGTGGCGCAGGACGGCGAAGCCGGCGGAGTGATCGCCCTCTCGGACGTGCCGAAGGATTCGGCGGCCGGAGCTGTTTCGGCTCTTCGAGCCATGGGATTAAACGTAGTCATGATCACCGGGGACAACCGCAACACCGCCGAAGCGGTTCGGAAACTCCTGAGGATCGATCATGTCCTGGCCGAGGTGCTTCCGGCGGAAAAGGCGCAGGAAATCCGGCGCCTGCAGTCGGAAGGGCAAGTGGTGGCCATGGTGGGGGATGGAATCAACGACGCGCCGGCCCTGACGACCGCCGATATTGGCATCTCGGTCGGCGCGGGGACGGATGTGGCCATTGAGGCGGGCGATATAATCCTGATCAGGGAGGATCTGGGGCTGGTACCCGATGCCATCCGGCTTTCATTCCTGACGATGAGGACTATCAGGCAGAATCTCTTCTGGGCGTTTGTCTACAATGTGATCGGTATTCCCATCGCCGCCGGGGTCCTCTACCCGGTCTGGGGTCTTCTCCTGAATCCAGTTTACGCTGCTGCGGCCATGGCATTGAGTTCGGTTTCAGTAGTCAGCAATTCATTGCTCCTGAGATGGTCCTGGAAAAGGAGCCGTTCTTGATCGGGTTGTTCGAGGACATCATCAACATTCCTTGTTTGTAAAAACGGCCCGACAGATATATATTGATGTGTCTTTTGCGTAAACGGAAAAGACATAAACAGGATTTCAGAACGTCAAGGAGGTACTCCCATGATGAAGACAGCGATAACAATCCTTATTGCTTTCACGCTCGTTATTGCCTCAGGGCCCGCTTTCGGAAACGAGCGGGAGCTTGATATCACGGCGGATGTGGTGCTGGTGAGGCCGCTTGGTCTGGTCGCCGTCGTCCTGGGCACGGCGGCATTCATCGTTGCTTTGCCGTTTTCCGTCCCGAGCGGAAGTGTGGAGACAACCGCCCGGACACTCGTGGCGGAACCGTTTAAATATACTTTTGCCAGGCCCATCGGGGAGTTTGGCGGAAAGTGGAGTGCAGGCGGGAAGCCCGTCGGTGAGCACTGAGTGCGGAACGGACAGGTTCCTTAATGCAGATGGGGTTTCAAACCATTTTTAGAATATGACTCTCAGGACTTTGTCTATTTCTTTCAGGGTGATGATAATGCCGGCCGCCTCTTCAGGAGAAATCGCGTCGGTGTTGATGTTGAGCAATGCTGCGAGCAGCGCGTCCAGGGCGAGTTTCACATTCAGGTCGTCATCCATATGACGGATAAACTCCCTTCGGAGATTCCTGACCGTCGATCCATCAGCGGGGAGGCTCCTGCCGGCCGCCTTTGCAACCAAGAAGGTCCGGTCCCGTATCGCTTTTAACTGCCCGGCGGCGCGGCGCATATTCTTTTCGGAATAATTGACCCTGGAGCGGTAATGGTTGCAGATCAGGAAAAACCTGATCTCGGCGGCGCTGTAACCCTGCCGCAGCAGTGTATCCGTATAATAGATGTTACCCTTGCTTTTGGACATCTTCTGCCCGTTGACGAAGAGATGGTGGCAGTGAAGCCAGTATTTCGCCATCGGGTAAGGCCTGATGGATTCGAGGATCGCACGCGTGTAATCGTGATGCCTGATGAGGTTGTCTATTCCTCCGCAATAAATCGAAAGAGTCTCGTCGAAATACCGTACGATCATGCTAGGATCCTGAATATTCCATGAGGGCCTCCCGGAGCCGATTTCCGTATTCCAGCAATCTTTTTCGCCTTCCCTGCAGCCGTGCCAGAGAATGAAATCGCCGAGATTCCAGCGCATTCCTCTGTAAGTATCTTTGCGGAAATGGTATTTTTTTTGGGGCCAGCGGGTCATGTCCAATCCGTAGAGTTGCCCGAATCCGCGGTATCTTAATGGATCGAAATAGATATCGTCATTGTGGCGGTATGCGATTTTGAGATCGAGAAGGCGCTTGATTATCTGAACAGCTTCTTTGACGGATTTCGATGCCCTTGGAAGATAGTCCGGTCGCTTCATTCCAAGCAGGCTCATCTGCCGGAGAAAGTCATCAATGTTTTTTTCCGCCAGTTCTTCCACCGTTAGATGCTGCCGCCGCGCTTCCTCTATAGCCTTGTCCTCGATGTCCGTAAAATTCATGCCCCTCAGCACCCGGTATCCTGAAAATTCCAGATATCTCACCAGGATGTCTTCGAAGAGAAAGGTCCTGAAATTTCCTATGTGCGCTATCTGGTAAACAGAAGGGCCGCACGTGAAAATCGTGACCACGTCCGGGTTGACAGGCCGGAATTTCTGCATTTTTTTTCCGAGCGAATTGAAGAGATGGAGCATGAAAGCCTCGCGGCCAAAAAATCGAAGAAAACACCACTGTCTTTATGTTTACTTTTTTCCGCATCCGGATTCAATCTTTTATTCCGCATTGCCGCTTCCGCCCTTATCTCAGCTCCAGCTTCTTCCATCCTCCGCGGCGGAAACGCCAGGACATAAGGAGTCCCTGGAGGGTCATGGAAGCAACCATAGCCGTCCAGACTCCGGCAGCGCCGTAATTCAGGGTCAGCGCGAAGAGGGCTGCCAGCGGCAGCCGTATTAGCCACATGGAGAAAATAATGATCCACATGGTCCCTCGGGTATCCCCGGCTCCCTGCAGGCTGCCTCCCAGGATCGTACTCAAGGCCATGAAAGGCTCGGACAGCATATTGAACCTCAGGTAGCGCGCCGTCTCATTTATTACAGCCTGCTCCGCCGACAAAAAGGAGGCGAAGTGCTTTGCCCAGATGAAGATCACCATGGCCATCAGGCTCGTGACGGTCATTCCCGCGGCCGCGATTTTCCACCCGGTTGATTCGGCCCTCTCTGGCTCGCCTGCGCCCAGGTTCTGGCCTACCAGGACCGATGCGGCCATATTGAATGCAAATGCGGGCAGAAAGATAATCGCCTCGATCCTGAGTCCGTTGGCGATGGCGGCAAGCGCAATGATGCCGGTTTCTTTAAGCCGGCTCAGAATATTGTACAGGAAGATGCTTGCCATGTTCCAGGCGATCTGCAGCAGGGCTGCAGGCCAGCTCAATGCCACGATGGACTTGATAAGGGGTATGGAGATGGAGTCGGGATCGGTATAAACCTCTCTCCACCGAAAGCTGGCCGCAAACATGATGAGATTCATGCACATGCCGATCAGGGAGGCGATGGTCGTCGAAAGCGCGATGCCGGGGTAGCCGAGTCCCGGAAACGCCGCGAAGCCGAAGACGAGGACAAAATCAAGCACAATATTGATCACACTGACAACCAACATAGTCAGCATCGGCTTGATCGCCTCACCGCTCGCCCGGAATATGGCATTCGAGATGATCAGGAGATAATTCGGGCCGAGGGCGAAAGAGAAGATTTTCAAGAAGGTTGCGGCAATTTCCCTGATTTCCCGAGGAAATCCGGCAATGGATGCAATCTGCCTGTAAAAAAGGAGACAGAAAGACGTCAAAATGCCGGCGAGGAGCATGCCGAAAAGGAGAGACTGTTTGGCGATCTCGATCGCTCTGCGGAAATCTCCGGCTCCGATCGCCCTGGACATCATGGCCAGGGTGCCGATGCTTACGGCATTGGCAACGATGATGATCAAGAAATAGATCTGAGCGACAAATCCCACCGCCGCCTGAACCTTCGGACCGATAAACCCGGCCACGTAAACGTCGGTGATCCCGACAAAGAACGTAAAGATCATAATCAGCATCATCGGCCAGGATTGCTGCCAAATGCCGGTCCAGACATCGCCGGTGGTCAGGCTTGGCGCCGCTCGATATTTTGATGGCGTTGATCTTTCGGCCATTGATTAATCTTGAGAAGAAAAGGGAGACATCACCATGATTCCGTTGATACGTACTTACCTTAATACGTTAAAGGATTAAGGGAATATAGTGAAATACCTGATTTTCGGGTTCGGTATGCCTGAATTCGAACCACCAAAAGGCTGATTATGGCGGCATATTGTTCATCTCTTTTAATTCCTGCAATATCGAATCCGGAATTGCGGCGAGAGTCATCTCCCGCAGGATCGAACACCATGCGCGATCGGGTATCGGACGGACAGGCCGTTCGGGACAAAAGCTTGAATCGTACATATCGGAATACGCCCTATCGCCTATCGCCAATCGGATGATTTTTTGATGCTCGTCGTAGCCGGGACAACCCCGGATTTGCGGCTTGTCGAAAGAAAAAGGATAAAGACGGCATACATCAGGTCTAAGCGGGTGGAAGTATATCATGCATTTTTTTTCTTTGAGGAAAATACATGGTTCAGGATGCCCCGTGAGTTTTTTCCTGTAGCAGGCCGCATAAGAAGCGAACCATTCTCTTTCTTCCAAGTTCAGATGGTGGAAAATAATCTCCAGATTCACATGAGAAATGCTCGGAATATAAGTACTGCAACAAAATGCGCACTTGTGACAGAAAAAGGGGATAAACAAGTCAAAATCCGTGAATTCAATTTTAGTAAACAGCCGGAGCATGGCCTGCCTCTGCCCTCTGTCAGTATCGATACAACGCCGCCAAGACCGGTGAGTCGGCGGGCATATTTTCCTGCTGCAATTCATAAACAGTGCCGGCATTCAAAAAAGTATAGATGGCGGCCAGGTCCACCAGGTCTTCGCTGCCGGGTTCCTGTTTCTCAAGTAAAACAGTTTTATCGCTTTGCTCATCGAAGCTGCCCCATTGCTTTTGACCTTTGGCTGCAAAGAGAAAGCCGACCCTGCCATGATAGGCGGCCGGCACGATTTCATCCACGCGGTTGGAGGTAAGACCTGTTCCGACGGATTGCCGGTACTGGTCCAGGGCCTCTTCGATGGCTTTTCTGTAATGGGATTGCGCAATGATCCATGCCTGTTTGCAGAACTCATCGGGCCTGATGCCCTCCGGGTTTCCCGCGATAGATTTTTCCATCAGATGGGCATATGAGTTCACTTCTCTATACATTGAGAAAAGGTATTCGACACCTGCAAAGATCAGCGGGGATCTTTCCTCCCGCAGGAATTCCTGCAGTCCACGATCGACCTGTTGGAAATACCTCATAATGTTGTCCTTGGTCTCATCCGTCCATGTTCCGTGCCCATGGAAGGCCGCGGTTCCCTTCGCTGCCCTCGGCCTTGACCGCAGGTGTCTCTCGGGCACGTCGAATTTGATGGCTTCAGCCAGACTTTTGGGTATACCTTTGAGATCGAGTTCCATAAAGCAGTTGCGCAAGCCTTGAAAGAATCTTACCTGCTTCTGGCTGATCGCCAGGACGTAGTATTTTCCTCCGCTGCTGAAAAGAGGGAGGAGAGGTTTAAGGTGAAAACGGTCGGACACGACGAGAAGCTCGGAAAAATCGAGCGGCAGCCGGAAATAGCGGAATATGCCCGGTGCCAGGAAAGCTGCCAGGCCGCTGTTTTGTTTTTTCCAGAAAGGGCTTTTTCTCAAAAGGCCATGGGCGGGCGCAAGGATCTCCTCTGCCTCGGACGTGCGGAGGCCGCTGGAGACCAACTTCTCCTGAGCTTCCTTAAGCAGGTTTTTAAATCGGATTTGATTCTGCTGTACTTCCGCGCCAACCCACGATGTAGGCATGTAGATGGAGACAGAGGATGTTCCGCGCGTTTTCACCAGGTCTATTAATTCATCTCTGGTGAGAATTTCGTTTCTCGGTAGAATCTCCATAGATGAGGCTCCTTTACAATGGATTATTGATCCGGGTCCTGCCGCAATTACAAAAGGAAAGCTCCTCAATTTCACGAACAGGCCGTTTTTTCATCGGCCTTCCGCCTTCAGCCTCGTTTTTGAACAGCCTGCAAGACAGGATTTTTTCAACAAACTCTTTAAAGGGTTGGTAGGACCATCGCAGGGATGCATGGGACCGGAGGAAACGGAAAACCCGGAAGTTTTATCCTTTCGGAACTTTCCCTTCAATACCGGACTCCTGAACAAAGAATTGATTGTCTAAATCATATATGAACGGCTGTGAGTTGTCAAATTCCCAGTCAGGTACGGTGATGCCGTTTCGCCTTGAGACCTTCGCCCTTCACCTGATGGGAATCTGCGTCTCTGCGGGAATCGTTGTGGTTGACATATCGCTTTCATATTGTTAAGTACAGCCCACATCAATCGTCCGATCACCAGTGGACAAAATTGCAAGGAAATCAAATGATGCTGAAAAAATCCGTTATTTTATTTGCAGTCACGGCGATTCTCCTCGTGGTTTACGCCGGTGCCGAGGCTTTGACGCCGGAAGAATCCCTGAAAAAGAATTTTCCGGGTCTCTCTTTCGATGGGTTTCGTCCCTGTGCGGTTAAAGGTCTTTACGAGGTAACCGCCGGAACACAGATATATTATTATTCGCCGGAGGCTGAGATCCTTATCCTCGGCGAGATGGTCACCAAGGATCGCCGGAATCTTACTCGGGAAAGAAAGCTGGAAGTCATAACAGGGAAAATAAAAGAGATTCCCCTTGAGAAGGCTCTGAAGATCGGCAGCGGGAAAAACCAGGTCATTGAATTTTCCGATCCTGACTGTTCCTTCTGCCGGAAGGCTTCCGAATTTCTGGCAAAGCGCGTCGACGTGACGCGATATGTTTTCTTCTTCCCCCTTTCCGAGCGGTCGGAGAAAAAAATCCGTTATATCCTTTGCTCCCGCGATAGCACAAAGGCATACAAGGAAGCCTATGAGGGAAAACTGGACGAGGTGAAATTTGAAACCTGCAAGGATGAAAAGGTCGAAGAGATGCTGAAAGCTCACCGGGAGACCGGACGCAGGCTTGGCCTCGAGGGAACTCCTTTCTTTTTTATCAACGGCAAAGCCGTATCAGGGGCCAACCTGCCGCTCATCGAGAAGCTGCTTGAAGAAAAGTAGAATGAACAATACAGATGTCAAAAGTGCTTATCCGGTAGAAGCCGGCCTCACCCTTGCCCGGATTTTAACGGGCTATTGCCTTCTTCAAATCGCGGGCGAATGAAAAGACAATCTGCGCGAGGTCCTTTCTCCCGCTGTTTTCTTCGATAAGTCTGACAATCGCACTGCCCACAACCACGCCGTCCGCGAAGCTTGCTATCCCGGATGCATCCTCAGGTGTCGTGATCCCGAAACCGACCGCGACCGGGAGATCCGTCAATCTCCTTATTTGCGCTGTTTCTCTTTCGATGTCCGACAGAAGCGGTTTGCCGGTCCCCGTAACCCCGGTGATGGAAATGTAATAGAGGAATCCGGATGCCTTTTCGATGATTTTTTTCCTTCTGGAAATACCCGTTGTAGGAGCCATGAGGGATATGAAGTCGATTCCTTCCGGGTCCGTGTATGCCCTCAATTCATCCGCCTCTTCAGGCGGGAGGTCAACGACCAGAACGCCGTCCACTCCCGATTTTACGGCCGCTTTCGCGAATTTTCCGCATCCGTAACAGAGGATGGGATTATAATAGCCGAAAAGGACGATGGGAATCTCGGATTCCCTCCTTACAGATGCTATCATTTCGAGGATGGCGGCGAGGTTTGTGCCGTTCAGAAGGGAGCGCCGGGAGGCGGCCTGTATGGCCGGACCGTCCGCCGTCGGGTCTGAAAAGGGGACCCCTATCTCAAGGATATCCGCCCCCGCCGCCGCCAGGGCGAAAACGATTTCTCTTGTGCGGGGAAGATCGGGATCTCCCGCAGTGATGTAAGCGATAAGGGCCTTTTCTTTTCTTCTTTTCAGCTCCGTGAACTTTCTCTCAATTCGCCCCATGATTTCCCTCCATTCTTCCCGCGACAATGGCCGTGTCTTTGTCTCCCCGGCCGGATAGGTTGACAATAATAATCTTGTCCCTGTCAAGAGACGGCGCCAGCTTCACTGCGTAGGCCAGAGCATGGGCGCTTTCCATGGCCGGGATGATACCCTCGTACCTGGAAAGGAGCAGGAACGCCTCCACTGCTTCGTCATCACCGACGGCCAGGTAATGCGCCTTTCCCGTGGCGTGCAAATAACTGTGCTCCGGTCCGACGCCCGGATAATCAAGACCCGCCGCGATGGAGTAAGCGTCGCGGATCTGGCCGTTTCCGTCCTGCAGCAGATATGTCTTATTCCCGTGAAGGACGCCGACGTCTCCGGCGGATATGCTGGCCGCGTGCATCCCTGTTGCGAGTCCTTTTCCCGCGGCTTCGACTCCGATCATATCGATTTCCCGACAATTCCGGAACGCGTAAAAGAGGCCCATGGCGTTGCTTCCTCCGCCCACACAGGCGATCAATATGTCCGGGAGCCTCCCCTCCATCTTCAGGATCTGCTTTTTTGCTTCCTTGCCGATGATGCTCTGGAAATCCCGCACCATCATCGGATAGGGGTGGGGTCCCGCCGTGGTGCCGATGACATAGAATGTATCCCGGACCCTGGAGACCCAGTGACGCATGGCCTCGCTCATGGCGTCTTTGAGCGTGGCGGTCCCGGAAGCGACCGGGACGACCTCCGCGCCGAGAATTTTCATGCGCAACACGTTGGATGACTGCCTCCGGATATCCTCCTGCCCCATGAATATGCGGCATTCCATTCCGAACAGCGCGGCGACGGTGGCGGTCGCGACACCGTGCTGGCCCGCCCCGGTTTCAGCGATCACTCTTCTTTTTCCCATCCGTCGGGCAAGGAGTGCCTGTCCGATGGTGTTGTTTATTTTGTGGGACCCGGTGTGGTTGAGGTCTTCCCGCTTCAGGTAAATTTTTGCCCCTCCCAGATGTGCTGTAAGGCGCTGCGCGAAGTAAAGGGGTGTCTCCCTGCCCGAATACTCCCGCAGGTAACGGGCGAATTCCTTGTGGAAAGCAGGGTCTTTTCCGGCCCTGATGTAAGATTCTTCCAGTTCGATCAGGGCGGGCATCAGCGTCTCGGCGGCATAGCGGCCTCCGAACACACCGAAATGCCCTCGTCCGTCCGGCAATCTGTTCTGCATTTTTCCTCCTTTCCTGAACAAAGTGGCGTAATGAATATTTTTTCCGCGGTCCCGCCTGAATAACGGGCAGACCGCTTTATCCTGTCGACGACCGCCCGGACTTTTTCCGGATCTTTCCTGCCGGGAGCGAGCTCGACGCCGCTGCAGATATCGACCGCGTCAGGTTCGACAGCTTCGAGGGCGGCTGATATATTATCCTGATTCAGTCCTCCCGAAAGGATGAGGCTGTGGTTTTCCCCGATTTTCCTGGCGAGCGGCCAGGAGGACACCTTTCCCGTGCCTCCGTACTTGCCGGAGTCGCGGGCATCAATAAGAAAGGCCCGGACCGGGTATTCGGCGAGATCGGCCAGTTCGCTCTCCTCCATAGGGGAAATCGCCTTGATCAATCTGTGCCCCGGCAGGCGCCGGCAATATTCAGGAGTTTCATCACCGTGGAGCTGGATCAGGTCGAGCCGGCAGAATAACGCGATGTCCTTGACATCGCGGACGGGATGATTGACGAATACGCCCACCGTTGCAATGCGGCCGCGCAGTCCGGCCGTGATCTTTCTGGCCTGGTCGGGGAGTATGTATCTTGGGCTTTGCGGATAGAAGATAAACCCGACAGCATCCGCCCCGGTTTCCGAGGCGTGGATTGCGTCATCCAGGTTAGTGATCCCGCATATCTTGATCTCAGTCATTGCTCAGAAGCTCCTTCAGTTTTTCGGCTGTATTTTCCGCGCTCACAAGAGCCTCACCGATCAGGAAGGCATGTATTCCTGCGCCCATGAGGATATCGATATCCGTTCTGGTGTGAATGCCGCTTTCGCTGACTACAAGCCGGTCCCCCGGGATAATCCCGGCCAGATCCAGGCTGACCCGTAGGTCGGTTGAGAATGTCTTCAGGTCGCGGTTATTGATGCCGATGATATCAGCTCCGGCTTCCAGAGCTTTATCAAGATCGTCGCGCGTATGGATCTCCACCAGAGCCGATAATCCGAGGTCGCCGCACAATGCGATGAAATCCCGCAGGCATTCTTTTCCCAGCAATCCGGAGATCAACAGGACGGCATCCGCTCCCATAATTCGTGTTTCATAGATCTGGTGAGGGTCGAGGATGAAATCCTTTCTCAGAAGAGGGATTGCGACCGCTTTTGCGATGTCCGAAAGGTGGCGCGCGTCTCCTTCGAAGAAACGACGCTCTGTCAGCACCGAGACCGCGGCCGCCCCATTTTCAGCATAAAGAGAGGCGATTGCGATCGGGTCGAATTTTTCGACGATTCTCCCCCGGGAAGGAGAGCTTCTTTTGACCTCCGCGATAATTGCACAGCCGCTTCCGCCGACCGCTTTTTTGAAATTCCGGGTCGGCGGCAGATCCCTGAGCGCCCTTTCCAGGTCGCGCCGGGACATTGTTTTTTTGAGATGCGCGATTTCTTCCTGTTTTGCTGTTACAATACGTTGCAGTATCATATATTGGCTACCTTCGGGGTTCCGACGGAAATTGCTTCAGCCGTTACTTATCTCTATCAGGGTCTGGAGTTTTTTTACTGCCGCGCCCGTATCTATGCAGTCTTCGGCTATCCTGATCCCCTCCTGGAGCGTTCCGGCCTTTCCTCCCGCCATAATGGCGAGCGCCGCGTTTAGAAGCACAATTTTCCTGGGTGCGCCGTTTTTGCCGGAGAGAACGTCCTTCGTGATCTGTGCATTTGTTGACGCGTCTCCTCCGAGGATATCCTCGCTCCTGCAGAGCTCGCCGAAGAGCGCGATCGGATCGATATTGTATGTCGCAATCAGGCCGTCCTTGAGTTCGGAAACTCTCGTTTCGGCCGTTACTGTCGCTTCGTCGAGACCATCTATGCCGTGCACCACGAAGGCCCTCTGCGTGCCCAGATTTCTCAGGACGCCCGCAAACATCTCCGTGAGACGGGGATTGTAAACGCCGATGAGCTGGGATGTGGCGCCGGCCGGATTCGTCAGCGGCCCCAGCATGTTGAAGATCGTCCTCACACCGATCTCCCGGCGGGGACCGACGGCATACTTCATGGCCCCGTGAAGCCTGGGCGCGAAGAGAAAACCGATGCCGGCCCGTTGAATGCATTCTTCCACGACCTCCGGTCCGGCGCTGATATTCACTCCCAGGGCTTCCAGGACATCGGCGCTCCCGCAGCCGCTCGATACCGCGCGATTGCCGTGTTTAGCTACAGTCAGGCCGGCCGCCGACACGACGAAGGCCGCTGTCGTGGAGATGTTAAAAGTGTTTCTCCCGTCTCCGCCGGTTCCGCATGTATCCACAATGACCGACGACCGTGCATCGATCCTGGTAGCCTTGCGCCGCATGATGCGTGCAGCGCCCGTGACTTCATCAACGGTCTCCCCTTTGATCCGCAGGGCGGTTATAAAAGCCGCGATCTGCGCTGGAGTTGCGGCGCCTTCCATGATTTCATCCATGACTTCCATCATCTCCGGCTCCGAGAGATCGATGCCGTCGACCACCCTTGCAATGGCTTCCTTGATCATGAGTCCTTCTCCTTTCTCGAAATAATTCTCAGAAAATTTTTTATGATTCTCTTTCCGTTCGGGGTGAGGATCGATTCGGGATGGAACTGGATTCCTTCCACTGGATAATCCCGGTGACGGATTCCCATGACCTCTCCCTCTTCAGTTACTGCGCTGATTTCCAGGAAGGAAGGGAGAGTTGACCGGTCGACGATCAACGAATGGTATCTTCCGGCGACGAACGGATTGGGTATTCCCTTAAAAATCGTCCGGCCGTCGCTCAAAATACTCGATGTCTTCCCGTGCATGAGCCTTTCAGCTCTGACGACCGCCGCGCCGAAGGCGTATCCGATCGCCTGGTGGCCCAGACAGACTCCCATTATCGGAACGGTCTTGTAGAATGTCCGGATCACGTCCACGGTGATTCCGGCCTCTTTCGGGGAGCCGGGTCCCGGTGAGAGGAAAATCGCCTCGGGATTCATTTGCCTGATTTCTTCCGTGGATACCGCGTCATTGCGGAAAATGCTCACATCCGCGCCCAGCTGGCCGAGGTATTGGACCAGGTTGTATGTAAACGAGTCGTAATTGTCGATCATCAGAATCATTTGTTACTCCCGCAGATTGTCTTCGAAGATGTTTTTCAGCCCCATTGCGCCTGCTATATTTCCATTCCTTCAAAATTCGAGTCGGCCAGCCGTACAGCTTTCATCATGCCCTCGGCCTTGTTTAGAGTTTCCTGATACTCCGAATCGGGATCGGAGTCGGCCACGATGCCCGCCCCCGCCTGAATGAACATGCTCCCGTCGCGGATCACGATGGTCCGGATAGTAATGCAGAAATCCATGTTCCCGCTGTAGCTGAAATACCCAACAGCGCCTCCGTACGGGCCTCGGCGCAGGGGCTCCAGTTCGTCGATAATCTGCATGGCACGGATTTTGGGTGCGCCCGTAAGTGTCCCGGCGGGGAAAGTCGCCCTGAGGACATCGAAGGCATCCCGCCCCGGCGAGAGCTGTGCCTGGATATTCGATACGAGATGCATGACATGGGAGTAGCGCTCAACAGTCATCAACTGGGTCACCTGGACACTGCCGGTTCGTGCGATCCTCCCCAGGTCGTTTCTGCCCAAATCCACCAGCATCACATGCTCAGCCCGCTCCTTCGGATCCTGGAGCAGTTCGTCCGAAAGACGCCTGTCCTCCTGTTCCGTTTTTCCCCTTCTGCGGGTGCCGGCTATCGGCCTCAATTCCACAGTCCCCTCTTCAAGGCGGACCATGACTTCGGGGGAGGAGCCGATGAGGACGAAGTCCTCCAGTTTGAGAAAGAAAAGATACGGCGACGGGTTTACATGCCGCAGTGCCCGGTAAAGATCGACAGGGTCGCTGCCGTTTTCTTTCCGGAAGCGCTGCGAAAGGACGATTTGTATCACATCCCCTGCCCGGATATATTCTTTAGCGCGTCTGACCCTTAACTTGAAATCTTCTGAGGACATGTTCGATTCGACCGGTACGTTCCGGAACGATCTGCGGGGAATTCTGCGCTTATCCGCCGATTCCCTAAGCATTTCGATCATCTTTTCGATCTTTCCTATGCCTTCTTCATAGGCCGTTTTCAGGCTCTCTGCATTGTCCGTGAAAATGCACGTGACGACTTTTATAGTGTGCCGGACATTGTCGAAAACAATCAGGGTATCAGTCATCAGAAAGACGGCTTCCTCAACCGCCAGGTCATCCTGGGCGACGGCCGGGAGTCGCTCGAAAAAGCGGACCATGTCGTAGCCGAAAAAGCCGACCGCCCCGCCGTAAAAGCGCGGAAGACCTTCAAGCGGCACGGGCCGGCAGGGGCCCAGCAATCGCTTCAGATACTTGAGTGGGTCGCCCTGATGATCGAAAACTTCTGTCACGCCATTTTTCTGAATATGCACTTTGTCTCCTTTTATTCTGAAAACCGTGCGCGGGTTCGCGCCTATGAACGTGTACCTGCCCCATTTTTCTCCACCCTCCACACTCTCCAGAAGGAATGCATAAGGCTGCGACTGCAGCTTCATCAGGGTTGAGACGGGGGTTTCGGTATCCGCCAGGATTTCGCGATATACCGGGATCAGGTTTCCCCTTTCCGCCGATCTCGCGAATGTTTCAAAATCGGGATGGTACATGGCTGGTATTCCCTCATAAATAAAAAAGGCCGTGAATTTTCACGGCCTCTTTCCGAGATACTCTCAAAAAAAAAGCCGTGGAGTCTTGAAGAGGTCTCCACGGCTTTAATCGCCTACGCAGAATGCTTAACGGTGGATGGACCCCTTCCTTGGATTCCACCACCACCAATTGATCATTGAGAAAATCTTCTGTTTCATCTTTTTCTGTTTTCCTGCAATGTTTGATCTTGTTTAACAATGTTTGCGGCACCTGTCAATATATTTTTTCCGCCCCGGTCCGTATCGGAATAACATCCGGGACCGTGTTCGTTTTCCAGAAGAGAAAAAACTCAGAAGAGAAAAAAACTCTTGACGCAGCAGTCTTTCGGCCTTAAAATCAAAAAAAATTGTGAAGGATTTTTCTTTAAATGACGTTTGGTGCGGAAAGAGGAAAGGCGACGATCGAGAAGGTACTGGACCTTCTGCTTCTCGGACTTTGCCTTTCCTGCGGATCGCGCCCGTCGTTTTTAGGTAATCTGTAGCACACGTAAAAAAACAGTATTCCTGAAGGCCATGGGCATCAACAGAGTCCATGGCCTTTTTTTATTCCGCGGCCTTGCGGGGATGCGTTTCTTCCTTCGGAGTTTTTTGCATTGCCGCGGCAATGGATTCACACACAAATAGCGCCAAGGAGGAAGCGATGGATTCAAAAAAGGAAAGAGTCATTATTTTTGACACGACTTTACGTGACGGCGAGCAATCTCCGGGGGCGAGCATGAACCCCGGCGAGAAACTGCGGATTGCCAGGCAGCTTGAGAAACTGGGAGTCGATATTATTGAAGCCGGATTTCCGGTCGCCTCGGAGGGGGATTTCATCTCTGTCCGGGAAATTGCGACAAACGTGCGGAAACCGCAGATATGCGCGCTGGCGAGGTCCGATCTTTCTGATATCGACCGGGCATGGGAGGCCATAAAGGACGCCGCAACTCCCCGGATCCACACATTTATCTCTTCATCAGACATCCACTTGAAATACCAGCTCAAGAAATCGAGAAGGCAGGTCCTGAAAGAGGCCTGCAGGGCCGTGGAACATGCGCGCGGCTATACCGACAACGTGGAATTCTCTCCGATGGACGCCACAAGGACTGAACGGGGATACCTGTGCGAGATGGTGGAGGCGGTGATCTCCTGCGGCGCGTCGACGGTCAATATACCCGACACGGTGGGATATGCCGTGCCGGAAGAGTTCGGCGAACTGATTGCGTATCTGTTTGAAAATGTCAAAAATATCCGCCGCGCGGTCATTTCGGCCCATTGTCACAATGACCTTGGACTGGCGGTCGCCAATTCCCTTGCTGCTGTAAAAAACGGGGCCAGGCAGATTGAATGCACGATTAACGGAATCGGCGAAAGGGCTGGAAACGCCGCGCTGGAGGAAGTCGTGATGGCGCTGAAGACGAGGGGAGACCGGTTCGGGATCGATTCGAAAATCAAGACCAGGCACATTTATCAGACTTCCAAGCTGCTTACGCAGATTACGGGGATTTCCGTGCAGCCGAACAAGGCGATTGTAGGAGCCAATGCGTTCGCCCATGAATCGGGTATTCATCAGGATGGACTGATAAAAGAGAAGAGCACTTATGAAATAATGGTGCCCCGGTCAGTGGGAATACCGGATACTCATATCATTCTGGGTAAGCATTCGGGGCGGCACGCGGTAAGGGAACATCTCCGGAAAATGGGATACCGTCTCAGCGAAAAGGATCTCAACAGAGTGGCAGCACGCGTGAAGGAGCTGGCCGACATCAAGAAAGACATATACGACGAGGATCTGGAAGCCGTGCTTTTTGAAGAGGTGTTCCGGGTTGAGGACAAGTACAAGCTGGTTTATCTCAACGTGGTCAGCGGAAATTCATCCGTGCCTACGGCGACTCTGCAGATGGAAATCGATAGCGAGATCGTTCAGGACGCCGGTTTCGGCGTGGGGCCGGTGGATGCGGCCTTTGCCGCCATCCGCAAGGTTACCCGCACCAATTATCCCTTGCTCAAGTATGCGGTCAATGCAATTACCGGCGGTACCGACGCGCTGGGAGAAGTCACTGTTCAACTGCGGTATAATGGAAGGAGCATTGTGGGACGCGGTGCGCACCCCGATGTCATCGTCGCTTCGGCCAAGGCCTATATCAATGCCCTGAACCGCCTGGAGTATCTGAAGGAAAATCGGGATAGTTAATCGGGTGCGATTATGATATAAGACATGCGAAACAAATCCGGAGAAGAATGACAAAATGGGAATGACCATAACGGAAAAAATACTCTGCCGGCATGCCGGTCTCAGCGAAGTCCGGCCCGGCGACCTGATCAATGCCCGGGTTGATATCGCTCTCGGCAATGACATAACCGCCCCTATAGCCATTGCGGAGTTCAAGAAGGCAGGCGGGAAAAAGGTCTTCGACCGGGACAGAATAGTCCTGATACCGGACCATTTTACGCCCAATAAGGATATCGATGCGGCAGGGCAGTGTAAAATGATCAGGGATTTTGCGAGGGAACAGGGAATCACGCATTACTACGACGGCGGCGAGACAGGTATCGAGCATGCACTTCTTCCCGAGCAGGGGATCGTCCTTCCCGGAGACCTGGTCATCGGCGCGGATAGCCATACGTGCACATACGGTGCTCTGGGGGCTTTCGCCACTGGGGTGGGGAGCACTGATTTCGCAGCGGCCATGATTACGGGCGAGGCATGGTTCAAGGTGCCGGAGACGCTCAGGGTGATCTTTTACGGAAAAACGAGGCGATGGGTGTCCGGAAAGGATCTGATTCTTTATCTGATAGGGCGCATCGGCGTCGATGGAGCTCTGTACAAGGCGATGGAATTTACTGGCGAAACCGTTCGCATGCTCAGCATGGCCGATCGCCTGACAATCGCCAATATGGTCGTCGAGGCGGGGGCGAAGAACGGAATTTTCGAGCCCGATGAGCTGACCAGGGCCTATATGGAGGGCAGGACAAAGCGCGGATATATATTTTACAACTCCGATCCGGATGCCGTCTATGCGGACACGATAGAGATTGATGCATCCGGAATCGAGCCCCAGGTGGCTTTTCCTCACCTACCCTCGAATACAAGAGGCGTCAGCCGGGCGGGGGATGTGAGGATCGATCAGGTGTTGATAGGCTCATGCACAAACGGCCGTATAGAGGACTTGAGGACAGCGGCGGCGGTCCTGAAGGGCAGGACAGCGGCACCTTACGTGAGACTGATCATCGTTCCCGCCACACCATCTGTTTACAGGCAGGCCGTGGAAGAGGGACTGATCCGGATTTTTCTGGATGCAAAAGCGATCATCAGCCCGCCCAGCTGCGGGGCATGCCTGGGAGGGCACATGGGAGTCCTTGCGGAAGGCGAGCGGGCGGTTTCGACGACGAACAGGAATTTCGTGGGTCGAATGGGCCATCCCGGAAGCGAAATCTATCTGGCCGGTCCGGCCGTCGCGGCGGCTTCGGCGGTTCTGGGGAGGATCGCGGCTCCGGAGGAGTTGGAAAAGCAGGCGAGTATTTAGACGCAAAGGGCGAAAGAAATGAAATTTAAGGGAAGGGTGTGGAAATTCGGTAATCATGTCGATACTGACGCGATCATCCCGGCGCGTTATCTGACAACCATAGACCCGGCCGCTCTGGCGGCTCATTGCATGGAAGACGTGGATTCTGGGTTTTCGAAAAAAGTCCGGCAAGGCGATATCATTGTCGCGGGGGAGAATTTCGGGTGCGGTTCTTCCAGGGAGCACGCGCCTATTGCAATCAAGGCGGCCGGAGTGTCCTGTGTAATCGCCAGGAGTTTCGCGCGCATCTTTTATCGGAATGCCTTCAATATGGGGCTTGCGATATTCGAATCGGCTGACCTGTGGGACACGGTTTCCGAAGGACAGGAGATTGAAATCGATGCCGATGCGGGCCTCATTACGGTTCCGGGCAGCGGCCGTGATCCCCTTGTAATTCGTCCCATTCCGCCGTTCATGCAGCAGCTCATTGAGGACGGCGGACTTCTGAAGCATCTATCGAAAAAAGAGGCGAAAGGCGCGCAAAAATCGGGATAAAAGGCGTAAGGCTAAAGGCTCTTTTTTGAAAATTAAGAAGCTGGGAACATTGGAAGTTTGGGAGAGATATTTTCCATCTCCTCAGCTTCTTTTTTTGACTCCTTCTACTCGAAGCCTGTTTTTAATAGACTCTGCGCTGCAGCTTCTTCTCATGTACAATCGTGGCGGCGATTTCCTCGATGGATATGGTTGTGGTATTCAGGAATGGGATATTTTCCGAGTAGAAAAGAGATTCGGCCCTGAACAACTCAAGCTGGCATTGTTTGAGAGAGGCGTAGCGGCTGTCTGGTCTCCTTTCCGAGCGGATCTTATGGAGCCGTTCCGGATTAATGCTGAGCCCGTAAAGCCTGTCATGGAAGTGCACGAGCGCGGAAGGCAGTTTCAGGTATTTGTCCAGAAGGTTCTCTTCTGTGAGGGGATAATTGGCGGCGCATATCCCGTACTGGAGTCCCAGATAAAGACACGTCGGCGTCTTGCCGGTTCTCGATACTCCTATTAGAATTACATCGGCGCGGTCGTATTCCTTCGTGGAGATTCCGTCATCATTTCCAAGCGCATAATTCACTGCATCGATCCGGGTTTTGTACGACGCGTCGTTCACCATTCCATGATAGCGGCCTACTTCGTGGGAAGACATCATGCTGAGCTCTTTTTCCAGAGGCGTGATAAAGGTTTCAAAAAAATCGAAGAAGAGACAGTTGCTCTTCCTGATAATGCGACGGATATCCGTATTGATCAACGTACTGAAGACAATGGGACGGGCTCCTTTTTCCCTGGCCGTGCCGTTTATTTTTGTAACCGCGGTTTTTGCCCTTTCGATCGTGTCCACAAAGGGAAGCGTAATCTGTTCGAACTGCATGTGAGCGAACTGAGTCAACAGGCTCAGCCCCAAAGTTTCGGCCGTAATCGCAGTGCGGTCGGAAATGAAAAAAATGGTTCGCTTCGTCATAAACGGATCTTCTCCCGGGGATTTTTCATTTAAAGATATGATCCGCAGTGTTGTCAAGGCAAAATAAAGGCTTCAGCATCCCCCGCGGCCTATCCGGTAACAGGCTGTTTACCCCTAAGAACCTTGACATTTATCGTCTTCCGACTTAATGAAATTTGAAAAGATGTCGATATAAAGAAGTATCGTCTCTCTGTTTCCGAAAACCCGTTACGGGGAAAACATCCGGAACATGGAAGATCTTATGAAGCAGAAAATAAAAAAGGAGGACAGGATAACTCCCGACGAATTGCTGGATTGTATCGGGATTACGCCTGCCGATAATCATGAGGGTTATGCTACGGCGGTCCCCTGGAAGTCGAGAATGGTGGGCCAGCAGGTGAGGGCGGTTCTGCGTTATCAGCACTTGCTGCGGATGATAAGGGACAATGTCACAGTAACCGGGCCTCTTGCGTTATGGGCCAGTTGCCAGCATGAATTTCTCGAATACTTTCTGACCGGCCCCATCAAGGCCCATGCCCGCATAGCTGCAAGGACCGGTAGAAATCCCGATATATTCGGGGAGATGAACGGCTATGTATATCAGAACTATGCCCGCCTTTTGTACAATCTATGCGGTTTCTTCATGAAAAACGGCAGATTAGACAGGCGGAAAATTCTCGAGGTCTCGAGTACCGCCGAAGGCAAGGAGTTTTTGAGGAATTACATGAGGGAGTTCGCTGAGCTGGAAAACAGTTACAGTTCCCGCGGCCTGACAAGGCTCAAGGCCATGAAAGACCTCCTGAAGAGTCTTCTGGTGGTTATAACTGAAAAGCCTCTCGAAAATGAGCCCGTCCCCTTTATGAAAAAGAACGCCGACGGTAGCCCCGCTTATTCTTTTGAGGAATATCTTGAGGAAAATCGAAGCCGGCTGGAGCATTTATACCGGGAGAATGCATTTGACATCAAGGAATATTCCGAGAGGGCCACGCAGGGAAAAATCGGCTACTCGGACTATGAAATCGTAAAAGGATCGAAGCTGCATTCGGTCACGCTCCGCCATTACCTTTTGCCCGACGGGATCAAACCGAACGGAAAGGTCCTTTACATGGCGACACCGCTGATCAATAAGCCCGAAATCTTCGACTTGGCGCAGGGGAAATCCGTCGTCGAGGGAATGTTGAAGGAGGGCTATGAAATCTATCTCGTCGATCACGGCGATGCGGGTCCGGAAGATACCCATCTCGGGCTGGATTTTTTCGGCAAGACGGTCCCCGATCACTATCTCGGCCTCATTAAAAAGAGACATCCGGGGCGGGAGATTTTCATTATGGCGTACTGCATGGCCGGGACAATCATCCTTCCTTATCTGGCGCGGCGTGCGGAAGAGCGGATGGCCAGGGGAGAAAAGATGGATATCAAAAAAATCGCGCTTATGGCCGCTCCTTTCAAGTTCGACGATGACGGCAGCGGACACGGCCCGATGAGAGAGACTATCAGGAGGAATTACGATCCGGTTGTTATGGAGGAGTTGTTCGGGCCCGTGAACATCCCCCCTCAAGTGATCGATGCAGGCATGAATGAAATCCAGCCCGGCGTTCAGTATACGGTTTCCTTCGGCTTTTACGGCCGTGCCCAGATTCCGCATGCGGTCAGTGATGCGGCGCCTTTCCTGTACTGGTTGACACATGGGACCAGATTCCCCGCGCAGGCCCACAGAGAATGGATCGAGAATATTTTCATGGGAAACCAGATTTTCGAGGGTAGATACCGCCTTCCTTCAACCAATCCTGATCTGGACGGCAGGCCCGTGAATATGGGAATTCTGAAAGAAGCCGGCGTAAGGATATTCTGCTACAGAGGCACGAGAGACCCGATCGCTCCCGCAGGCTCCTGCGTTGCGAGCGAGCTGTGGGGGCAGGCGGACAAGAACATCGGGATTTCACGCGGTGGATTGAATCGGACCATCGAGAAGAATGTCGGCCACATTTTTGTGGTGAGCAAACAATTATTGGCTGAATATCTGGACATCGTGTCCAGATTTTTCAGAGACGGGGAAAATGAAGGGAATAAGCCCTCTTTTATAGCAGGCAGAGAACGAATGGAAAAAAGCGTATCAAGCACGAAGGACGCTGCATCCCCTTATCCTTGTGCCATCAGCCCCGGATGCCCCTAGCCTGTTTTTGCCTATTTTTCTTCTTTCTTTCTGGAGGCTCCTTTCTTTTCGGGTTGTACTTCTTTTTCTTCGGCCACAGCCGATTGCAAGCGGAAGAAAGCTTTCGTCTGCTCCGAGACAAACTGAGTCCATTGCTGCAGGAAATCTTCCGAGGATTTCAGGCAGGATTTCCAGATATCTTCCGGAGCAGCCCCTTTCTCTTTGTCGGCCTTGTAAGACGCCGCCGCTTTCTCCAGAAAATCGAGCCAGGCATTGAAAACCTTCATGTAGCTCTCCTGCCATTGCCTGGAGAATTTTATGAATTCCTCAATTCCGTTTTCGGGAGTCAACCGACCGGCAGGGGCTTTCGACAGTAGCTGCTGCCATGTCTCAAACGCTCCTTGCCATGGCGTCTTTTCACTACCCTCCGTTATTTTGAACGGCTTTGAAAACATATCGAACATATCTTTGTAAATGTTTCTATACGATTCCATCCAGTTTTTCATCAGGTCTTCAGGTCTGCCCCTGGACGTCAGATCGATATAATCCATCCACGATTTCGTTATTCTGTTGTACATATCAAAACCATTCGACATCAGCTCGAAAGTTTCCTTGGGTAATTTGAAAAACGTGTCCCACTTCATTCCCTTCTCAGTCATAATCCCACCTCCTTTTCAAGACCTGCTTTCCCCCGGCCGTTTTTGTGAACCGGTTTTCCAATCCATCACAAAAGTAACATAAGGATTATATTGAATATTTGTCAAGCATTTTTATTTTCTCCGCAGCGGCAAGAAGTGCGCCGCCGGCGACCGCCGGGCAATGAGCGGATAAACCGTTTTTTTAGTCCATCAGCGTGATTCACGCGCCGATATCGTGGGCATATATATCAAGTGTCAAGCCTGCCCCCTGCTTCCGCTTTTCTGATCCTGGAGAGGAATCTCGGGGTTCGATAGGGACGGCCGGTCAGATCGCATAGTCTCCTGTTGATGCTGTCTATTTTCATGAATGCATCGTATAATTTTTCTATAAGGCCGAAAACCTCCTCGGCTTTGTATCTCGGGTCCACTCCGACCCGCGACCGGGCGATCCTGATATTCCGGTCGAGCGGGTACTGCAGTTCGAGGAGAATGCGGGAATCAAGTGTGTGAGCGAAGGTCACCATGGCTTCACGCTCCTCGGCAAGGGTGATCTTGCGCTCTGTGCGTTTTTTGATGAGGGCATCCCGCTCTTCTTTCGTCAATTTCTTTCGGGGATTTTGAAGCGCTGCTTCAATCTTCTCTTCACTCATATTTTAATTCCTCCTTTTCTTCTGATTGCGCGGTCTTTTCCGATCCGGATTCCAATGCTGACAACGGGGACGGCGACATAGATCAATGTCGAAAGCATGACGAACCAGGCTGAAATCAGCAATACATGCCTGAAACCTAGCAGAAACAGATATGCGGATTCCAGTTTTCCGGCGGGCACCCATTTTTCGAATGCAAGAAGAAACCCTACAAGCCTGTGCGGATCCATGGCGAATAATGCAAGAAAGTGGAAAAAGACGAGCGAAACGAAAATCTTAAGGATTGCGCTCAGGATAATGCCGCTTAAAAAACTTCTGATCATGGCTTTTGTGTATTGCCCGGCATAATACTTTCCGAGCCGGCCGAGAAACGCGGCGTAACCGGCGCTGAAGCTGATGGCCAGGAAAAAGACTAGGACTTTGTCGAACAGCTCCGGTTCATCCCCTCCAAAGACGGGTATCATCCGCTCGATGACACCGATGGCGAATGGAGCGAGAAGAATACTTGCGATACCGCTCCAGATCGTGCTGATAAACCCGACTTCCCAGAACTCGACTTTATTCTGGGTTGTGAACATACCTGCGGGTATTTCTCCCCCCTGCATCTCAAGCTCATAGTAACGTTCGATTTGACTCACGGCCTCTATGAATCCTTTCGGCCTGCCTGGCGTCCCCTGGGCCACAATGACGGAGCCGCCGGTATCCCTTGTCGGCATAGTTCTTATTCCTGCTTCAGAGCCGGATCGCAATGCATTCGTCTGCAAAAAAGATACAGGCGCTCACATCAGGTTGAAAAAACGCAGGACAGCCGCTCCGTAAACAATGAAAGCCGCCATCAAAATAAACCACAAACCAAGCTGGAATTTCTGCCTCCTGACTCCGAGATAGAAAGCAAAGAGGATGAAAGTCAGGGCGAAGAAACGCCCCCAGAATCCCTGAAAGACGGTGGAAAACAGCCTCAGCCAGAGCGCCGTGTATTCATCCGGAGAGTAATACTCCAGGGGATTGATCCACTCCAGTATGCCCATCGCTACCCTTCGGATTGTATCGTTGCGGACGGCCCCGTCTCCTTCTGCTGCTGCGGCCCGGCGAGCCGGGAAATATCGGCGGACCTGCACATCTGGTCGGCCTTCCTCAACGCCGCCGAAAAGGGATGATGGCCCCGCGGCTTATCCATATGGTGCTCCATAACGGCGGATTCAATGGCCTGCGCCTCGGACGGGGAAAGGTTCTTGAACTCGGGAATTCCTGTTTTAAGGATAAGCGCGCCGGTCGCAGCGTGGTCGCCGCACGAATACCGGGGCTGCTCCCTCCATGCGGGCACTTTGCCGATGTCGTGCGCAAGAGCCGCCAATATGAGCAGAGGCTCATCTGCGCATCCGCCGCATTCCCGTCTGATCGTACGCGCCACTGCAAGGGTGTGGTCTCTCAGGCTGACTTTTCGGAAGACGTCGAACAAAGAGGTATCGCCCGTCGCTGTGCGGTATTTCAGCTCATGGTTGTATTCTCTCCGTCCGGAAGAAAGCCTCGAGTCTGTCTCTATCACGGAGGGGCAATCTCCGTATCTGTCGAGGATGGAAAGCAGCCGCTCGGCTGCCGCAAGCCATTTCGGGTTTCCGGCGAATGCGCTCTCCGGTGACGCGATTTCGCTGTGGAATTCCCGTATGGCCGGATCACGATATGCCGGGCCGGATCCCGGAAGTCTGTATGTTGTTTGCGGCTGTCTCTGTTGCTTCCATATCCACGAGAGTTCTTCCAGGCTGATTGTCCGCCTTCCTTTCAAGGAGAAGGCAGGAGGGGGGACTCCATCTGAGGGTTTCGGCCGAGTGTCTGCCGCTGTTTGCGGTACTGCCTCGTCCGTGATCCCGAATTGGGCGATGAGGAGTAGACATCCGGTGGCAAGTGCGGCTACGGCAACCCGGACAGAAAACGCTCCATCCAGCGCATAGGACAGCAGCGTGAATATCCCCAGTGACGAAAATAGAAACAGCAGAGCATGATTTAGGTATTTACGAAGACTCTTCACGATCCGGAACCCCGTGCGATCTCCTGTGTTTGCTCTCTCCGACCTTGCCGCACGTGCAAGGGATCATGTCTCAGATGCCGCCTGTCCGGATTCTATATTCGGGAGCAGGATCCGGATATCCGCCTGCCTGACTTGCGTCGAGACGCCTCTGTAGAACCCGGAGTATGTCATCATGTAGAATTCTCTTTCCTTGAGAGAGAGGATATCCATCGGCCGCAGGCGGCTTACTTCTTCTTCTCTCATGGTGATTCCGCCGTCGGCGCAGAAAACCCCCGAATACCTCTTTCTCAGTCCGAAATGGGCGGCGGCATATTCAGCCGTCTCGTAATCGGGGACTTTCATGAAGATTTTTGTGTTCGTATTGTCAAGTATGGTGCTGCTGTAATCCCTTCCTATTGCCGAGTACAACTGGGACACGGATTGAACAAAACCGTGAATCCATATATTCGCCCCGCCCGCCTTGGCGAAAAGATCGTCGATAGTCAGATAGAGGACGTTCTGCGCTTCATCGACATACAGGCAAAGCGGAGGGGTCACCTTCCTCCCGGATGAAAACACACGGCCTGCGAACGACTGGATCATGGAAATAATGACCTTGCCCAGCGTGTAAGCCGCTTTGCGGGTCATCAGGCTTCCCAGGTGAATCACCAGAATCACTCTCTTGCCGCTTTCAAGCCGCTCGATCAGACGGTTCCCGTGGCCTTTCCCCACGATCTTCCCGATATTGCCGCTCGTGAGTTCCATGAGCGCCACGCGTAGCGACGAGGATACCTTGCCGTAATAATCTTGGGGGGAGTCGATGATCTTTCTCATATCGGTCAGGAGCTGTACGGCCTCCGGCGTGCCGATATCCGATACTCTTCTCGCGAGTGTCTCGAGCTCCGGCTTGGACATGTAATTTTTGACGTCGGTCAGATTAAAGGGTTTGTTTTTCAAACGGGCGCCCGTCATCAGCAGGGATTGCACGATGGCGATGCTGATCTCGTATGCGACATTGTAGAAAAAGGGCTCCTTCCCGACCTGAACGCCGCTGATAATATGGGCCACGAGTTCTTCGGGCATATAATAATGCGACAGCGGATCGATCGTCATCGAGAGATCCGGGAATACCGAAGAAACGAACATGAGTTCGTCGAGCCGTCCGGCCCTGTCCGCGGTCTCGATAATCTTCGAGAATAGATCGAAGTCACCCTTGGGATCTATCATGACGACACTGTATCCTTTCAGGATGTCCTGGCTGATCATGTTCTCAATGATCCTGGTCTTTCCGACGCGAGTGGTTCCAAAGCACCACAGGTGACCTTTTCTTGAGTCGTCGTCGATTCGGATCTCCCGCGGCATAACATATCCGGAACCTTTGCGCGGGTCGTCAAGAAGGAGATAGCCGATTCCGATGACTGTCCCGGATTCTTTCCTCCCTTTGAGATTTTTCAGGCGCCTCAGACTGAACACGGATCAATGCCTCCTTCTGCGTGCGGCCGCCTTTCGAGCCGGGCCGGTTTCACAAATACAACCAGATATTCGCCGATTTCCCTCTGCACTTCCTGCAGGATGCTTCTGGGAATCGGTTCGGATACAAGAATTTCCGTCTTGAAACCCAGGACTCTCTTCGTACACCGGAGCATTCTCCTGCGCCCGGTATTTTCGTAACAGGAATCCCTGAGCAGGACTTCGGGCAATTTGATGCTGGTCCTGCTCAATTCGACTTCGATCCTCGTTTCGCGATGTTTTCCGTTGAGCCGCACCTGATGGACATAGAATTTACAGGTCTGGCCGATCCTGTATCGGTTTCTTTCACCCGGCGGCTGGAACTTGTACGGGCAGGTCGCAGTTACAGTATCTGCAAGACCGCTGTCCGATTCGACCGCGATGTCCACGGACAGCGCCGCTCCCGGCACGGGCGTTCTGGATATGCGGCCTTCATAAACCCGGTGGTGCAGATGGAGGAGCGTACCAAAATGATCCCGGACACCGTAGTCTCTCATGAAATGTCTCAGCCTGCTGCAGATCAGCTTAACTGTGTTTGTGCTGATGTCTTCAGGATTGAGCATTTTTATGCGGCTATCGTACCAGGGACCTGTGAATGCCCATATTTTGATCTCAGAGCCGCATCCATTGCGCAAAATCCAGGTTTCTATCTCATACCCTGTTATCAGTGAGAGGACCTGATTGAAGGCACGCTCAACTTCCCCGGCGATGACATCGAGAGGGGCTCTGTATATCCCGGCCATTTCCCGCAGGTAATTTTCAATTTCCTTTGGATTCAGTTTTGGCATTTGCTGCATCCAAGAGCGTCCGCATGACTTTACGCGCATAAACGCGGCGCTTTTCACCGTCAGTAGCATTATAACAGCCGACAGCTTCCCACGAATATCCGTGGCGTCGGATGCAATCGGCGAGAATCCATGCGCCGACGTGAATGTTGTAGCAGGGCTCGCCGAGCGACATCCAGCGTTGCCGCCCTATGATTTTTTCCCACTGTGAATTTATCTGCATGATTCCGTAATCGTAACTTCCGTTCTGATTCCGGTGGACGGCCGCCGGATTCATGCCGCTTTCGATTTCAGCGATGCACCGCAGGAGTTTGGGAGAAATCCCGTAGCGCCTTCCCGCGGCTTCAAAACACGCACTGTATGGGGCTTCCGCCGCCAGCAGGGGGGCAAGCGGAATATCCGCGACGAGAAGAACGACAAAGAAAACAATTAACTCGATACAGCGCATTTTGCCGACCGCTTGCTCTTGCTGGCGGGACGCCGGCTTCATTAGAAAGAGAGAGTGGCTCATAATTTCCGCGACGAATCAATGTTCGCAATAATCTCGGGGGGGCTTGCCGCTCGTCTCCTCGATACACGCCACAATTATCCGGGCCTCCGGGCTGCCCAGAGAGGCAGCCTTCACTATTTCGTAATAGGCGTCTTCCGCGTGACCCGATGCGGCATGCGCGATCCCTTTCTTGAAGACGATCCTCGAGACATCTTTCATATGTTTCAGGGCATTCTCATAGTGCCGGGCCGATTCTTCATAACAGTCTGCTAGATACATCAGATCACCGGCAATTTCATGAATCGTGGGACATGCAGGACAAGTCTCGATCACCTGCTGAAGAGAATCGATGGCCGGCTCTATTTTGCCTTTTTCGAACAGGCCGAGGACATGCCTGCAAGCAATCAAACATTCGCATACGAGACAGCAGATCCGTCTTGCGGATTTCTTTGAGGTTTCCCGGCCCTTTTCTTCATAAAGGATCATTGTCTCACCTGCATTCCTGTTTGGACCCGGTGATTCCGCGCATGGAGAGCCGGGAGAATGGATGGTTTGAACCGTATCCGCACCATCCGCATCCGGTCTGAGGAATCCCGTATTTAGTCCGATGCGGGGGTGCGGTACGGTGTTTTTCGATAACACAAGAAAGCTGCAATGAGTCCCGCCGGTTTCGCCCAAATCGGATTCCAATATATATTATTTGAAATCGTGAAAGATGATTTGAAAGCGTCCGATATTGTTGCAGGATCCTGATCACCGGCTAAAATGCGGGTGGAGGACGGAGAAATTACTGGTTATCCTCTCCGATAATTTTTTTGGTAGCCGTCCTGACATGATATTTGACGGAGCTTTCCGTAAGAGACAGTTCCCTGGCAATCTGAGCGCGGGTCTTCCCTTCCATCAACCGGGTGATCGTCTTGCATTTAATTCGGGATAACCTGCTCATGGCGCGCAGTATCGCCTCCTCCTCTCTCCGATGCCGTTCGGCCAAATCCTGCGGGCTTTCCGCATGGGAAGAGACCTGGCAAGCGCAGGGCATGTCTTCAATGGATACGGCGCGCACCGATGTGCCCCTGAGTGTCTTCATCTCGAAATGAAAGAGCGCCCAGAAGCATTGGGGGAAGGTCAACTCACCCTTCTTCCTGAGCATAAGGTCGACAGCATCAAGCGCATTGCAGTAAGCTGTCTGTACGCAATCTTCTATCGAATATGGGGTTCCCGCCGTCAATCTATAGGCCGCCTTTTTTACACTCTGCATGTTTTCAGCCCTTTCAAGCCATTCGATGGCGTTTTTTTTCATTTCGTCGATCTGCGGGTATTCTGTTTTTTCTTTTTTTCGCATGCACATTTTATCTTCCTGCCTGTAGTGGTATTCACTTGTTCAAAATGTAGCCGATCGACAAGTGGCCGCCGATCACAGGGGCATGTCGATCTCCGTGATTTCCGCCTCCAGCCATTTTCCGTCTTCATCTTCCGATGGTCTGCTCTTGGCGGTCTTTTCGAGGGGATGAACGGAATTCGCCACGATTTCAGTGACAATGGATTTCTGGCTGTTGCCGTTTTTCTCCCGGACCCTGTTCGAGAGGCACCCTTCCACCAGCACGAGATTCCCTTTCGAAATATACTGCCTGCAAAAGTCGGCCAGTCTGTTGAAGGCTACGATTCTGTGCCAGTCTGTCTTCGTCTCTTTTTTTCCCGCTTTGTTTTTCCAGCTTGCGGATGTCGCAAGGCTGAAGCTGGTCATTGCAGTGCCGGTCTGGGTTTTGCGGCTTTCAGGGTCGGCGCCGAGGCGGCCGACGAGTGTGACTCTGTTGTACACGAGGATTCTCCTTTCTCATGGCATCTTTTTTTATCGGGTGATGAGTTTTGCAAAAAAACTTTTGGAACGGCTCCGGGGTAGGCGGATCTCTTGATGAAGAAGGTCCGGATTTCTGACTGGCAGACTTCAGCAAAGGCACAAAAGGTCCGGTTATCAGTGGCTTGAAGGCGAAACGGTTTGTAAGCGAGAGGAAACGGTTGTCCATTGAAGAAATTATACGGGATTGAAAATGTGGAAGGATTACGCAGGAGTGAGGATGTAGCCCTGCAGGGGTGAAGCTGTATTGACTTTCGATGATCTTTTTTATAGGATGCGCAATACGAGGATGCACCGGGGTGCATATCTTCTCACAGGTCGGCATTCTGGTGTCTTTCTCTTGTTCACCTGTCTGCGTTGGGGGTCAATTCGGGCAGGTGAACGTTTTTATGGGGCCTGATTTCCGCTTATTCAGTATCGTAAGAGAGGCCATCTTTTTGTCTTTTGATGCATTCCAGAACATGTTCCTCTCCCAGAGCCTGGACGAACAGTTCTGCGATTCTCCTCTCATGGTCGGGCATCTCGCGCAGTAATTTTTCCAGTTCAGCGTTTTTGATCACTATCGGCATGTCTCTTACCCTATCCATTAGCTTTTATTTAGATGTGCCAGAACCGCCTGTCGGACAACCGGTTTATATTCCTGAATGCCTGTGAATACTGCGGCCTGGAGGCCGTGTAGTTTGCGGGCATAAAAAAAGCGCACATAGCCTGTGGCAATGTACGCCTCCCCTTACTATGCCAATGTATAAACTATTCGGGCTGCTCCTGTCATGCTGGAAGACTCCGCTCCGCTGGCACACCGGAACGGATTTACGGAACAACCCTCCTTTCAGACCACGCCTGGCCTGAATGTCTGCGGTGGGCGTCTGATCATCCGCCGCAATATACCGCTCATGTCCAGGCGCTCCAGCCGTTTGAGCGCCTCTTACGGATAAAAACGAATGTAGCGGTTTCCCTCGTTCAGGATATAAAAAAACAGGTGGAAAGTACGATTAACAGATCAAAAATGACCTGTCAAGGAGAAAAAATTGGTAATATACAATTTTTAGTGTTAATTGGACCAGCAGATTGAATCTTATCATTCTTGCAATGAAGCAGGGCTCACGATATGCTGAAAAATAGATTATCCTTTCCAAGTATCAGGAATCGCTGCGATTCGATTTAGACAGTCTGCCTCGTTTTTCAGGGGAAACCGTCATGCCGTTACCGACTGTTGGTGTTCAAGAAGTATCCCGATTCTGGCAGCTCCCCATTGCAACGCTCCTGGAACGCCTGAATTCCAGCCCCGAAGGGTTGAGCAGCGCGGATGCCTCTGCCCGCCTGATCCATTTTGGTCCCAACCTGATTCATGGGGAGCAGAAAAGGGCACTGCTCCTTCAGTTTCTGGCCAAGTTTCGTAATCCCCTAGTCATCATTCTCCTTATCGCCAGCGCTTTTTCAGCCTTCACCGGAGACGTTACCAGCTTTTTCATCATCAGTGCCGTAGTCATCATGAGTGTGACTATTGATTTTGTGCAGGAATACCAAGCGGGAGAGGCGGCGGAACGTCTGCGCCAATCGGTGGCGGTGCGAGGGCAGGTACTGCGGGATGGCAAGCTACTTGAGATACTTCTCGCGGACATGGTGCCCGGTGATGTGACCTTCCTCGCCGCCGGCAACATTATTCCCTGCGACGGCCGGGTATTGGAGGCAAAGGACTTCTTCGTCAACCAGGCGCTTCTCACCGGTGAATCGTTCCCCGTGGAAAAGAGCCCCGGAGAATTGCCCGAAGAGACGGATATCCTCTCGGCCGGCAATACTGTTCTTTTGGGGACATCAGTGATCAGCGGCACGGCAAGGGTGATAGTGTGCCGCACCGGGCAGAATACGGAACTCGGCAAGATTTCCGACACTCTTCTCGCCAAGGCTCCCCCCACCGCCTTTGAGCAGGGGACTCGCCATTTCGGGCTTCTCATCATGCGCATGACCATTCTTCTTGTCCTCTTTGTCCTTCTGGTCAATGCCTTCTTTCACCGTCCCTGGCTCGAATCGTTTCTGTTTGCAGTGGCCTTGGCCGTGGGACTGACCCCGGAACTTCTCCCCATGGTGGTTTCTGTGACCCTGTCACGGGGGGCACTTCGCATGGCAGCCGATAAAGTGATCATCAAGCGGTTGGCCGCGATTCATAACCTTGGGAGCATGGATGTCTTCTGCACTGACAAAACCGGCACCTTGACCGAGGCCCGTATCCATCTGGAGCGCCACATGGGCCCCAGTGGACAGGAAAGTCAGCGAGTCCTGGAGCTGGCCTACCTTAACAGCTTTTTTGAAACCGGGTTGAAAAGCCCTCTGGATGACGCTATCCTGGAGCACAAGGAAATCGACGCAAGCAACTGGCGCAAGATAGATGAGGTGCCTTTCGACTTCGAGCGCCGCCGCGTTTCTGTGCTCCTTGACAACGGCTCGACCCGGCTGATCGTTGTCAAAGGGGCTCCCGAAGACATCCTGCGTCTATCGGTCAGCTATGAAGCCGATGGAGACGTTGATCTGCGTCCCCTGGATGAAACGGCACTCGCAAATATCAATGCGCAATATGAAGGACTAAGTAAAGAGGGGTTCCGGGTGCTGGGGATCGCCTCACGGCAGGTGGGGATGGATCATTCTCATGCCGTGGTGAGCGATGAAACGGAACTGGTCTTTGCGGGCTTCGCTGCATTCTTTGATCCACCAAAGAAGAGTGCCAAAGTAGCTCTGGCAGGACTTGCCGCTGACCGGGTAGAGGTCAAGATCATCACCGGCGACAACGAACTGGTGACCCGGCATGTATGCGCGCAACTTGGTCTTCCTGTAACAGGGGTGCTGACCGGCACAGAAATGCAGCATCTGGATGATCAAGCACTCATGGCAAGGGTGGAGCAGGTAAATCTCTTCTGCCGCGTGGCGCCTGCCCAGAAAAACAGGGTCATCCTCGCCCTGAAGCGGCGCGGCCATGTCGTGGGGTATCTCGGCGACGGCATCAATGACGCCCCATCGCTTCATTCGGCCGATGTTGGCATTTCCGTCGATAGTGCTGTGGATGTTGCAAAGGCGGCGGCGGACATGATTCTTCTGGAGCAGGACCTGATGATCCTCCATGCCGGCGTTCTGGAGGGACGGCGCACCTTCGGAAATATCATGAAATACATCATGATGGGTACGAGCTCCAACTTCGGCAACATGTTCAGCATGGCCGGGGCCTCTCTCTTTCTCCCTTTCCTGCCCATGCTTCCGGTGCAAATTTTGCTCAACAACCTCCTGTACGACGTATCCGAACTGCCGATTCCGCTGGATCGCGTAGATGATGATTACTTGAGCCATCCGCGGCACTGGAACATGAACTTCATTCGCAACTTCATGCTGATTGTCGGCCCGGTCAGCTCGGTTTTCGATTTCCTTACCTTCTACATCATGCTGGCGATCTTCCACGCCGGGGAGGCGCTTTTCCATAGCGGCTGGTTTATTGAATCCATGGCCACGCAGGTGTTGGTTATCTTCATTATCCGCACTCGTAAAAACCCCTTTAAAAGCCGCCCGAATCCATGGTTGACCGCTTGCTCACTGGCGGTAGTTGCAGTTGCAAGTCTCCTGCCGTTCACCCCCGCTGGTGCTTATCTCGGTTTTGTGGAGCCGCCGGCGTCCTTCTTCGTTATCCTGGTGGCCATTCTACTGTCCTATCTGCTGGCGGTGGAATGGATAAAACAATGGTTCTTCCGGCGCTATGCCGCGCAGCAGTAAAAGCGCTCGTGTCCTTCTTGCAGTGGTTGCGCTTAACGCTGAAGCAGGCACGCAAGATTTCAATTGCAGGTTATGCTGCCACCCACCGGGCAAGTTCATTAATTCCGGATTGAAAGATCTATCAAGAAAGGCATAGTTTCTTTTTTAGAGATCCACATCGAAATCCTCAACATTTCATGAATGTCGGCAAAAATAAAGCGATCTTCGGAAACATAATAAGAAGTATGGCGGTCGCGATCTGCGCCGCCAGTAGATGAAGGGCACCTTTGAAAATAATGTGAAGCGGTACATCCCTGGCGACTCCGCCGACCACGTAAACATTGATTCCCACGGGGGGAGTGATGACGCCCATTTCCGTCACTATGACGATAATTACTCCGAACCATATTGGGTCATAGCCGAGGCTCGTGATTACCGGATAGAAAATAGGTATTGTCAACATAATCATGGCGAGCGAGTCCATCAGGCAACCCAGGACCAGGTAGACCAGAATAATCAAACCCATGATCACGAAAGGCGCGACCTGGAGTCCCGATACCCACTCGCCGATGTCGGCGGGGATCCTCGTGACGGCGAGAAAATGTCCGAAC